>Ga0116231_10009041_pt1 | contig 17116 bp, 19 predicted proteins | sample S1TSphgellanicum_2_FD_89695 | JGI IMG/M metagenome (GOLD analysis project Ga0116231, IMG submission 89695) | Host-associated microbial communities from peat moss isolated from Minnesota, USA - S1T2_Fd - Sphagnum magellanicum MG | ecosystem: Host-associated > Plants > Peat moss > Unclassified...
AATTTGGAGCCTGTATCACATCAGGACAAGCCTGATCTGAATGAAAGATACTTTGCTGGGGATGGTATTCATTGTTTAAATGGATGACACAGGAATGCAGAAAAGATATTGTTATTTGGAGCACTTGTCACTTGCCAATTAAAGGGACAATTATCCAAACAAATAGTGTTACCACGTTGTTGACAAATATGTAATGTGTGGAGGAGGAGAAGCATGTAAAAACTTGTGTTGGGGGCCCTACAACGAACCTATGGTTCTGAAAAATAATTGGAATTGTCTTGGTTCCAGTTTGGAGAATCAGTTAAGGTTCAGATCTCATTCAGAGTTCTAACTACCAGGGACTGGACCAGCAGTTAACTACTGGCTTTAGTTCCTTTGATTTTAGGAAAAAATATTTCTTAGTTCTGGTTCCACATGTGCATAAATAAATTCAGGAAATTTTGGTTCTGTGTCTGATTCTTAAAAGAATAAATTTTGGTCCTGATTTTGGACTACTAAATCAGACCCCGTTTTTACCAACTAGAATGGCAACTGATGCTTCTTATGCACCAAAGCAGGTACCTGCCCAACACTGGTAATAACAATGTTGTGTGAGTTTTAGAACACATGAAGATGGCACATGCAAACGTCTTGTCCCACCATCTTATATATAAAAGCAAACATGCTGTCTGTCTGTGGCGAGAAAAACAAGACGAGGTCTTGAAACGAGCGAGGTCCTCAAAACCTTCGAGGACCTGAACCGAGGTGTCTGTCTGTCACGACAAACAGCGCAGGGCAGGGGCAGGGCAGGCAAGGGCAGGGGCAGGATAGGACAGGGCAGGGGCAGTGGCAGGGCAGGGCAGGACAGCCCAGAATCTTCTTTTTTTTTTGTATTGACCAAGACAACCTTTTTTTTTCTTTTAGCTACTGTCCGTCCTGATTAAGGGGACGGATGAAATGTCCGTCCGGCTTGATGACAGGACGGATTTAGGGGAAGACCAGAAAAAAAATATTTAGGCCTTGGACAGCCCAGAATCAATTTTTTTTTTTTTTTGTATTGACCAAGACTACCTTTTTTTTCTTTTAGCTACTGTCCGTCCCTATTAAGGGGATGGATGAAATGTTTGTCCGGCTTGATGACGAGACGAATTTTGGGGAAGCTTTTTTCTTTTAGCTACTGTCCGTCTCGATAAAGGGGATGGATGAAATGTCCGTCTGGCTGGATGATCACAAAATAATAATAAAAATAAAAAACACATAAAAATAAAAAAATAAAAAAGTTAATAGTTTCCGAGGGACTTCACAGTGGCTGAAGGTCATGGGCACCCACTAGTTTGATTTGAATGGATTCATAGATATGGAGGATGTGAATGTATAAATGGAAACACATGGAGACTTACTGTCATAATGATTTCACATTATGTAGTATTTGCTTAAAAAAAAAATTCAATCTTCGTATTTCTTTGAGTTTTTTATTGAAATGATTATTCTACAAGTCAAACACTTTCACTTGGAATTGTTTTAAGAATTGGGCATTTTTTTCTTGCCAAAACCAAATTATTAGGCACTTGTAAAAACAATTAATTATCACCAAACCTGCCCTTGGGGTAGGGTAATGACAATTGAACAATTTTTTTAATTTTATAAACCATGTTGAGTGTCAAGCAAAATCCAATGCAAGTTCTAAAGGTAGAGTAATAGTTTGAGAGTATAGATGAAAGTTTCAACCTTCAATAGTGTGTAATTTTAGGTCCAAAAATTTAACACATGTTGGTTTAAAGTTTTAAAAATTTCAACCAATATTGGCTAATAATTATCACTATAAAAATTGATGTTAAAAATTAATTATTTAATGTTGAAGTTGCCAAGATACTATGATAAATGTTTACAAATGACTTTTTATTTTTCCTTGAATTTTTTTATTATAATTCAATAATAACAAGTGATTGCAAGTTTTGGATGTGTAACAAGGGGGTAACACATGTGATTAGTTTTAATATATTATGTTCTTTCCTTGAGCTAATTTTACATTATTGAAATCTAATTATATAAACATGATTGATCGTGAACAATAAATTTGGTATTGAACTTAAAAGATGGCGATTTAATTTTTGTAGTTAATGTTAAAAAAAATTGGAATGATTATTTTGTAATGTTAGTTATGTTTCTTACTTTAGAATTGAAAGTATTTGCAAAGGACTTGATAATTTGTCAGGGTTTAGGGTTTAGTTAGTTCATAATCATCCTTTGTAAGAATCTTGACACTTTGATTGATTGCTAAATCTTGAATTCCAACCCATAACTTTCAACATTCGATTCATTAGCAAGCTGCTAATTACCATAAGGTACCAATGGTACTTGGGACTGTTATTGGCCCAATGATTCTATAACCCTTTGTTACTTGGATGAAAATTGAATAATCATTTTTTTCATGGACAAAAAGTGGGCATTTCAATTCCCACAAGGGACGGTTATGTCCAATAACTTGAATGCTCTCGTTGGTTACCTAGTTCATTCTTGATTAGAGTGAGAAAAACACATTGAAATCCTCAAAAAAGTGAAGGATGAATTAGAATGTGAAAGACTCTTTGTATCTCTCTCTGTCTCTCTTCAATGATGATGCTTCTCATCAATAGTAGTAGTTCCACTCTTTAAACTCTTCCTTTTGCAAATTTTACCTAAAAACATACCATAATCAACAAAAAGGCAAAATCTTGCGGGCATGTCGCCTTTTCCTTGAGATGAGCATGATTTCTCATAACCTACAACCTTGTCTATTGTAGAAGAGTAATCTACTTGAGCTAACTTGATGTCGCCTTTTCCTTGAGATGAGCATGATTTCTCATAACCTACAACCTTGTCTATTGTAGAAGAGTAATCTACTTGAGCTAACTTTGATGTCCTGTGACTTCTCCCTTTTCCTTTTTCGTATTTCTTTGTACATCTTACAACAAATCTACGGTACGTTTATTAATAAAGTTTTGCAGGGTTTCATCAATCTACTTTTCATCTGTGAAGAGCCCTTTTTTTTGTCTGTGATAAGGTTGGTTAAGAGACATAGCTCTTGATTAAAGGTCACCTTGATTTGCCTTCTCTGTTGATTATATCTTGTAATTGGCTCAGAGGCATGGGCACCAGCTACCAGATTATTGTCTGGATGCTCTCATAGCTGCCGTCCTCTAGGTAGCCTGGTTAGCTAGTCCATTGCACACAACATCAAGAATGTAGTCCAACAAATTGAATGCAAAAGTGTCTGTCTGTGCACACAAAAATGCAACTATAAACTACTCTGCAGTAAGCATCAACAATCACCTCAAAAAGCATGCAAGGTGCACAGAAATATTAATGCACGGTGCATCATCCAGCATAAACAAAAACGCTGTGAGCCATGAAGCTCACTGGTTCATAAGCGTATACGATCTACTTCCGAAATTGGTGAAAAACATACACTTGGTAAGCAACAACTTCTGGAATCCACAAACAAAATTCCTGAAACCACAAAACAGAAAATACGTGACTCCAAAATCAAGATTCCTGAAACCATAAAGACATAAAATACGTGACTCTAAAATCAAAATTCCTGAACACCACAAGACAGAAAATACGTGACTCCAAAATCAAAAAACTCCTGAAACCACAATTTAATAACAAACACGTGATCTCTCCACAACAGAGTTCCTTGAACTAAACCGCAACAACAAACACCTTCAGGAAGAAGGAGTTTCACAAACCAAAAAATTTGTCAATCCCAGAAAATTACATGAATGGAAAATTCGTTGACTTAAAAGAGGTCGAGACTCTCGAGACTCTCGAGACTTTGGGCTTCGAGATGAATTTCCTGAATCAAAATTTTTTTTTCTCGTGGTCGTGCTTCCACTGCACCACGTAGTTTTCCCTACCACCAAGGCATGGCTACACCTGCTCACCACCACACGTGCTCTCTCTGACCCTACTGTATCCAGATATCAAAGCTCTTATTGAATTCTGGCCGTCCGATGAGCAGAACTTTCAATCATAGCCACCCATCATTACCCCAGACTCCGGGCCTGAAGATAGATTTATATGAAAGCGCTCCCCACCTCCTTTCGCTGTGTGTGGTGGACGCCAGTCTTTCATCCGTCCATCCTCTTTTGTCATCGAATCGTCTTCATCCATGATGCCTTCGTTTCATGCTCATTTGCGGTGGCCGTTGCATTCGCTATCTACTGCACGGTTCTCCGTTCTGTTTTCTCTTGCTACCACGCGGTTGGTGGTTTCAAGAGTGTTTGTGTATGTGTGAGTGTGTGTGAGAGTGGTGATTGATTTAAGGCTAGTTGGAAAACCGCGCGGCGACCGCGTGGTTATCGTCTTCGTCGTCTCGCCGGTGCTGTTGCTGGGCAGGGAGCTTCGTGTCTTTCGCGCACCAAAGCTTTTTGTGCGCGCGCGTATGTGTGTGTTGCGATAGTCGAGCTTTGGCTTTTATTTTGCGGCCTTGTTTTAGGTTTTTCTGGTGATTTTTGTATGGTGATCTCGTCGCTCACATTGCCCGTTGTTTACGGGTGGGTTTTATTTGCCGCAGGAAAAACGATTTTCTGAGGATTTGGTTACCTACTGTGAAAGATTTTTTATTTATTTTTTGGTTGGCGTTTTTCAATTCTGATTTTGGCCAGGGAAGAAGAGTGGGGGTTTGTGGAAGACGGGATTTCGGCAGTAGTGATGGAGAACCGTGTGTAAATTTGGGGGGCTGTGTGGGTACAACACTCCTGAGAGAAGAGGAAGGGGTTGTTTTTTTCGGTTTGCTTTTCTTTTGTGTGGAAAGCTCCGGTTTTTGAACATCAGCAGGAGGGAATTTGGGGGTGGTGTTGGGAAGTTGTGAAGCTGCCGCTGCCGCTGAAAGGATTTTTGATTGAATGTGCGAAGAAGCGCTGTGCAATTCTTGCGTGTGGAGGAGGACCCAGCCCGTGGGTGGAAAAACAATATGGGCATGTTCACATCCGTGGAATGGGATTAGGGATGGAAATTGTGGGGCACAAGAAGCTCCAGGGCTTGAAGTAGCGGAAGATAGATTGGAGCCGAAAAAGCCCGCAGTGAATCCGAATTGCAGAAAGGGATTGTGTCGGGGCTTTCGAGAAGAACGGATGTGGGGTGGTGAGGGGCAAATAGCACAACAGCCAAACAGACGAATTGGAGGTTGAAGTGCGGGTATGATTCCGCGTGCACGCTTCGTGTATGCGTTCCCTTGCAGGCACCCTCAGTCAACATCATGACCAGTGCCGCCCTTATTCCAGGTCAGTGTTGGGAGTTGCAGGCCAGTGTTTCTCAATTTCCTTCACTCTACATTTTGATGACCTATTCTCTCTTTCTTTTACATTGGTTATTCTGCTCCTACCATGTGCTGCAGTGAAATTCAGCTTCCCCCCACCCCTTTGTACTCATTGCTCTATTTGGCAGTGCAATCATGGCTGCTTTGCCTTTCTCAAGTGCTCTTTAAACCATCTTGATTTCAACTTGGAGGCTATCTTCCAAATTTGGATGGAGGATGCATTCATCTGCTGCAAGCCATGTTGGTTATTTGACCTTCTTTTCCGTGGATACAGCAAGCTTTCGCCTCACCCCACAGAATGCTGTTTTTTTGCAGGGCACTTCGAGGGGGGGATTGGTGTACGTCAGTTTATTCAGCCACTTTTATTGAGGACAGAGTGTGCATCCACTGCCTCTGCATGGAAATGCTCCAGAGTTCTCAGTGGTTTTCTTGCAAGCACAGCTCACTCTTCCGATGGCGAGTGTCCATCGTGGCAGAATTCAAGACAGTCTGTTTTAACTCGCATCCATCCTGTATGCCCTAACTACCTGTTTTTGTGCACCATGCTTGCCTACACCAAGTCTCACTCTTTCCCATTTGTAGTTCTTTGTTGCATTGTTTTTATAGGTTTTTTTGGGTTCTGTGCCATCTTGGAGCAAAAGATTCTTTACACATCTGCACCATCAGGTTGTACTGTAGCTCTTGGAAACGAGGATGACTCTCATGGTCAGCTCACTTAGGTTTTTGTCTATAACCTTCTACACACCTCTGTTGATCATATCTTTCATGTGATTAGACCCTAACAGTAGACGGGGAGGGAGGAAGCTGCAGGTTGGTCATCATGGAGGACGTGACTTGTGGGTGGACAGTATTAGAACATCAAGGAGAAGGTTCACACATGTAGGACATTGTGGAGCCTCTGAAGAGCAGCTAATTCCATCTGAAAACATCACCCCTGTGACCTTATGGGAGGTAAGAATTTTCATGAATGTGTGTGTGTTGTGCTCAGAAACTTGATTACAAGCATGTCAGATTCTAGACAAGCTCTACTTTTGTAATGTGTTGCTCCTACTTCCCTATTTATTGCTGCATGGTTTTTTTTCTTAATTCTGTACTGGTCTTGCTTTATACAGAGCTTGAAGCCAACAATCAGCTACCTATCAGTAGCCCAGCTAAGCATGGTGAAGGATGCCTTGAAGGTATGTGGTACTTGTTCCTTTTCAAGCTGCTATTGGGATGCATTTGGTGTGTTCAATGGGCATTTAAGGCCTAATAGTTGGGTGGAAGAGATGAAGTAGTGAGCCTTAACAGATATAGTCAACCTTGTCTTGGAATACAGACTCTGTTGCTATTGGGCATTTTTCCAGTGATCGCTACTAGAGCTTTAAGTTCTTCTCTTCATTTCTTGTGAAATGTGGCACTTGTGTGAGGCTTGAAGACATTTGCAGATGTGGTTGGCTACTTCCCTTTGTGTAAATGATCATCAATATCTGTGTAACAACAAAAGATCTGTTGTGGATATCTACAGTTGGCATTTGAAGCTCATAATGGTCAGAAGCGCAAGAGTGGGGAACCATACATTATTCATCCTGTCGAAGTTGCACGCATTTTGGGAGAATATGTGAGGCTTTCCATCACTGTCTTAGTTTAGCAATGAGGGAGGAAGGAGTCTTGGCAATTCTTGACCACTTATTTCTGCTGATGAAGCTGGGCTGTGTGTTTGGGATAGTTCCTCAGAAGTGTTTCACCACGTTTCCTGCCAAAGTGTTTTTTATATGTTTGAACACCATGGATAATCCCATGTTTCCTGCCAAAGTGTTTTTTATATGTTTGAACACAAGGGATAATCCCTGAAGCAGTTTGCACATTTGGGTGTGAAGGCTGAAAGGAAGTTGGTTAATACTGTACATGTTGCTGTTATAGGTCACTGAACATGCATACAACTATTACTGTTGTTCAAACTGGTCCTCAGTTCTTTGTTTTGTTTTCTCTTATCTTTAGGGTTCAGTTTTGGCTTTACCATGCTTGCTGAATTGTTGCTGTTATGTTATCAGATGTGAAATGCCTATAACCTTAATCATTGGGTAATCTCTCAATCTAGTGAGGTTGAGAAAGTCTCAGTGGTTATGAAGATACATGGTTGTCCTCAGATCACAAAACTCTGTTGTTCTGGTAGTAAGACATGCATGCCTCTAGCTCAAAGTTGCAGATGACAACATCTGTGCAGGAAATGGATTGGGAGACAATTGTGGCTGGTCTTTTGCATGATACAGTGGAGGATACAGAGCATGTCACATTTGAGAAGATTGAGGACCAGTTTGGACCTGCTGTACGCCGCATTGTAGAAGGTGAAACTAAGGTAGGATGCTAACACTGCATGATGAATGTGCTAGCTTGTAATCTAGGTTGGGGTTTTAATGAATTGCTACCTGGTTCACAGGTGTCAAAACTTGGCAAGATGAAATGCCAGGATGCAGATCTAGTAGCACGGGATGTCAAAGCAGATGACTTGAGACAAATGTTTCTTGCCATGACTGAGGAGGTATGTTTTGACACTTCATTTTTATCTCTTCTTGCATAACCTTTATGGGAAGGACCGCTTGATCCATGGCATTGGTACATCTTTTGTAGGATGTAGAGGAGTCCTTGGGGTTGATGCTAAGAATTATGCTTGCATGTCTCCTGGCAGGTGCGAGTGATCATAGTGAAGCTGGCGGACCGGCTGCATAATATGCGCACTCTAACACACATGTCTCCACACAAGCAGGTAAGCCTTGCATGCTGGTTTCCACTGTCTTGTACTCAAACTTGCTAATATTCATGCCTTGTTGCTGCTGTGCCAGACTTGAACCCGAGTTGCAAATACCCTTATCAGAACCCCAAAGGGTGCCAGTTTATGTGCCTCTTTTTCACTTCCTGACAATTTCAGAGCTAAAATATGCAGCGGTATATTGCAATGGAGACTTTGCAAGTTTTTGCACCCTTGGCAAGGCTTTTGGGAATGTACAGAATCAAGGTTTTCTTCCTACCCACTTCTTTAACACTTCCTCTGGTTCTGCATGCAGTTGTTGCATACCAACTCCTTATTGTGTTACCTTCAAAATTTTGTTGTGGAGTTTTCTCTGCAACCTCATAGATGTGTTTGTGCTAGCCAACATCATGACAAAGTCTTCTTGTTGCTTCTGCGAAAGAAACTCAGGACACAGATACTTATATAATGGTCTACCTGAAATTTGGGTAGATTGTCATATACTTATCTACACCCACTGTCCAGAGCTGATGAAGTCAGTGAGGAGTCATGGCAGCTTGTCACTGCTATTCGTGATGAAGGTGATGGTCTGACACTTTGTGAGTGACTCTCATAAGGTTATGACCTTACTCATCATCGTGTTACCTTCAAACTGTTGTGGAGTCTTCTCCATAACCCTATACATATACATAGTCATTGGAGAAGTAGTCAGGGCGTGCTTTTGGAAGGTGTGCTGTTGGTTGAAGGTTGCAGAGCACTGAGCTACATGTTGGGATGGCTGGAACAGTCTGAACTGGAGGATCTATCATTTATGTTTGCACATCCAGAGGAGTATGTGGAAGTGAAACACCGTGTGCAGGTTCTTTGCAAAGAACAAGAGGAGGTTGTTTTGGAGGTAAATTCCTTTTTTGTGGGTCTTTCTAGATGATGGGTGTGATTAGCTCTCAAGTGTTTTTCAAACTAATTTACCAATCTGGTATGCAGGCAAAAAAGGTTTTGCTGCAGACAATTCTTAAAGACCAATTCCTGAGTTATATGACTCTAGATGTCAAAGTGGTCATTGTCTGCAAGGAGCTGTATAGGTATGTCATACTTATCTCTGTTGTTACTGCTTCACACATTGTCTGGTATTCAGTACATATATGTTTTGAGATGGTGATTTGGCTGCAAAGGTGTTGTGGTGTCTGTTTTGTTTCTTCTCATTGTGATAGAAAAAGATGTATGCATGAAAGTTTTTTTGCTGGAAAGCTGAGCAGTACAGTATGCACAGCATATTTCTTGACTTTATGCTTATTCTTGTGCACAGAATCTAAATTAGAAATGGATGTGCCTTTAACTGTGAGCTTGGAATTTGTTGAACCAGCATCTTCAAGAAAATGCAAGAAACAAAATGCAGTGCAGATGAGATCCGAGATATTGCTCAGGTATGTTGTAACCTTTTGCCTCCAGATTGATTTTTATGTCATAGCACTGTGCACACTGGAATTAAATTGTCTTGGAACACAGGGGGTCTTCCATGACCAGTTGAGCCTTTGAACATACCTCAACCAGGTGTATGTGTTAGTTTATTGGTTCCAAAAAATGTGAGGTATAACTGTGATTCAGTGATTTTCAGTGTTTCAAACTGAGTTTGAGGTGAAGTGATTAAACTTGGGTTCTGGTGTGCAGTTGCGGATTATTTTGAGATTAAAATCCCGTGCAATGGTGGGGCCACTCTGCAATGCTCAGCAGGTATCTCTTAGAACCATTTTCTTTGATGCTGGTGTTTATTTTCACCCCTGCCGATTCTGAGATTGTTATTTCTGGAAACTGCAGGTTTGTTACCATGTGCTTGGGCTGGTGCATGCTATGTGGCCTCCAGTTCCTCAGACGGTATATATAGCAACCACCTCTTTTTCATGCAGCAGTTCTGTTTTGTGCAGAGAATTTGTGCTGAATGAACATAATGGCTTGGGACCATTGGAGGTTCTCATGGCCTTGATGCCCACATCTGTTCATGTCCCTGCAGATGAAGGACTATATTGCCACACCAAAGCCCAATGGCTATCAAAGTCTTCACACGACATTGATCCCATTTGGTTCAAAAACATTTTTCCCTTTAGAAATTCAGGTACATCTAGACCAAGGCTTGAACAATTTCATTTTTATAAAGTTTCACAAAGGGAGATTGCAGCTGGTGGATACATTCTCAGCATGAGCTTGATGAAAGCGTACTTTGCAGATACGAACAGACGAAATGGATAAACTTGCAGAATGGGGAATTGCAGCTCACCACAGTGGGAAGTGGTCAATTGAGCAAGAGCGTGATGCGATAGGACCCTTTGGGCTCACAGGAGCCATTGGCACTGTAATTGGCAGTCTGGCAGGATACAAGCCACCTCAGTCTCGGGGTTGGAGCAACTGTTTGAACGATGCAGACATTGCCAGAAGGGTATGTGCTGCTGTTTCCAGCCTCCTACTGAAGTGTATCCAGTAATATTCTTCTTTATAATAGCCAAGGGACCAAGAGACAGTGGTACGGTTCTCATAACCTGAACCCCAAAACTTTTATTCTCCTTGATTTTGGTGGCATTTGTTTCTTTGTCTTCGTCAACATCAGCTCTTATTGAGGGTTGGTATCTTGCAGGTAAGCTGGCTCAATTCCATCCGTGAGTGGCAGGAAGAATTTGTTGGAAATATGACGTCTCGAGAATTTGTTGATACAATCACTGGTGATCTCTTGGGTAGCCGTGTCTTTGTCTTCACACCAAAAGGAGAGGTGAGTGCTGTTTCGTCATATTTGCACAGGGTGTTTTTGTCATCTAGTTGGTTGTCAAAAGCCTCAAGGTATCAGGCCCTGTTGTGCTCTAAGATGACTCTTAGGTCATTAGGCTTGCTGATTGATCTGAAACTTGTGCACATGCTTTCTATTGCAGGTGAAGAATCTGCCAAAGGGGGCAACAGTCATTGACTATGCATACCAAATACACACAGATGTGGGAAATAAGATGGTGGCAGCTAAGGTAGGAATGTATAAGCAACCAGTTTCTTTCCATCTATTTGGTAGACTCCAGATTTTTGATAAGAGTTGGAACACAGTCATGGGTTGTTAGCATTTGTAGTCCAGGAACTCATGCAGCACTGTCTTAGCAGGTGAATGGGAACCTGGTTTCACCAACACACGTCCTTGCAAATGCAGAAGTTGTGGAGATATTGACTTATGATGTGAGGACCCCAACTTCTTGCATGGTTTTGTGTGATCTGGTGGCTGTACATACATGGGTTCTGAACATTTTTCCATTTGATTGTCTTATTCCAGCTTGACTTTTGAGAGCACAAAGCATTGATGTAATTCAAGGTCTGCATACTTGAAGGATGCTTCTTAATCTTCATGTTCTTAGCTGCCAGCTCACTCTTTTAAATTCTTACTGTGCAGGGTGTTTCCAACAAAAAAGTTTTCCAGCTGCACCGGCAGTGGTTGCAGTTTGCCAGAACACGAAGTGCTCGACATAAGCTCACTAAGGTGAGGATGCATATTAAGAAAATTTCTTGTGTCTGTGCAGTGTCCATGTCCTGAGTCTCAAAATGAGGAGATGTGTTTATCTGTTGCAGTTTCTGAAAGAACAAGCAGCAATATCAGCTGCTGAGATAACAGCAGAAACAGTGAAGGACTTTGTTGCGGATGTGAACAATGAGGATGGGGAAGTTACTAGATCAAGCTCAGGCCCAGGTTTACTGGCGTCATCCACAGATTCCAATGGCAAGCCTAAAAATCGAACCATCAATGAGCCATTTGCTCACAACTCCTATCTTTCAAAAGTACTCAGTTTTGAGCCCAGAGATTCTGGTAATGGGGCTCTAAATGGCAAGCATAGCAAAGTGGAAGGCAATGGCTCTGCTCGAGGAGGTGCAACTTCTAGATTTCAGTTTATTCAGTATGACGCCAAAGCAACTATTGAGGCATGGCAAACTGAGAGAATACTATTGTGGCATAGTGCACAAGGGGGCTCAGTTCAATGGTTCAGTGTCTGCTGCCACGACCGCACAAGTCAGTTCCTTCCTTAGCCCCATAGTATTATCCCTCCTGGTTTTAACAGAACTCTATTTGCTCTTCATACAGTAATCTTTGCTTCATGCTTCTCTGAATAGGTCTCTTGAGCATGTGGGGTTTCAACATGTCCAGTTCATTACCAGGCCTTCAATTTGACATGGGATCATAGTCAAAGTCATTTGCCTTACTAGTGTGAATGCAATGTGGCTTTAAATTGGTGATGGTATTGAATGTCTGGGTGTTGATGGGCAGGTATCCTTGCAGATGTAACAGCAGTTCTTGGTGCCACTGGCGTTCGGATTTGTTCTTGTGTGGTAAGTCTGATACCCCCCTTCCTGCCCCTCCAACCACCTGTTCTTGGTGGTTCAGAAATTCTAGAAGTTTATCAGCAGGAAGGACCTTCTGCTGCATGATAGTTTATCCTGACCTTGACCCTTATCTGAGGTGTGATAGGAGTGAAAAGAGGTCACTGTTGTCAACTGATTTCTTTTTTGTGGAAATTGCAGGCTGAAACTGACCGGGCAAGAGAACTTGGAATCATGCTTTTCCAAATTGAAGGTGGTACTGATAGTTTGGTAAGTGAGAGAGCTATTTGTGTTGCTGCACAGACAAGCTGCTGAAGTTCTCTCAACTTTTTCTGCAGATCAATTTTTTTTTGTCTTATGTTAGCTTGGTCTTCTAAAGGAAATGAACAAGACTTTGTCTTTGATTTCTTGCTGTGGGTTGTTTATTAGGTTTTGATAGTGTAAAACTCACATTAATGGCTGTCTGTAAAAAACTGGTTGCAGGTCCAGGCATGTGCAAAGGTTGCTTTGATTGATGGTGTGTTGGACTGGTCCATTGGCTGTAGTTGGCAGAGCTCCCATACCTTCAGAAGGCGTTTGTAAATCTCTCAATAGTGTTTTAAAAAGTTTTTAAGAAAAAATCTTTGTAATTGGTAGAGCAAACAGAGTGTGCAGCCATTCGATAGCGATTTGCAACAGTTTGATGGACCAATATTCTAAAAGTTGAAAAACATTTCTGCTTACATGACACAAGCATGTGTAAAGTGGGTGTGTAAAAGTGGGGTGGGGGAGTGGAAGGAGGGAGAGAAGGGAGTTGGTGGTGCTTTTCTGATGCTCATGAGCAGCTGACCAACACCTGGCAACACACATTTCTCAACAAAGGATGATACCATACAACCTCAGTTGAATATAACTATACCATAGTTACAAACAACAAACGTTGAAATTTTGTTAGTAGACACACACCTGTCTAGCTGTTTTTTTGTTGCTGGAATGAGATGCTGGTTGTGTTATTTGTAAATGCAGGAAGGGTGCTTGCATCATCATGTCATGAGAGCCTTCTTACAGCAAGCTGAAAGAAGGTTTTGTTTTAATATTTTACCTTAATTCAAGATTTTGACCTAAAGGGCTGCACTTCCTTTCCCATTGTTCAATGGTTTGAATTGTTGTGATTTCGGAAGTTAAGGTAATGTAAAGAAGATTTTCTTTGTTTTTATATTAGATCTAAGAGGTTTGCTGAGATTTTGACATTAGAGCAGGTCCAACAGCAGTAGTACAGTGGCTTACAAACAATAATTTGAATGAGTTTAGTTTTTATGCATCTTCAGCAGCAAACAGTAAAATGGCCTGTGCAACAAATTTGCTCCCTCATTGTATATTGTTTAATGTTTACTTGGTTGTGATATGTGCTATATAAATGCTCCCTCTGTGTATATTGTTTAATGTTTACTTGGTTATGATGTGTGACATATGATTGCTCCCTCAGTGTATATTGTTTAATGTTTACTTGGTTGTGATACCAGGGAGGAGGGGCAAACATTAACACTAAATTTGGATGTGATAAATTATGCTGTTTATCACCTCAAATTCAATTAATTGCTTTGAGTTGTTGTAAATGAATAGTGTGAAACTCAGTTTGGACTTGTAAATATGCACAAGATTTGAACGCTCTTCAAAAAGGTCAATAAATGTGATTGTCTTTGATTGGTCAGTCATAATGATTGGACCCGTGTGAGGTGAGGCATCTGATTGACCCTTGATTCCTCACTGTAGATTTGATGTCCAAGATTTGATGTTTATAGTTGAGGCTGCTAAAATGACTTATGAGGCATTTGTTTTATCCTTGATTCCTTACTCTAGATTTGTCCAAGATTTTATGCTAATAGGTGAGGGTGCTAAAATAACTTTGTGACAAGTTTTAATTGATCCTTGATTCCTCACTCTAGATTGTCCAAGATTTCATGTTTATAGGTCAGGCACACTACTGGTAGGGGACCAACACATACTAGGTGTGTGTGGATCTACTCTCCAACAGAGAGTATTGAATCTAAGAATGTTGTTGACGACTATCCAATGGAATCATAGCTGTAGTAAAAAAAGGCAGGCCATTTGGGAAATTAATGCACAATCTCTAGGGTTGCTAACTAAGGTAGGACACTTTGGATATTATTACACAATCTCTAGGGTTGGTCGATTTTGATGAGTAGCTAACCAAATGTTTAAAATTCAGTAGGATGAATAAAAGGACAATTGAATACTAGCAGCTTAATTCTTGAGATGATTGTAAGACTGGAAGTTAGGAATTCTTTTACCTTCTCTGGTTGGCTGATTGCGTGTTCTGATTGTGTTGTCTTGAGAGAAATCTGATTCTTCTCTTTCAGCGTGCTAGAGAGTTGAGTCTATTCCAAAAAACCACAACTGCTGATTTGGTCAGGCTCCAGAAACCAAGAACTTTGACACAATGCACAAGTTTAATGCATAAACTCAATTGGCTAATTCACAACAAAGTCAGATGGGGCCAGTTGAGCAAATCCTAGAGATGATGGATGAGGAGTGCAACTGCATAATTGCTCTGCTACTCTTCTACCACATTGCTGTTCCAAACCATGTGAATCATATTAACATCCACAAGACTTGTTCATCATTCCTGGAGATAGTGAATAACCAATCCAATCCTCTCAACATTTCCTACACTCCCACCAAGACGCATCACAGAAGCTATCAAGCAGCAGCAACTTCACTCGCCATGCCAGAATGTAGTGGCCTTCCCTGTCCTTGAGATGCGGTCAAGGACATCATCGGGTTTCACATTGCCAGTAATTGTCACTTTCTGCTCCTTCAAATCTATGTCGTAGGAATCCACTCCTGCAATTGGAACAAAGGAATCAGCTTGAACACTCTTGTAAAGTCCAACAACAACAAAAAAAATGGGTACCACATCAGAGAGATGTTCTTCCTAAGTACATTAGTCATGTTGACATGTGCTGCAAATGCTAATTAAAACATACTCTTGACAGAACCAGTCTCTAAAGAAATTTTTCTCAGTGCTATAATTTGAAACTACTTTTGAAACCAATCCTACAAATTCCATGCACAGGTTGATACAACTTGGCATGCATGGACATATCCAAGCAAAAGAATTCAAAAGGAAACTAACCATCCAGCTTGGCAATTGCCTTTTTCACTGCTCCCACACAGCCTCCACAGGTCATGGCCACCTTCAGGACAACAGTCTGCACAAGAACCAAGTTCCCCAACTGAAACAAGCAACCACATCTAAACACACCACTGCAGTCTAATATCCAATTTACATTTTCGCTGGTTGAATCCCCAATAAGCTTAAAAGAAGTGTGTCTAGTGTTTGCCATTGCAGCACAGCATGCAGTATTTGTCTATAGATTTTGGAGAAACAATTGCAAGTGAGTGTTCATTCAACAGAGTAACCAACTGATTTCTTTCAACCCTGAAAAATACTGAATACATTGGATCAACAACTGATGCCCAATTTATTCATGAAAACAGAATGCTGTTCTCCTAAAGACTGCTGCCCCCCTGAGTGGATAATTCACTCCCTCTTATTGATAACTCTGAACGCTGGTTGTTCTGAGCTGTTTATGTTGTTTTACTGCTATCTTATAAACTGGGCACAACATGCAACGGCTCATTTCAACCAACAATCACAAGCAGCCACTGGATTGTTCATGGACATTCTCGATGTGAAGACTCCAGAGGAAAATGAAAGCAAGCTCTCAACAGGTGACTGCATAATCACAAGTATATTCATCATGAAAAAGGAGCCATAAGGACCATAGGACAATCGAAATCCACAGAAGCAAATGAAGATAGAAAGAAAGTGCACTAACTCCATATCACAAGTGTCAAGACTTAATCTTAAACTCCGTGCGAAAATCAACAAGAATCTCTGATTCTAGATCGTCAAGGCAGCTTAATAAGTTGTGCTTCGCAGACATATCAAAGTGCAAAATTCAAAAAATCGAGAAACATGTGAAAGAATACACAAGACAATTTTCCAGCAACGGAGCAGACATAACGCATTAACTATCGCAAGTCTCACAGGGCTTGCATACTTCAAGCTCCCTTTACAGAAAAATCTCCTACGAAACGTATATCCCATAACGTGAGAAAATGATTATAACAACTAAGCCAAGATTTGTACTAGGCCATGGAAGAAGGAACAGGCACACATTTCAGACACATGCTTCCAACAATAAAATCGCGTCGCGAGAAACTGGAAAGCATCAAGCTAATTGTTTTACCAACCGTGGTGCATGAAGAAAGAAAGTAGAGTCCAGGAGGGGGAGGGGGAGAGGGAGGAAAGGAGACATCGGTAAGGACTAACTTCGGTAGGCATGGCAATGATAGACCAAAAAAAAACACGCGAAGAAGAAAGCCTCTCCCCCTTCTTCAACCGCAAGTATACTCCCCGCTCTGAAAACCGCTGAGCTCAACGAAAAAAACCTGCAGACAGAGGGAAAAAAAAAGAAGCAAACTAACAAAATTGTGAAGAGGAAATTGAAGTGATAACACGGGAAGTCGACAACAAAAAGAAGAGGAGGAGGAGGAGGAAGGGGAGCGGCGATGAGCGAGAGAGACAACAAAACAAAATACGCACAAAAGAGAAAACAGAACGACTCCACGACGCACGCACGTCCCTTCTTCACCCCCGTTTCATACACGCCTCATCCCCGCGCGCCATCGTACGGTGCAGATCAGCGTTCGCTTCCCTATTGTACCCACAACCACAGATTCCAGCCCCTTCCCCCTCCCCCCCC
>Ga0116231_10009043_pt1 | contig 17103 bp, 14 predicted proteins | sample S1TSphgellanicum_2_FD_89695 | JGI IMG/M metagenome (GOLD analysis project Ga0116231, IMG submission 89695) | Host-associated microbial communities from peat moss isolated from Minnesota, USA - S1T2_Fd - Sphagnum magellanicum MG | ecosystem: Host-associated > Plants > Peat moss > Unclassified...
CCTTACCCTATACTTAAGTAATTTTTAGGTTTTACAGCATGTAAAGACTTGCAATAAAACTAAATTTCGTCAAGTTGGGAATTGGGATCAAGTTTTCTTTGTTATAAATATTTTAAAAATAAAAATATTTATAAATTTGTGATATCGAAAATTTGGTATTTTTTTTGAATTAGTTGACTTTACACTAGGGAAACCAAAACAATTCTCAATTTACACTAGAACTTGGGATCCCTTTTGTTTCCTTGGTTACCTTTCCCACAGAATGGACCTCTTCACCTATCTCTCCCTCCTTCAACACAACAACCCTGATTAAACCAATGACGAAGAGGAAGAGGAGGCCCCTTGGGGAGGGCTCGCACGTCTGTCGGAACCGTCTTGCTCGGGAGGGGCACGATCTCAGTTTAAAGGAAATAAATACGGTTTAAATAAATAAACTGGGGGACTTCACAGTGACCAAAGGTCACGGGTTCCCACTAGTATATATCTAAATTAAAAAAAACTCTATGAACTGACAATTTAGGTGTATTTTTGTTCAAGAAGATTATAGATATGTTTTCATCATCAAGTTGTTAATTTAAAATCAAATTTCAATTGACAAATTTAATTTTATTAAGAGACATTGAAATTAAAACAAGATGGGTATTGCAAAAACTAAAACAATGTCACAAAAATGAGTCAGTGAACCATGCATTTGCCATTTAGTCTTTAATAGATGTACAATTTAGATCATAGCAAGATAACATAAATTTTTTGACGATAATTTTTGAATATAAATTGAGGGTGGTGAGTTAGTTTTCGGAAGTAGGTGGTAGAATTGATAGTGCCATTTAGTGATTAGATGTTGAAGAGAAATCAAAGATTACCCCCTATGGTGTCCATTTAAAATCTTGTGAAACCTTGAACTTTGAAAGTTGAGCAATGAATGCAAGCCATGAAAAAAACGAATGCAACAAAACTCAAATGCAAAGACACAAAGCTCAAGGAGAAAGATGCATACTATGAAACTTTACCTCACCATTTAGTGTCTACAGTCATCAACTACTCTAGAATTGACAATGACATGAAATTCAACATTCAACATCATCAAAACCTTCAACGTTCAAGGCTCAAAGCTTCAATGCTCATGTTCCAAATTGCGCAATGTAGCTCTAGTTGTCTATGTTTGAACTCATCTTCAAGTTCTATTTAGAAGAGATCCAAGACTTCATCATTACCATTAAAACCAAAACTTTCACCATTCACAATCTACTCAAACTTTTGAATGATCAACAAAATCCTAATGAGCAATAAGCAACATAACCCCTTATGCACACCATGACAGTGGTGGTGAATCCACCGAATGATCAATAAGTGGAGGGAGCAAAAATGCATTGGGATTTGGTTGGTGCAAGAGGTGAACTCTCTCAGGAAGAACAAGATGTTAGTGCAAATGGAGGAGGTGAGAAGGTGCCTCATTATGAAACCTCTCATTTGGAATGTAAGATTTGGCCTCTCCATCTGAGCCATCTATGATTGAGGTGGTGCTAGGAAATTTATGGAGCATTAGTGGCAATTGCCTATCAAGAGCTGGGACAGATTTGGCATATAACCCCTTTTCCTTGTTTACACTTCATGGGCGCCATTTTGTAGTGAGCCTTTTGGCAGAATTTCTCACACAAAAATAAAATGCTGGTTTGGAGGCATGGGGAGAGCTGAAATTCAAGGTTTAACATGCCATTCCAGTGACTCCTGAAGTACAGGGACATATCTTGGACAGCAAGTGTTTATGTTTAGAGTAAATCCTAAGGGCGAGGCATAGCAAGGCCTTGACGAGGTCATTCCGAAATGAATTCACACTGACAAAATACACTCGCCTTGACGCTCGCCTGGAATGGTCGCCTGTAAGTACGTAATGGGCCCTCCCGCTGAACTGGTCGGCCTGGCGCGGGGGCGGCGGCGAGGTCATTACGAAACGAATTAACACATTGACAAATTATACTCGCCTGGAATGGTCGCCTGTAAGTAGGTAACAGTCGCAGACGCGGGAAGAAGAAGAAAAGAAGGTTATGTCTGGTTTGGGAATTGAGAGTTTGAAGCGCGCGCAGCGATGGCGGGCAGAGCGCGATCCCGCTACCAAGGAGGCGCGTCCTTCAACGTTTTCAGCGCCCAGGCAGCCCCCTTCTTCACTTCCCTTATCTCCATTTTTCTTTATATCTCTTCAAACATTTTGTAGTGGTATCCTATCCCAATACAACAATAATGCAACCCTTTTCCAAATCTCCAGCAATTTGAAAGCTGAAAACGATGGTTGCGTCTGGTTTGAGTTTTTTGACCCCCATATAGATAAGAAGTTGAAAGGTTTACGTGCTTCCGGTTTCATGTCATTGTGGTGAAGCAGATGTTATAGAAGAAGAGGCAGCCAGTGCAGGCAAAATGACTTTTGGAAGGGCATTTTCATTGGGGTTTGAACTTTGCAGGGAAGTAACCCAACAGGTGACTGCAAATTGTGCGGCAAAGGAGTCCAGAAGGTTGTTACTCTTAACTTAATTTCATGTGGGGGGCGGGGCGGGGGTTTGACTGAGAGGAGTTGAGAGAGGTTGCATACTGTGTTTTTTGATGCCTATCGGTGATGGAACTCTTCACCGCGAAAGCACATTCTCAATAGCGACACATACGTTCCAAGAGTCCTCTCATTCTGTTGACTTCGAATATTATTAGATGTAAAATTGGATTCCTTTCACTTCTGCATCCCTTGCTAATTGAGCAGCCGCATTGCAGAAATAATGCCAGGTCGCAATGTTCGCCAGCATTTACTAGAATCACGTTTTCTGTCTTCAGAACGAGTACCCTACGTACTGTAAAGGTCGAGTAGAAGAAATCCTGGTACAAACCAATATGAAACAAAGACGGACCAATGGAGTGTTGCAGGTCACCAGACCTTAGACACTCAAGAAAACAACAAAAGTTGTTTGAAAGAATGGCTGCTAACACCTGACTTGTATGAGTTTCAACAGAATTTGAGTTTTTCCACTGGAAACAAAGGTGGCTTTGGTTTGCAGGTGTATGACAGGTTGGTGAAGGGTTACGTGTACAGCTGCAGTGGTGGTCCTTCATCAAAGTTGCAGCTTCCCAAAGATGAATCCAGAGCAGGCATGCTGTTAAACATTCTTGAAAACTGCAGAGTTTTTATACTCACTTTCCATCCAAATATAATTTCAATGTTTTGAAGCTGCTGTTAACTGATGTCTTAATTTAGTCACTATACTCAGTCACCTCACAGACATGAAGGATTCATGATATAGATGGTTCATTGGGAAGTTGTGTTTGGTGGACTCTATTGACACAGCCATTGTGTCTGGCATTTGGCAATGAAAACAAAGTCACATGAATTTCATACAACTTCTGTACAGTTTGGTGGATGGACAACGTCAAGAGAATAGTGTTGCATTGATACCTAGCAGATTCTTGCCTGGTGACATCTAAGGTTTGACATCAATCCCATGGAATCATGCAACAGGTCTGCAGTTGTTACAGCCCTTCCTGGTGCTACAACTATATGCCCCAGCAGGCCAGCAACTGTCTCTGGAGCTCAGGTAGCCTTTGCTTCCACAAGTCCCTTATAGCACCCAGTAGTGAACTAAAGTAACTGAAGGTGGAACAGATAGAACCTGCAATTTTGCACCCACAGTAGCTTTCTCTGACTCACAGTATCTTGCTCTTTGAGGCTTCAATGGACACATGATTCTGTCACCCATGTTGTCATGAATGATTTGACAAGGCTATAGTGTGCTTGCTTATCATTGCCTGTTCAGGGTGAGTGACAGTGCAAATACAAGGCGTAAGATGTACTTCTCCACATCATTCAGTGAAATCAAGACCACTCCTCTTCATTGTCAAATTCCTATTTCAATGGTCAGTATTCTGCTTTTGGGAGGTAGTAAGACATAGATTTGGTGTCTTGCATTTTCTAGCCATGTCTAGTTTCAACTCTGTGCTTAGACCCCCAACTGATGTTCATGTGATTGATAACTGAAAGTACCTCATCTTCATCCATTTTCTGATGGACAGCATGTTTTTATGCATACCATCAATATCTTTTTATGTGTGCATGCTGTTTGGCAGTGGTGAGGTCTTGATTAGTATCTGTGTTTGGTGGTACATGAAATTTCCCTCACAACTGTGCTACAGGTGGTACAAAACACATGGCTTAGTCTATCAATCCATGTGGCAGACCTATTCTCTCACTGCTTCAAGGGTATGAGTTTTAGGTGAGAAAAATGATTGGATCTGAGTGCAATCTTTTGTAATTAAGGACAACAACATAGCATGAGTAATAGCTCATTGAGGATATTTCTGGTTTTCTTCTATAAGCCAATCAGTAAATATAAATTACTTCTAATAGTCTTGGGCATGAGATGTGCATGGGGATGCAGGTCAGTGGATGTGATAGTGCTGGGGCCAGTCTGCAAGCTGCGCAAAATCTTCACCATGCGCAACCGTCTGGCTGAAATGGGTGGTGGCTGTGCCACAATGGAGTTTGGTGGGGAGGAATGCCTACCGCAGGAGCACATGTTTGCCTTGGGGGTTGAAACTGCCATCCAAGTACTTGACATGGCAGCTCTCCAGACTGCTATAACAGGTCTTGCAGACTCCTCTGCTGATGGTATGTAATGCTGTCCTACACAGCTGTCAAATGCTTCCAAGATGCCTATTATATCCTGACATTGGTGCTTCCATGTAGGACCTGGACATGGCTTGGTACATGTTTGAATTTAAAGGAGAACCTATCTTTGGATACTTCCCTAGATAGCAGCTTTGTTAACTTGATATTTGAAGGTCCTCTGGTTACAAAAGCACTGGAACAAAAGCAGATGCAATGAACTATCATATATGCAGCTTTAACTCTGTGGTGTCAGTTGTGTATGGACTTACACACTATCTTCCTCTTGACTTGCTAATCTTCAGAAATGGCGCTCTGCTCCTGCTGAGTGATGTTAGGTGTGCGAGCTGAATTTGGCCATACAGCAAAGAAGTCCACACAAAATAAAATGGATGGTACTAGACAGGTCAGTGTATTGTCTGAATGAATGTTGTTTACACATAACCCTGGGAGTTCTAGTGAGTAGCAACTGCAGTGACAAGGGTGGCCATCAATCTCAAATACATGTTTTTGAAATTAGGCCTTACCCCAGCAGCTCTAGGTTTGCAAAGAGCACCCTTATCCTTCCAGTTATATAAAAGAAAAGTTCCCTTCATGCCTAAGACATCTTTCCTTTTGTCTTGGCTCATGGAGCTTTCACTGAAAATGTAATTAGTTATCTACCAAATAGACTGTATTGTGGTCACATTAAAAAAGCTAGATTATATGTGCATTTACTGATTGTAACTCTACCTGTTCTAGTGATTTGTGTAGCAGGTGCCCTTGGTCATTTTCTTAGTTGCAGCAGTGGAATGATATTTTCCTTAATCAATTTGATTATGTGGCTCTCTGGATGTATGTATGCATGATTATAAACAGACAATTATTGATTTTGTCTCAGGTGCATGTTGCATTTGGATCAAGGATGCCACTGCCGCTGTCAACAGTTCAAATCAACACTAGTCTCCCAGGTGACCATAAGAACCATGTACTTGGGGCTTTCTCTAAGAATCGAGCAGGCCGACTGGCACATGTTCAAAATGAGCCTTTCTTAGTAGCACCAGAGCACAAATGGTCTGAAGTGAAAGGTGCAGACCAACTTCTCCAAAGTCTATTGAAACATACCTCAGTCACTGCAACTGATTTAGAATCTGGGAAGATCAAGGAGCTCAAGCTTTCAGGAACTAAACCCATCAAAGCAGATGAATTTCCTCTTGGTCTTGCTTCTCTAAGTGAATCGAGTATGGAGGAACTAGATGCTCCTAAAAAGAGAGTGGATGCCATGACTTCAGTGCTGAAGCCTGTGATTGAGTGTCATGAACAAGAATCACCTGCTCCAACTACTTCTCTTGGTGCTGGGAGTGTGGAACCTGAAAGTAGTGATGCAGCAGTGGATGTTGACAAGGCGTTTCCTGGAAAGTTGCAAAAGGTGGTCAAGAAGAAGGAAGAGACCAATGTGAAGCGTGATGTGCCAGCCTCAGGGCTCACAAAACACCCCCGAAGGGATTCTCACTTGGACTGCAGCAGGGGGAAAGAATATCAGCATTTAAGATACATGGATTCGCCCCCACTCAGCCCTCCTTGTGGGTGGGACAGCTGCATTGACAGAGGTTTTTCAGAGGACAAACCTTTCAGTGAGTGTGTATTTGAAGGGTTGTCTCTTTTCAGTAAACCTGGTGAGTTGGAGGATGTGCTTGGGCCAACTGAAAAATCTCCCAGCTTGGCAGCCAGTCACAGCTTCAGTCCTGTGTCTGTTAACTCTGGGAAGGCAGAGCAGGATATGGCAAAAATTGTGGGGCATAACACTGATGCATCTGACTCTGACCTTATTCCAAAAGATTTACCCTCCCTTCAAACCAATGAAGATGCTTTCCAAACCATCATTGACAATCTTTGCAAGCTACGAGAAGATAACCCAAGGCCTGTGGGAGTGACACTTGAGAAGTTTGATCTGGGAGATGACAAATCTTCCTTTTTTCGAGATCCCATGTTTACAAGCATGTCAGATGAGGATATCAGTGATGGCGGGGCAAGTTGGTCCTCTGGAAGCTTCCAAGAGCCTATCAGTGATCCAGATGTCCTTTTGAGGTCTCCTGGCAACTCCAATATCTTGTCTCATGGTATTGACAGTTGTGGTTGGGAACTTGGAACAGATCCTCATATGCATGGTACGCTGGTTTCCCTTTAGACCTGATGTCTAATGTCTCTGTATTCAAAAATCCAAAAATGGGAGTGGATACAGTTGCAACTTTAAGGATTATGCAGTTTGGCATCTGGTTGTTTTATTGAGTTCTGGTACAATTGAAAATTGCTCACTGCAGATTCAGTGAACAAAAGGCGATTTGAGAATGAGCCTACCAGAGCATTTCAGAGCCTTGAGCAGCCTTGGAGTTTGTGTGATGAGGTGCATACACAGTTACAGAGCCCACCCTTGTGACAGAGCTATACTTGATTAATGGACTTACAGAACATTTGGGACCTTGAGCTTCTGTAAACATCAATATTGGATATTCTGCTTCAACTGGCATCTTCTCCAATTGTCTCAGAGACTGTCAGCCATTCCATTCCATCAGCTTGATATGTTAAGATGAACCATCTTGTTGGCCATTCCTGGATTGGTGTTGAGGTGCTCTAGCATGTTCAGTATTCTTTGGCTTCAGCTAACATATGCTTCGTGTTACTGACTTGAACTGTTCCTTCTTTGCATTTCATAGGAAGACACAGAAGCATTTGGATGTCCAGATGTTGATATCAGATTGATTGGTCAAAACTCGCCAGTTGAGGTCCGAGGGACCAGGGTGCAAGAATCCTTTGATTTTGGTAGTGAAGAGGATGAACATGGAGGATCTCTGCCAGCATCACCTCCATTCACACAAACTCTCTCCAAAATGTCTGACAGGTATACTTCCTTTCTTTTGCTGCAGATACTAGTGCCGGTGCAGCTTCTCCATCCTGGAAGAGGCTGCATAAAAATGTTTCTGTGCTTTCTGTGAGGATGTTTTGCATTCTGTAGGGGGAATGCAATGTTCTCAGCATTCTATGTCCAGGAGATGGTCACCATGAGAGATCTGTTCCTCCAATTTCTTTCCTTTTTCAGTGATGGCTTGGTACCACAAGTCTTGATGCCACCTGTTCTCCCCTTTAAAACACCTTGTGTACAACACATTGGCCACTAACTTCGTTGTTTCAACAATTTCAAGAAGCTGTTGGGCTCAAAGAATGTTTCTGTCCTGGTCTGCATTCATCCTCTTTATGGGTCCTTACTTTTCCAATTTAACAGAAAAACACAGTGAGGAGTTTGGCTATCACACTTGAGGACCAGTGTATCTATTTGTCAAATAAAATCTTAGGATGCACTCCCATCAACAGAACAGATGGCTACCAGGCATTGACTAACTGGTGGGCAGGTGTGCAGTTCTTAAGAGATCATGCTACTGAGCTTACAATCATGTTTTTTTCCTGATCTTTTCATGCTAGATATTCATGAGCAGAAAGAACTTCGGCAGGCTTTCACTTACTTTTGTGCATTGTAATGATCCTGTTTGCAGAGATGTGAACAATCTTACAGGGGGATCAAAGCATTCAGGGTCACATGACACAGCAATGTCATCATCACCTTGGCATTTTGGGGAGTCTCTTGCACAGTGTTCTGAATTCTCTTTTCCAATGAAGACTGAGCCTGGAATTGCAACTGAAGAGCCTGAAGGTAATTGAGTGTCATGTTGAAGGAATTTCTTTTGGGCAAAGTTGTGTGAGCTGGTGGGAAAATGAAAGAGATTATGGTTTGCTGCTATTCAGATGTGTTTGACCTATAATAGATGGAGAAGGTTTGCACTATGAAATATATGTGCACTGGAGGAACTTTCCTCTCATCAAAATTAGTATTGGGTTTCTCTTGGATTTCTTGTATTTGCCATGATTTAAAAGCAAGTCAAGGAATAGTGTTTATGTTTATAGTTTATACCTAGAAGCAAACAATTAGGAACCATGGCATACCCATTCTACTGTTTCTTAACCCTTTGAGGGTGTAGTTACAGTAGCAGTTCCAATACACTGTTCCTGTATTGTTGCTTTCCGTTGACAGAAATGCCCTATTGTTGAAACAGTTTTCTTTTCACTTTGATCTTGTGTTGGTGGATTAAGTTGTAGTGGATGCCCTTCGTTAAATTTGAATAATGTGACTAATTGATGTAGGTCTCTCCAACTATTGTATTTTATGTTCCTGAGGTATCTTACTGTTTGAGTGTAATTTCAGCTGACAGGATACTGAAGTTAGCATGTGCTAATGAGTATTAATTGGTGTGTGGAGTGGATGCAGCCCAGGTATTAAGCAATGGGCGACCAGAGGAGGATTTAGATTTACTCTATGACCCAACTTTGGATTGTTATTATGACCCCAAAACTAACCGTTACTATGAACTCAAGTAGCAATTCTGATTCACTTATAAAGGGATTAAGAATGAAAATGAACTAGTTTTATTGGTCTTTAGAGGCTGTCAGACAGTGTACAGGCTTGCTGATTTGCTGATCCTGCACAAACCAACTGTTACTGATAGGTAGCCAGTGTATACTTCATATTTGTCTTCTTCACATGGATTTGGCCTATCACTCAACTAGAGCTGAGAATATGTCCAAAGAACACTAAACAACAAACATTAATGAAATGCTTTCCTTGAAATATGGTGAAATTTCAAGAGGGTATCATAGAGACATAGAAGTCAAATGTAGAGTTAGCAACACAAGTAAACTTGTGTCCTATCCTCCTGACCAAGTTTCCAAGTGTCAGCAATGGTAGTCTTGAAGCATGGACCTTCAAGAAACCAAGGAGATCTATCTACTTAAAAAAGTTCTGGCCAATCTTTTTTTCTCATCATACTATAGTGGAAGATGTTATTGACTAGTGTGATTGAGGTGTGCTCATTGTTAGAAAGTTTTATGATCTTTAAGGCTGAAGATCAACTAAAGAATTTGAGATGTTTTGAAGTGGCAGTTGTTTTTCTGAGAGATGTTATGATGCTTGAGCTTCCAGTACAATATTGTTCCAGTACGGCTAATCTTGCTTGAGAATCTCATATCCAGACTCTGAATATCCTTGTCTTGACATTGTTTGCAATAAAGCAGTTCAATATGTACCATTGGTTCCATTGTTTGTAAGAGGCTACAGTCTGGCATCCATGTTTTGGTATATAACCATTGAGTTCATGGATTGCTAGCCCTCATTGCTCAAGAGCTTCCATGTATGTCCAATGCTGCTTTGCAGAGTCACCATAATGTCAAAGATTGTGGGAAATCACCAACGCGTTTCTTCCTCTTCCTTTTGTTATGCATTTTGTTAAAAGAGATTAGGTTCATCAGAAAACTTCATACATGAAGCACTATGATTCAACTTCCATTTGGCTGCAATGTCTGAATGTTGTAAGCACAATTGTCTCAGAACCTTGTAGAAGTATTGTTGATGACATATAATGCACTGTACATGGACATTGCTGCAATGGGAAGAGTTGACTGAATTTGGTTCTTTACACAAACTTATCCTGAGAGGTTTCAAGTTCCTAACTGTCAAATTAAAAATTGTAATATCTTTGGAAACTCCCTCCGGGATCATACAGAGTCCCATTGCTATAATTTTCAAGGCATTGGAGTTGTGTTTGAGAGGAGTATCTCATGGTGATTTGATCACAAGTTACAGCAACTTCCACTAAAGCGTCGATGACATTTGATGTACTCTACATTTGAACCCTCATTGGTTCTGGCCACAAACAGAATCAGATTTGCATGTTATTCACATTGTTGGTTTCCTGGAGAGGTGCGCAATGTGTGTCTACAAAATCAGCTAATACTGCAACAAACATTCATGGAGGCTATCCAGAAGTACAAGGAACATGCACACCAAATTGCAATCAACATTTTGCACATAATGTGCGAATACCCCATAAACCTGTTGTATCCGAAGTTTTACCTGCATGGGCACTGAATGACTAGCCTCCCCTAGCTCTTCACTTCCTATTGAACCCATTAGGTCTCATTCCCCATTTCCTGATATGTACCTAGACATAAACCATTTTTTCAACCCCCTCTTGAATGCAAACCCCTATCTCTCCAACTTCAACACCTTTGGCCAACCATGTGCATATGCTAGGCTAGATAGGTACATAGGTAGGTAGGTGCAATAGCTAAACTAGACTACCTAAGTAGATTATAAAAATATCTTCTTGTAATGATATGATAACAAAACATATTGGTTGTTGAACATGGTGCAATGGTTAAGAACTTGGATTTTCAGGTCAAAACACATAACTAGGAGCCAAAAAGGGCGTCTGATGTTAAACATAATCAATTAAAATCAAACATTTATTTATTATTATTATTTAAAGCCATAGTAGTCATGACAAGTTAGTCCTTTTTCTCACATATGAATGTCAAGGAACTTAGAGTAAAAATTTATTTGATTTAATTTTCAGTTTTGATTTTAATTTAGGACATTGAAAATGTACACCTATTGTATCAAATGGAGTCAATTTTGCATGGACTATCAAAAGGGCTCATACAATAAAAGAATTTTTATTGAAAAAATATAGATGATAAAAACATATTAGCCGCATTCAAAAAGAACTCATACTTTTAAAAATGTGGAATTTAAAAACTTAAAAAAATCAAAGAATGTTTCAAAATTGCTTCAGAATTTCAGAACTTCAAGAGTCTTTTACCACATAAATTGGTTATAATGTACATGATGTATGAAGAAAAGTTATAGCTTAAAGTATAATAAACATAAAGAATGTGAAAATTTAATTTTTGGTGATGATTTAGAATTTTGATCATTTTTCAAGATGAAACATTGAATCTATAAGGAATTTGCACACTTTTAAAAATTCATATTTATTCAATAATGACTAATTGAAAAAAAGTGATGCATTGGGAAACATTTAAATATTTTTTAGAAAAAGTTACAAAAAATTTCATTCAAAAATTCATTTGCATGTAAAAGTTTTTTTGGGGAAAAAGGATGTGCAATCCTTTTCCAAAGTAATCCTTTTGACTCCTAGTTACAAGTTTTGACCCTTTCACTATGTAGGTAAGGGGTTTAAGTCTTCATACTTGTAACTTACATGTATATGCTTAGTTAGGGTTTATAGTCTATGTTAGGGTATCTAGCTTAAGCTAACTAGTCATGCTAGGTACTTAACTTCAGTTTTTAGCCTAATTGAAATTGGATAGGTTAGGTTGCCTAGGTTAGGTTAACAAGTAGGTAAGTAAATAAGTAAGTAATTAGGTAGGTTAGGCTAAGAAGTAAATAAATATGCTATTTAGTTAGGCTAACTATGTCTTTCATGTATTTGCAATGATTGCAAGCAAGGAAAACATAGTTGTTAATGATATTTGTAGTTATGACCATGAAAATTTTGCTAATGGTACAATGTGCTTGATTTTATCACAAAGTTAAGAAGTCTTTTGTTACAAATGTAGTTTATGTAATCATAAAAACCATGTTTTGGTGTATTGTGTCAAGGACAAAATAGAAATACAACTCATAAAAGACTATATGGATTTGACAATGAACAAGAATTATATGATTTTTTTGTTTGAACAAGACGTGATACAAGTTAAATATGAGATGAACTAGAAATGTAAAGACCACTACTTGTGTTGGTAATATTGAATGGTGGTGCCATTGAGACTTGTATTTATATTATTAAATGAAACCTTTTACAAGCTTCTAGTGATCATGTTACTAGATGTTTTCATGAATTACATGTTTTTAAAAAAATTAGGAATCATTATTGTAGGAGCTCTTTTTAATTAAGTCTTCAAAAAGTTCCTTTAATGCTTTAAAAAATTGCTCATTGCCTAGATCTTTCTAAAAACTCCTAAAAATTTCTGAAGGTGAATTTATGATATAATGATTCATTTTTGGTACCACATTGGTGTTTTTCATTGGGTATTGTTTATAGTCAAATGCATATATCCTTAAATCTAATGATTGACAATTGAATTTAAATCAACAACTTTATTATGAAGATATTGTTGTAGCTATTTATTGATAAAATGCTCATTTACTAGTAATAATGGACTTTTGAAGTTCAAAATTATGGATTGATCATTTAATTGGAACATTGAAAAATGAAAAAATCAATAAGAATTTTCATTCCACATTTGTTAAGGTAGGTGGACAAATGGGTGGACCAATTTGCCGTAGAACCAACGTCCTTATTTATTCAAAACTTTGGTTAGATTTTGGAAATTACAACTAATTTAGATTAGTTTACATTGATATCCTCCATGCTTTTTCCATGTCATTAATGGCACATTTAAATTTTTTATTTCTTTAAGCATTTAATCAGAAAAAATCATATTTAATATTTCTTCTTCTAATATGATATGGATTTATGTTTAGAGTTATTTTTATTCAAACTCATTATTTATTTTGTTCCTACATTTTTTTAATATGATATCTTACTAATTCCAAGTCCTTAACACACCCAATCAGTCAATGAATTGTAGCATAATCCACATAAAAATGTTAATCAAAGGTGCAGTCCATGAGTTTTGAGTTCAAAAGTCCATGGCTTTTATGATTTAAAAAAAATTATAAATTGATTTTGTGCATAATGTAGATATTCAAGTTAAGATTTTAAAACCAAATTCATTGTAATAAATTTTAAGACCTATAAAGCAACATGGGCATTGTAATGGCAACCATAAGGTAGAATTGGCTTGCATGATAGCCAAATTGGTCCACCCATTTGTGCATGCACCCATTATAATGATTCAATGTGTGATGTAGTATGAAATGATAAATTTATATGAATATTTTTTTCTTTGAAATCCTTAATCATTTGATAGTTATAGATTTTTTATCCTCAAAACTGGACCATATTTTCATAAGTCTAGATGATTTATATATATATATATTTTAAAGTTCTTTTTCCCAAAATCATTTTTTTGAAAGTTTTACATGGGGCTTTGTTTATGTGGACTTTGTGGGTTTTCTTTTCAAGATTTTTGAATTGCAAAATGACATCAATATATTTTGATGTAAGTTTTGACATAGGTTTGGGAAGGTTTGTAGGTGGGTGAACATTTATTAGTCAAATATTATCATAATGAAGTTTAGAAAGTGACAACCATGTCCATTTGAACATTTTGTATGGTCCATTTTGTATGGAGTTTTTTATTCATCATTTTTGAACCATTATACTATGCATTTACCTTAATGTTTTTTTTTAAAATTAAAAAAAAAACTCTAAGCATATTTTTTAAGGATTTTACCCCAAAAAAGAAAAAAAGAAAAAAAAGTGTAATGTCCATGACATTACCCTTCCTTTTTGCAACATATTCCATAAGGAGTAGTGAAAGTGCCTTTCAAATATGGGTTCTAAACAACCTTCATGGGTAAATTTGATTTTGAAGACAATTACTAGACAACAAATCTAACATGGATCCTTTGGCACCTTTGTGGTTCAAGTGGTTTTTCATTTGAGGTCATTAGGGTGAACTCTTTGGTTGCTCAAGATAATCAAAATGTTTAATTTGGGAAATTTGCAAATAAGAGTTTTTGTTTTCTATACAATGTGATTTTAATCTTTTGGTTTTCCATTACTTCATATGAATGATTACAAGATGGAAAAGAATGGTTTTCCTAACATTATATAATATTTGAAAGTTTTTTAATTTAAAAAAAATGTTTCCCCTAGTTTTATGGGGGGTTCAAATATTGTAGAAGTCTTTTGGACATGATTTTTGCGATTCTAGAGCATTCAAAAATGTGATGATAAAATTATTTGGCAACATTTGGGTTTAAAGTCTCATGACATCTCCTATTGGCTTCACATAACTTTTGGATTTGATGTTGTAAGTTTTGTAAAACCAGTAAAGCCAAAACTTGAGGTTGATTTATTTGAAGTTAGATGTTTGTTTCACAAAGTTCTTGAACTTGTCATTGAACATTATGCAATGTTGTAATAATCATGGCAATGGAGTCTTCCATTGTGATTCACCAAGATACATGATAAAACAATAAATGATTTCACCAAGATGTTAAGTACAAGACAAAAATACAACTTGAAGAAGATTATATGGCCTTGACATACAAAGAACTTGACAATGAATAAGAACTTCAAAATAGTTTTACTAGTTTTACTATATGAACAAACATGATGCATGAAGTGGATTAGGAATACAAAGGCCACAATTTTTGTTAATGAGGTTGAGGGGTGATGCCTTTGGGATTTTTATTTATACTATTTAATATAACCTTCTAAAAGTTCATCAAATTTTTAGAAAGTTTTGCCCATCAAGTCTTCTATAAACTTCCACTAACAATGTTTTTTACAAGCTTTTATTGACTATGTCTTCTAAAAGCTTTGTCTAATTAAATATTTTAAAAAGTTCCTTTAATATTATTTTTAAATTCATATTCCTTGCATCTTTCTAGAAACCCCTAAAAAAGTTTAATCATATTCTTTAAAGATCTTTTTGAAAACTTCCTTAATGTTTAATGTTTGTTATATAATGTTCATTTGTGCATTTAACTTATAAAATTCACATATTACCAATTGAGTTGAACATTAAAAAATATGCAATGTGAAATCATTTGAACTTTGTAATTAACCCCACATCATGAATGAACAAATAGCTTGAGTCAAAGAGTTTGGTAGGATAATGTTTTCTTTAAAGCTTGAAATTGTTGGAAAACATTTAGAAACTCTTCCTCATTAATATTCATGTGTTTTTTTGTTAGTGATGTCAAGAAAAAATGGTTCTAACAACCTCTTGTTTTCTATGACTTGAAATGTTCAACTTTCTATGTTGTCTTGCACAATCATTCAACCAAAACCTCATGTACCTTTTAAATTTGAGTTAGTATGTTGTGTAAGGTAATTTGATTATAGAAGGTTCGTAAATTTTGGCCATTGGAAAAATCAATTTCCTACTAATAAGCTTTTATTTCACAAGACTCATATGTTGAGAGACCTTGGTAGGTGATGATGACAACCTTCCCATCAATTTTGATGCATTTTATTACTAGTTCAATAGTTGCTATCTTGGTTAAACTTATAAAAAATTCAATAATTTTGTCATGTGATTGCTCAAAAGCTATAAAAGTACCATGATAAAAATCCCAATGTTGTTTTACCAACTTTTAAATATTATATATTATAGATATTGTCCTTAGACAAAATCAACGGTATTTTAATCAACATTTCCCAAGATAAATATAGCTTCTAAAAGGTTCGCTCTCAAAAGGAGGAAAGTACTAACTAATATAGGTGTTGATTCATCCTAACCTTGAGTGAAAAGGGTGGCATTTAGGTCAAAAGGGCAATTCATGGCCTTTATTAGTGTGAATCATGGAATGAGATTTTTGTATCTAAAGTGCTGAAGGCATCAAACTCCTCCCTCCCTTGATAGGTAAGATGAAGACTGTAGTTGCATTGATGTATGTCATTGTTTGGGATCAATGCAATGGATATTTAGGGACTTGTTTTCCAAGAATGGATGTATGTGTGCAATGAATGTATCCTACCTTGGATTGATTCCTTCTTTCTACATGGGAAATGATGGTTTTCTAACTTAATTTTTTATTCATATTAAATTTTACATTTTTTTTTTACATCATTTGTTTTTCAATATTGGTTGTGTTTGGCATTATGGACAAGGATTCAAGTGATGAAATGAGGAATTGGTAATGTTGATTTTTTTGAATTTGATGGCGTTTGCAGGGTATTTTAAAATTCCGTTTAATAATCTTCAAGTTCGATCTTCCTCCCCCCCACCCTTTTTTTTTGGGGGTTCAAAGTCTGAATTTTTTTTTGCCCATCAATTTTGATTCTAACCCATCAAAAGATCCTGTTTGTCAAAGATTGAAATTGAACCAATATGTCAAAGACCGGGAGACCAAAATATTGTCAAAAGACTGGGCGCCACAATTTTGCCCGTCAAAATACATGTCAGATTCTGCCGGCCCTCTCCCAATGACCTGGACTTGGGGTGCCAACGGGCTTGTCAGGTCAGGTCTGCTGCTGTGCTTCAAAAGAGAAACAAAAGAAAAAATATGTCAGACCATTTGTCAATAATTAACTCTGCTCTTTCTTACCTTCTTTCAGTCCTTTCTTGACAAGATGCGTAGCCAGCTTGAATTGGGGCAAACAAAATTAAAAAGGGCAAAAATTTTAAAAACCCTGCGGAGGTCTGCAATGTCAGACCCGAAACCGGCGGACAGAGCTAGTTAGCGGGCAGTTAAATTGGGATCAATAGACCTGAGGGTGTCGACAGAGCTTGTTAGGGGGTGTTCAGCGTGTTTCATTCGAATTGGCATCAATAGACTGGGGGTAGGTATTCATGATTCTATTAATTAGTGATTTGAGCGCCCGCAGATTTCTTTTTCTTTTTTCAGAAGGAGTCACTTGATCATCTATATTTTTGGAACATGGGAGCAAAGCCCCCCAACATAGAAAGCTCAAATATGCTGCCTCCTGAAAATA
>Ga0116231_10009044_pt1 | contig 17101 bp, 13 predicted proteins | sample S1TSphgellanicum_2_FD_89695 | JGI IMG/M metagenome (GOLD analysis project Ga0116231, IMG submission 89695) | Host-associated microbial communities from peat moss isolated from Minnesota, USA - S1T2_Fd - Sphagnum magellanicum MG | ecosystem: Host-associated > Plants > Peat moss > Unclassified...
AACAAAAATTGAAAAAAAAAAAAAAAAAAAACATTGCTCTGAAGTGGAGCTCTTGTGTCAATTTGCAATAATAGGAAAGGGATTAAAGAGCCCCAAGTGCCATAGTTTTTGGTAAATTTTTCCCTTCACACAACAATCACTACGAGAAATTTCCTAATATACTTGGAGGCCGGATATAAAGGAGTTGACTTTACATATGTGAATATTCCTCCTCTTTTTGAGGAGGGATCTTATGGCTACTTCTTAAGAGGGGGACAACTCTTATGCCTACCTACTATGCCTACTACTTAAGAGTAGAAAGGATCTTAGACCTATGCATATAGTAGGTATAAGAACCCTCCCTACTCTTAAGAAGTAGCCATAAGATCCTTCCCTCCCCTACCTACACTTCATGATCTATGTATGTATGGGGGTGTAAAGTATGTTTGCCTTGTGCTTTGTGATGTGTAAAGACCATCAATGCAGAACAATCCCACAATGTGGGCCCAAAGCCTTGTCCTAGGCCCCTTACTTCCCAAATGCTCTCCCCCACCCCCTTTCTCTTTGGAGCTTTGCTCTCCTACACTTGAAGACCACCCCATAATCATCATGAATTTGTCCTATAGTGGAAGCTTGTAAGCCACTTGTGAGGGAGGGAAGGTGATGAGGTTTGTTCATGACTTTTAATTGCTTTTGAGGAGCTTTTTTTTGAAAGTGTGTGGTTATAGCTGCCCCAGAATGTCAGTTGATGTTTTTGGATTACCTTTGTTTTGTATTTTTGTGTTTGTTTTCTAATTGGGCAATTCAGTGCCCTTTTGGAAGTTGGTTCTAAATTTTTGTCTAATTGTATAATGTTTTTGTCTTGTTCTCTAATTGTCTAAGTTTGGGGCTATATAACTCATAACCAATGTGAATGAGTGCCTCATCACTTCTCCAAAATATTGTAGAATTTTGTCACTCCATGCTTTTGATAAATTCAACTTGTCACGGCCAAGATAGTTATATAATTCTAGCAATAATTCTTTCATCTCATGTGATTGTATGGTTAACTATAGATTCTAAGGAGGTAATATTGAGCCAATGATTATGAGTTCAAAATTTCACGAGCAATTTCTTCACAACGTATGAACAAACAATACAATTTGCAAAGGATTCTCCAGCTTTTGACACAAGATGTCTCATAATAAGCACTTAAGGAATTTATGATTTACAAATATGTTCTATGAAAGAATCCCCAATCACAAGACATAATAATTCCCTATTTGACATATCCCAAAAGCTCAAAATCTAGCTCAAAATCCGGATATATAGGTTCAAAAGTTCCAAAGGTCCTATTATATTGAACCACTTGAAAGCCCATCCGCAAATAAGAAGATGAAAAAGGAAATGGTAAGACCATAAAATATTTCAATATGTGTGGCCCACAAAACTACATTTGGGAAGAGGTTGTTTTTATCACCAAATGAGGAACTAAACAATGTTGAGTGCAAAATGTGTTCAATTAGAAACGACATTAGCAAGATTTTAATGCAAAACTTTGATTCCTTAAGGAAACATGTAAGTAAAATGAAAAATTTAAGATCACTAAACCAATTCAATTTGTAGAGAAATATTACATGAACCTAGATAATCATCTCTCAAATAATGGATGGTTCTATGCATCTCTAGCGGGATTTTGTGGTTAATATGGTGATCATCAATGGTTGGCAAATAAAAACATACCAAATTTGACTCAATCACTTGTTGAAACATGATGCCCAATTTGTTCAATTTATGAAGATATAATGATGCTTCCTTTACATTACTTGATGGGCACCCAACATTATCAATACTAACTAAGTCACACATATAAAAACACACACACATAAAATACTTGTGTACATATTGCATGAATTCATATTTCAAAGTAAAGATGGAATGCAAATAAACTTGGTGTCATTAATGTTTTTATTTGCATGAATTATTGCCATATTTTGATTTCAAAAAAACTTTAGCTATTGATACAAAGGAAAAAGAGGGGGTTTTTAATATAAAATTGCCTACAAGTGACATATATATATAAAAGGAGGATGTCACCACATTTACGTCTATTGAATGAAAATTTAAAATTTCCTTGAAATAATGTTACCAACATGGCGAAATTTGTTTGAATCTAAGTAGGGATGTTCATCGTCCTAGCTTCATCGGGAAATTGAAAAAAAAAAAAATTGTTGTCAAGCACACCTCTTTCTCCTTGAGCTTTAAAATAACAAAACATGGAAGAAAAAACTCCATAGCCATTTCGATCCCTTCCTTGGTTTTGGTTTGACCCATTGTGCTCATCGTAACATGTTTGTCATTTGGTAGTTGAACCCATAAGCAATTTAACCATTGAGTTTGGGAAAACCAAAATTGGGTTGAGTTGGATTTGAATTAGTGTAGGCATTGCCAATAGATTTACATTCCTTTGCCATCAACCACTTGAACATCAAACCAAATGGAAGAGGTTCAAACAATAGGAGAAAATTGGCCTCGACATTGAAAATGGACTTGTAAACACATGGGGATATAATGTTGAATGGAATTTAGGTCAAGGTGCAAAGTTGATTTGAGCTAGAACTTTTGTTAAATAAATGGAAGTTTGAAAATTAGTTTAAAGGATGATGTTTGTAATGTAAAAAAAATTATAAAGGAAGGGCTCAAAAAATAAAAATATTACATCCCTTTTGTTTGAAACCTTGGCATGATACTTTTCTCAAAAAGAGACATCATGAAACAATATCATACATATGATTGGTTTTCAACATTTTTTTGTGGAATATTTATTTATTTTGAGAAATGAAGTTAAGCATTTTCAAAATTAAATTTTAAAAATTTCAAACATTGGGGAATAAATATGAAAAATACACCTTTTGTTGTGTATTTGTAACAATAACTCAATGTTTGGAATGATAAATAGTTTTTCACAAGTTGGGAGTTCAATTTTCAATAGTTTCGACAAATATCAATAAAAATTTCCATTGTTTTCAACTATATTTTTTGCAAATTATTTTGTGCCAAACATTAGTTGTAGGTATGGTATAGTTCTTACAAGGTGTCCAATTTGGCTAAGAGGAGCCACTTGCATCAAGGATTAAGTCCATAAAAAAATTAATTTTACATAATATACTTAACATGATGATTTTAAAATTGACTTTTAAGTTGTTTAAAAATTTATGACCCAAAAAGATGTTGCATTACACTATAATCTAAGTGTTGATATAAAAAAATTCCTCAAAAATATATAAATTTTAAATAATAAAAAACATTGGTTACATTTTTAAACATTGCATATTCATAAGATTCACTTCAAAAATTTCCAAATTTTTTCATAATACATAAAAATATTGTTATTTAAGTTTGTCCAAAACTTTCAACATCAACTTAAGTAACCACTTACCTAAATGAAAATTAAATTGTGGTTACATTTTGAAGTGGTTCTTATTGACCAAATTTGACTCATTCAAGAACATTGGAACCATAATTGTTAACACATGGATTATGATTGATAACAAAATTTATGAAATAACATTGCTTTGTTGCAATTTTATTTTTAATCGAAAGATTTAATTGGTCCAAATCAAGACTTCATGAATGCCATTGGCATAATTTACATCTACAATTTTAGATGAATCCAAGCTCTTTGCATGCTTTCTTAGTACACTTGAATTAATGAAATTTTGTTATCACTTGTTCAAAATTTTAAGCAATTGAATCTTTGAATTCAATGTTGAGTATGTCTTCAATGAAACAAAGTTGGATGCCTTGATGTCTTTTTTTCCAACTTATTATGTGAAACAACCCATGAAAACCATGAAGCCACCCTTGGGATGTAACCTTGTTGGAATAATTTGCCATTTATCAACTATTAGAATAACATTTGAATAAAATGTTTCAAACACATGAAAGTAAAAATAGTCATGGTTAGTTTTTTTTTGTGGAATTTTTTGTTATGAAAAAAATTGAAAAACATGTTTTCTCAACGTAAAATGTGTTTTAAACTTTTTTTTGGCCACTTTGGTGAAATAAAATATTTGAAAGAAAAAATTTATTCATCTTGATATCATGGCAATGTCAAGGTTGAAATGTGCTTTTGAATAATGTTATTATGAAATCCAAATTACACAACAAATTGATTATTAATCAGACTTGATAGTCCAAATGTTTTGATAAACCCTCTACATAATAAAGGCATTCCCTTTTTATCAAGGTATTAGATACCAACATGAAATAAAATAAAATTATGCAATGGATTTGTAAACTATCATAAATTAATGTATAGGTAATATTTGTTGATTCAACGTTAGATCATACCCCAAGGGATTGTACCCCAAGGTCTCTTGAAGGTTCATCATGGTGAATTAAGTGTAATCTTAAATTTTTATTGCAATGCAATTTGGAATTCAATGCATGTTTGTTAACTCCTCACATTGGGGTAAGGGTGTCATGTAGGAACTCTTGGATAGGATTAGGACAAGGCAATTCACGTTTACTTCTAGCTCATATCAATTTACACAAACTAGAACAAGAAGGTGGTTAATGTAATGACAACAAAAATTGGGACACAAGACAATTAACGTTTCACACAATTTCACCATGGCACCTATCGTACTTCAAGCTTGATAACATTTTCCCAATAGTATAGAAAATGGGGATTACATCCCAATGGCATTTTCCTAAAACCCCCTAAAATGGGAATATCAAAATTTGAGATCCAAAATCCAAAATTTTTGAAACCTTTTACCTCCTCAAAACATATATAATTGGCATGATCTATAGTTCAATTGTAGCTTTTGAAAAGAGTTTTCCAATGTCATATATTGAATTCCTTAGTTGAACATCATTTAATCCTTAAATCACATTATAAATGAATGAGTCAAATTTTTCACTCCCATCACAAATTTTCAAATTGCCATACTACATTATGCTTTTGCAATGGGAACCACCACATTATAGCTTGCAATGAAACCTTTTTCAATGATTCAAAAATTGTGCCATTCATATGTGTTTTAATCATTTGAATAACACTCTAAACATTTGGCATTCACGACAAATCCCTTTTCTCAAATACTAAGGGAGTTCACCTTAGGAGTCTTTGGAGTGTCTCCCATTGACTTCTCTACCTTGTGCCAAAGGGTGATTCATTTCATTGAGCTACATCATATTTTGGATCCATGTTGATTGCATCTAACTTGTTTTCATCCTAGGAGTGGCATCTCCTTGTAGTTGGTCAAACAACCAAGTTAGTTTCATAACAAAATCTATAATTGCCCACATATTTGTGTATATAGCTAACTTGAAGTTTATGCCGAGTTCATGAAGTTTTAATTTGGGCACATACACATAAGCTTTGGAAGTGCCTTGAAGTTTTTGTTTAACATAATGATCAAATTGGGAAGTGTATGAAAAACATTATGTCATGTTGTATGAATTTCTCTCTTTGTACATGAGTACAATGGGTTTGTGCAAATCTTGTTTCATTTATATAAGGTATAAAAAATTATATTCCTTATCATAAGATAAAGATGTAATTAAAACAATCTTGCATTGAACAAAATAAAATTAAATCCATAATAATGAAACATAATTTGTTTTAAATAAGCAAAAAAAATCAACTCATTTGCTGCCATGATTTACTTCTAAAGCTTTAAGTTCAAAATATTCAAAATATTAGATTAATTTTAAGTATTAAGGATTTTTGAGATTTTTATTTAGTTTTTAAAATACTAGGTCTTTTTGTTAGGTTTAAATTACTTTTAGTGTGAAAATGTTGTAAGACCAAGTGAATGAGTAGTCCTTGCCTCAAGGAATTGCTCACCAAACAATGTTCCATGCAAGGATGTCACTAGTTCTAATGTGTGTTGAATGTGCAATGGAAAATTAGTTGTAGTGAGCACATATGCATTTCTATGGATATGGGTTGGGATCCTTTCAAGGTTTTGGACTTTTGCCTTTGCACATGTTTGAAAAAACTCACTAGGGTGCAAACAAAGTAACAAGGTCTATAGGTGGCCCAACCTTGAACTTTTGCTTGAAAAAAACCTACAAGGTGCAAATGTAGGAACAAGATCTATAAGTGACCATTTGGGCAAATGATTTGAAAATTAGATGTTAGTCAATTAAGTTTACGTGGCAAAACATGATGGGTTATTCAAAACAAATTTGGTCTATTTATAAGCAAAGAAGAAAATTGTTTTAATCCTATGACCTTAGAAAAATTACATTATATAATTGAATAAAGGTGTGTTTCAATTATTTTCATGAACATACAATTTTCAAATCATTTCCAATCATTAAAAAAAAAAAAGAAGAAGTTAAAGCATTGGTTACAATATTTTAAAAATATTTTTGGGTATTTAATATTCATTAAATTCATGGTAAACTTATTGAAAATGTAACTATATTATATTAAATGCATTGTTATATAAATACATTGAAAATTCATTTTTTTTTTTGGTTGGAATATGAAAATTATTCAAACTGATTTCAATTAAATCTGCTCCTGATTAATCCTAAACCCTAATAACAAAATTGCCACTCTTTATACATAAAAGATAAAAAAAATCGAAAAAAGAAGAAAAAGGAACTGAAAATGGCTAAATCCCAGTTTTTATATGTGTGTGGAATATTCCAGGGCGGGCAGCTGGGAATATTACACCTGGGGACGAAAATGCCACCTCAGCCACCAAGCTGTACGTAATTGTAGCCAGTTGTGGTCACAGTGGGCAGACTGGTAAAAAAAAAACAAAAACAGAAAAGAAAAGTTACTGTGGGGTGACAGAAGGTTCAGGAGTCGTCACATGGTCATAATTATGACGCAACGCGGCAAAACCCTGGGTTACAACTTACTTACAACTTACCACATGCCCCCGGGCGAAAAGTACGCAAAAGTAAGTTTTTATGAGCTGGCCAAATGGATGGATGGGTGAATGGATGGATGAAATAGCGGCAACACTGGGTTACTACTTACTTACTTACTACTCACTAACATGCCCTACAATAAATGCCCTTGTACTAAAAAGTACGTAAAAGTAGTTTGATCAGCTGGCCAAATGGATGGATGGATGAAATAGCGGCAATCCTGGGTTACTACTTACTTACTACTCACTAACATGCCCTAAATGCCCTTGTACTAAAAAGTACGTAAGTTTGATGAGCTGACCAAATGGATGGATGAAATAGCGGCAACCCTGGGTTACTACTTACTTACTACTCACTAACATTCCCTAAGTGCCCTTGTACTAAAAAGCACGTAAGTTTCATCAGCTGGCCAAATGGATGGATGAAATAAGCGGCAACCCCGGCTTACTACTTGCTTACTACTCACTAACATGCCCTAAATGCCCTTGTACTAAAAAGTACGTCAGTTTGATCAGCTGGCCAAATGGATGGATGAAATTGTGTTTGTTCTCAGTTAATTCTTGATTGTGTTTTGGAAGATGAAGAAGAAGACGAGGACGAAGAAGAAGACGACGACGACGACGACGAAGAAGAAGCAGAACAGTAATTGCACGCATTTGGATCTGTGCCGCGGCGCTCGCTCGTCACAATCGGATACAGTTGGTGGTTCTGCTGCTGCTGCTGCTGCTGCCAGTTCTAGTCTGTTTTCTTGCAACCAACATGTGACGCTGTTTTGTGTGTGTTTGTGTGTGTGTGTATTGTTGTTCAATATCCGAGATTGCTGCTTGCTGCTTTTTGCTTTGTGTTGTTGGTTATCCTCTCTGTAGTTCGATTTCTGAACAATCCAGGGTATTGTATCTCCAGATCTCTTCTCCTCTCTCTTGTTTGGTGTTGATAGAGTAGGAGGAGAAGGGGTAGTACTAATAGTTTTTTATTGTTGTTGTTGTTGTGTTTCTTGCTTTGTATTGCGTGCGTTAGTTTTTTTGGGGGTCCGATTTAAAGAAAAAAATTCAGCTGAAGAACTTGTCGTTGGTTGCTCCAATGCGGCTATTCGGTGTGATGCGCCATTGGAGTGCTTTTGATTCCGTGTTTGCAATCTCGACAGTTACAATATACTGCCGTGGTCATGGACGTCGATTCCCTGCATTGTTGTTTGCATTGTAAACCTTTGGAATCGTAAAACCTTCGTGGACGTATTCTTTTGTTCTCTTGTCGCTCATTCGATTTCTTTTCTTGGGGAAAGGAGAGAGAGAGAGAGAGAGAGAGAGAGAGTGTGTGTGTGTGTGTGTGTGTCTGTCTGTGGGCGTCGACCAGTCTTGGTGTGTTGTGTTGTGTGGCAGATCATACTAGTGCGGTCTTTGTGAATCTATGCGAAGCTTATTGTAAGCGAATCCAGTGCAATGCGTAGAGCGAGTTCTTTCTCCGTGCAGCATCGCCTTTTTCCTCCAGACTTCTCGCATAGGCAAATGTGATTCGATGCTGCTAGCTAGTGATTTTCTTTGGTGATAGTAGTCTTTCCGTGGCAATGCAATACAGTTCGTTTGTTACAACCCTTCTGCTATCTGGACACTTACACCTTCTTTTCTTTGGTGTTCGAGAATGGCCTCAAGATCATCAGTATGCGGAACCGCTGCGGATTCTCTTTTTGCTTAAGATCCATGCTTGGTCACACATTCAGCAAATTGCGTAGCACAAGATCTTTAGATCAACCGAACCATTCCGCGATCGCACGAAAGAAAGCAAAGATCGAGTAATATAAGGCTTTGTGAAGTCTGTTACATCGCATTCTGGAGCTATGGAGTACTATAGGGTGCGAAGTCTATGCAAACGGCCTCCAAGATCCAAGATGACCACGGCGTTGTGACTGCAATAATAGGATTCTTTTCGACCAAGAAGTGGCGACCTGAGTCTACGGAGATGTAAGTGTCTGACCAGCACATCTTCCCTGTCTTGATGTGCCTTTGAACTGTTAGAATTCTGATGGATCTGATACACTCGATACTCACAAAAGATCGCAAAGATCGAGTAGATATGATAGATCTTGTGGACCCGTTGAGTGGAGTTGCATTTGCAGTCGACTAGTACGTCGCAACCGTACTTTTCTCATGATTCCACTTCGACAATAATGACCTCTTGCATTAAGAAATGGTGGCTGTAATTGAAGATTTAAACAAGGAAGGGGGAGGAGAGCACATGAACCGTCATAAGAGACAAAGAATCAAGAGCTCTAGTTGCATAATAGATGAAGCTTGCGGGAGATCTGAGGGGTAGTTTGTGGTCTGACCTTGTGCACAAACAGTGTAGTGAGTGCATGAAGGTTTTGAACAAGATGTTACTAGGATGTTGAGAGTGATGGAACAGATGAGTAGGAATGGAAGCTGTGCAGAGGAATATGTGCATTATGACATGTGCCGCTCCTCTTCTACTGGCCACCAATGAAGAAAGTGGTGGGATGTATCAGACAAGAACAGTCCAGAATCTGAGTTCCTGGATATCTGAAGTCGGGGAGATTTCGGGGATGTCTTGATGTTGTTGCTGCCTGCCCACTTCTTTATGCTACCCACTTCTGGTGACATTTAGAACTCTTGATTCAATCTGCAGGTGGTTTTTTAGGTCTCGTAAAGTAGGAATCAGTAAGATACCTTGTGAGACAATGTAACACATAACAAGATCCCTTGGTTAATGACCTGGTGGGGGGCATAGCTTGTCTACAGAAATTGCTTGATCTACTGTTTGAGGAGTTTTTATGCTAGTTTCTATCCTTGACTCGATTTCCACATTTCTTGCAAATGCTTCAGGATGAATCAAGGGCTGGAGCTTCCATAGTGCAATTTAAACAACCTGCCCTCCTGTATCCCCCTGCCCCACAGAAAACTCTAGAGGTAGGTCAAAGAATTGGTTCTCACACACACACACAGACAAGCAAGCAAGAAAAATGGCCAACCAAAGTCAAGGGGATGGGCGGGCTGTGAACTGGTCATTCCCTCTGCCTCCCAAGAGCCCTGCATTTCCAAGTTCTGCATCAGGTCCAGTTCTTGAATCCACTGCTGCTGGCCGCTCCTCTGTTGTGCCAATTCATGGTGGGGTCCATAAACGCAATCCATCAGCTGGGTATCTCTCACAGGTGCTACATTTCAACTTTCCATCTCATTTCTAACACACTCAGCCTTCTGGCCATTAGATGGTAGTTGCTCCATTGCAATATATTGTAGCCATGTGATTCCCTTTTTAGGTGTGCTCCTTCTGGTGTTTGCAAACTTTGTGAAGAAGCAATGGTCTTTCTGGATGACACAAAATCATAATAGCCATCCTGGATGGGCCTGTCATAGCATTGAAAGAAAATGTGTGATGAGGTTCAGTTCCCCATTGCAATTAGGGTTCTCAACCTTTGATCTTCACAGTGCCCCTATTAGGCACTTCTCTATTCAGCTTTCTAGTAAAAAATACATATCTCTTCACATGTTGGCTGATTGGTCAATAGGACCCCTTATGAGAAGGGCAAGCTTTTGTTGAACCTCCATGCAGGAATCAACAGACATGTTGGAAAGAGTTCACAACTAGAGAGGTTACATTCATTGTTAGGGATAGCAGAATACTATGCCATCAGTGCACCATAACTGACTGCATGTGCCCTGTTCCAACCAAGCTCAAATTGCTGAGTGGCACTTTGCCTAAACATTTTCTTAACTCCTTCAGAAACTGCAGCTAATCATGAGTTTCACAATGTTCAGACACCATCCACATGGGTTGATGAATCAGTGGATGCACCTGAGGGCCCATTCAAAAGAGGCTCCCATCGGCGGTCTGCTAGTGAGTCTATGGTCTTTCTGGATGGCCACACCAGTTTAGCCAAGGTTGCTGATGAAAACATAACTGAAGATGAGGAATTCGATTCTCAAAGGACAGCATCAATGCATTCACGTGGTGGCTCTTCGGAATTTGACAGGTACAGCAAAATGGTCATTAGTTTTGACTTTGGATTTTTGTGGGTGCAATTATCTTCAAATCACAAGGAAATATTTTGTAGCTGCACTGAGTAGACCCATTGTTCCATGTTGTCCTATTTACGATAGGGTCCTCACACATGATACATATGTCTACTCTTTAGTTATACTGTAAATACTACATACTGGTAGAGGATTGCATTTGCAGTGCACTGGTGCATTTTTCCTTGGTGAATTTTTCTTGTAATAACCATACTGTAATACTACTTTCTGGTGGAGGCTTGCATTTGCAATGCACTGGTGTCTTTTTCGTGGTGAATTCGGCTTCTCATAACCATGTATGCAGGTGGAGAGAATTGCAGTTGGAAATGGACTTGCTGTGAGCCATTTGTTGATGACTTTCCTGCTTGATATGTAGGCTTGATGAAGATCAACTCACATCCATGTTTGAGAATGCCAGCAAGTCTGTACAGAAGCAACAGCAGCACCAGGCTAACAACAATCCCCAGTCAGACTCTGGGGTTAATGCAGCTTCTGCAGGCACTGCAGGCTGTAGTAGCCCTGGGGTTGGCATGTGGACATCAGAGAGAGGTCCTACCACTGCAGCAAAACCTGATAAGCCATCAACTCCCTCTGACAGTAACAGCCTTAGTGAGGTATCAAATGAGGAGGTGAGAGCCAGAGGACCAGAAATGTTGAGGGGTGAACCAGAAGTGCAAAGTACAAGGGATGGGGACAGGTTTAGTCAGCCTTTTTCAAATGGAGAGTTGCAGCAGGCATTAGCTGGGCTTGATTCCACTATAGATGTGAAAAGAGCCAAAAGGTGAGCAAACAGAAACAAAAGTATAGCTCTGGTATACCATCAATGGTTCCATAATGCTTTCAATTTTCCAAGCCTTTGTACCAGTTTACATTGGTTGTCAATCAAGCAGCTTCCTGTGCAGCTTGTTGGCTGGTCACATGTGACCTGTTTCTTTTGCAGGGGTTTCATGAGTGGAACTGAAATCTGCCCAAGTTTTTGGTACATGCAGAATAATCTGACAAGTATTGTCAGTCTGTGGTTTCAGAATATTGGCCAACAGGCAGTCAGCACAGCGTTCACGAGTTCGAAAGCTGCAGTATATCTCTGAGCTTGAGAGAAGTGTGACAGCCTTACAGGTATATTTTACAACCACATGTACTGATTGTAGTGGAAGTAAATTCTATGCCAAGTACACTGCATTCTGCTGACAGTTAGAGCTGTAAACCATGGATAATGTTTAATCCAAGTTTCTGGTCTCCCCAGTTCTGTCAATGGGTTACTTGGTCAATATGTGCAATTTTGTCTAATACTTGTAAGGGTATTCAGTACATGCTAAGATCATCTGTGCATTCTTCTGTCACAAGTGCAGCTTTTGAATGGCTGGAATGAGTATATAGTCTTCTGCTGGTTGAGCAGCCAAGGTCCATGAGTATCAACTGTGTCTCTACAACTCTTGATCTGGAACTCTATCTATGCCTCATTGTGACTGTTGGCCTAAATGATTTGCAAAGTTGACTGCAGGCAGAGATCACCGCAATGGCTCCTCAGGTTGCTTTCTATGAGCATCGGAGAGCTATCCTGAATATGGATAACAACACAATCAAGCAGAAGATGGCAGCTATTGTTCAAGGTCAACTCTTCAAGGATGGTATGTAGTAACTATGCCTTTTCCTAATCCTCCTGGGGTCCTGGGCACATATGTAGATTGAATGTGAATGGAAATATCTGACTTCATAACTACAAGTTCTCTTGAAGCTAGAGATCCTCAGACAAAAGGCAAGAGTGACCTGCATGTGAGGTCACTGTGTGGGTTCAGCTACTCTTCAGAGGAATATGTATGCATATTTGGTGGAGAATATAGAAGCCTTGGATTCTGTCCCCAGCTTCACTCAATTCAACTCCATCATGGTTCTGAGGATGGGTACATGATGGCATGACAGCCCATAACGAGGGATTGAAGACAGAACTCCAAAGACTTCGGCAGCTCTACCAGCAGCAACAGTTGCAACAGCCGGTTAGTCCTTTTTGGCTAGCTGTCTCATCTCTTCTTGATCCTAGGATAGTTCACAATGTCACATCTTGCATTGTCCATACCCACAAGGCATCCAGTTTGCAAGGTGTTTCCCCAAAGTTTGATGAAAAATTCATCATCTCTCAAGAAGTTTCTGGGTTTTAGAATGTGGAAAGATGTTTGACTTTGTTGTATGCATTCTATCCTGCAACATGAATGTGCCTACAGCATGATGAATTTGACAGTTAGCAGGACTGTAAAGCATGTTATATTTATTTAGAGAAAACCCCGGGAGTCTGGAATGCATAAGTGAATTTGCCAAAAGACTTCGAGAGGACAGGCAATATGCTAGATTAAAGGAATTTTTTTCTGTAGGTAGACAGCAATTTTGTTCAATCCTCTCTTCAATTATTGTTCTGTGTGTTAACAGCAGCAGCAGACTACACCCTCACCTGGTTATGAATGCCAGCAACAAGAGTTCAATAACCTGGATCTGGGTGCTTCCCATCAGAGTGATCTCAACATGGTGGAATCTGATGCATTTCCAGCTGGGTTAATGAATTCTTCAGGTGAACAACCCATCTGTGATGGAAGTGATATCCTATCACCAACACTTGCATATTCACGGTCCCTCCCTCATGGGCTCAATGGCATGATGCCTACAAGCTGCATGCTGCCTGGAAATGGCAAGAGCTTGGAAGGAATGATGATGGGAGAATACATGGTTCACAATTCCTGACAAGAAATGTGCCAACAAATCCCATTCAATTCAAACTATTCTTCCCCTGATCAGGGCTGGCACACAGTAGGGACATTTTTGGAGGAGGAGGGTTCCAGAAAATCAAAAAAATTGAGCAGGTGGGAAAAGAGGTGGAATTCACAACCCTCCAATTTGGCTTGGCTCTCTCTAGTCATGCATGATCCAGTCAAATCTCCTGCTACTAAAATGGACCAGACCATGTGAAAGCAAACCTGGTGACATTGGGGCTGCTCCTCAAGGAAAATGTTATATGATAGTGGGCTGTATGGTGCTGCCAATCAGAGCTGCTGCAACATGACACTGAACTCCTCTGGGATTCATGCCTGTAAGTATCATGTGCTGCTCAATAAACTGTTGCAAAATTCTACTGGATAGTCAGTTTGCCTTACTTTGTGAAGTCAATATGGGCACCCTGCAACCATCATCCAATTGCTAGAGATTTTTGCATGGCACTGTCAGAGGGGGTTCATACTCAGTCACCAGCACATCACAAGGGATGGATGATGGGTGGACAGTAAACACTTTTCCATTGTATTCCAGTTCCCTAGCTAACCAGGTGGTTAGCTAAGTTGCTGTTTCTACTACCCTACTTACTATTAACCCAGCTAACCCTTAACTATGCTACTAACCAAATCCATGCATCTATTAACCTACTGTCCTACCTACCTACCTACCTACAGGGGTTTTTTCTGTACAGGATGGGTTACCAAGTTGAAACCTGAAATCAACTCAGTTGGGTTCATCCGTAGTTCGATCATCGTCTGTTTTGCTACCTACCTACAATCAGCCCTTACCTAGGAACTAACTATTAATCATTTACATGCAGCTAGGTGCATAGTAACTAATTAACTATCCATTATCCTACTTACCTACCCACCTACCTACTGAACCTGTTTTTCAGAAATCTAAGGGTATCAAGCTGAAACTCAACATAAACTCAACTAGGGTTCATACACAAACGAGTCACAAGAGACATCCAATGGTTTGCCCTCAGTTTCACTAAAATAGGGAACCAATAATATGACAAAAACATGAAGAAGAATTTCAACAAAATGAAGAAACAGAGGATGAAACCTCTCTATTGCTTCAAAACTATAGTCCAAAATGGAGTTCCCACCCAAACTTTGTGCTGTGCATGTAAAACAAGATATCAATTAAGTTATTTGTAGAGTGGTTGCGACTGGGGACCAAAGAACCCTCAGTTTCACCAAAATAGGGAACCAATGACAAAAATGAAGATGAATTTCAGCAAAATGAAAAAAAAAGAGGGTGAAACTCCCTATGACTCTGAAACTAGTCCAAAATGGAGTTCCCATGCAAAATTTGTTATCCTGCCTCAATGCCCCACTGCACCTTCCTTGATATCTTGCTTTTATTAGCTAAGATGATGAATTCTGTCCAATGATAAAAGCTCATCCTCACTTTTCAAAAGTTGATCATTTAAAATCACGTTCCCAAGTTCCAGAACTTAACCAAAAAATAACAAATAACGAACTCTCAACCCCCATTAAACCCTGAGTCCTGACCAGTGTTGGCCAGTTATTTAAAAAGACCCATTTATGAACAAGTGCATCAACTTGGTTAACAATAACCTACCTGTTGATTTTTTAATTTCTAGGAATCAATGAAGTTGAGAACCACCTGGTTTTGTTTCTGGTGTCCAAACAAAACTTGAACCCCTCCTCTTGGCACATCTGACACACTAACAATTGTCAAAAATGAATTAGAAATGAGAAAGTTATGGTCCCTTAAAATAAAAAGGGTTAAGAACTTTAAAAAACAAACCACCAAACATTACAAAGCTGATTCCTGAACACTCAAAAATTTCCTTGTATGATGCTCTGTTGCTATTAGAGTTCGAATATGATATATAAACTTTCAAATGATGCATCTATAGCACTTTAAATAGTTTAAAATGAATAAAAAATTAAAAAAATTATGAGATTTGAAAGTAAGAGGGGTCCATGGAGAAATAAATAAATAAACATGTTTTGTAAGTTGGAAAGTTATATTTTCATTACTCCTTTTCGTCTGCACTTCCAAGATGATTTCTAGAGCTTGTTTTAAATCACTCAAAATGGAGCACATATGTTGAAGATATAAAGAAGTGTTTGGTCATAAGCAGCCAATCAGTGATGGCCAGTCCACACTAGTACTTATATTTGCAAGTACCTTTCAAAGCCTAATCGTCCTTTGAATCTTTGAGGCTCATCTTAAATATCTAAGAACAGGTCCATGGGCAGCAAGAAAATTGCTTGTACAAAACACAATACTTGTTAAAGTCAAGCCTTGAAATGCAATGAATATAAGTTTGGACTTCTCCCCAGGTAACCAACTTCTCCCCTAAAGTTACTTTCTTCAAGAAGGAGACTAAGTTACTCAAAAGCAACTTTTTAAATATCTGACAAAAACAAGTACAAAAGATTAACATTGTTCAAATCAAAAGTTTTTTATATTATTGAAAAAAATCCTCAAAATATAGATATTTAAAATGATCTTGCATTATTAATTTGAAGCTATGAATTCATAGTTATGATAAAAACAAAAGTTAAGAATCAATTTTTTTCAAATCTCTTTCTTCTTAAGGGGGAAGGTCTTTTTGATTCTGGTTCTTTTTTTGGTCATAACTTTTAGCTTGTAACTTTAAATGTAAGATAATTTTAGATATTTATGCTTAAAGAATTTTTCAGTGACATAAAGATTGTTTAATTTGAACAATGTTTATTCCCTGTATCTTTTTCTCATACATTCAAAAAATTATTTTCTGGAGAAGTTGATACATGGGACAATTTAGTCCCCTTTTCTCCGGAGAGAAACTAACTTAGTCCCTTTCTCCATGAGGAGAAGGCAAGTTATAGTTCTATGCAACTCCTCTTTTCCTTAGGAAAGAAGAAAACTTGAAAACTTATTTCTTGACTTTGTTTTTTTTCAATTATTTTAAACTCATATCTTCGAAATCAAGAATACAAGATCATTTTAGATATTAAAAAAAATCACTCTCGAAATGTAGGCCAATCATAATGATTGCCCAAGGTGCTAGCATACAAATACTATTCAAATTTGGCATGTTTATGGATGGTGCCAAGGTAACAATTAACACTCATGTTGGATGTTATAAACATTATTAGAGGCCCAAGTAGAAGGTGTGGGTGAACCCTCTGTAATGCACTTTTAGGGTGGCAGATTCAAATTATTTCAGTTCATGTTGGGGGAGGTCACATTGAGATTCATGTTGTTTTCAAGTATGGGAACCTCAGGCTAACCTCGGGTTACCTTTGGACCAACGATTTTTTTTGTGGTGAATTTTCTTCAAAATGGTGAAAATTTATAGGGTTTTCTTGGTTCCCTAATTGTCAAAAATTTGTTTTTTTTTTTTTTTTTTTTTTTTTTTCCCCCATAATCCATTTCTAATTTATTTTTATTAGGTAACCAAAAAACATGATTACAAATTTTTTTTAATATTTTTC
>Ga0116231_10009048_pt1 | contig 17092 bp, 16 predicted proteins | sample S1TSphgellanicum_2_FD_89695 | JGI IMG/M metagenome (GOLD analysis project Ga0116231, IMG submission 89695) | Host-associated microbial communities from peat moss isolated from Minnesota, USA - S1T2_Fd - Sphagnum magellanicum MG | ecosystem: Host-associated > Plants > Peat moss > Unclassified...
AGCGCCTCGAGCGGATACTTCGCGTGGTCGAACATTTGCCCGCTGTACGATCCATACAGACCGTCGTCGAGGTAGTACCACCAGCGACCGTCGCGCTCGGCGCGTCCCATGACGGTGGCGACCGCAACGGCCGCGGGTGCCGCAATGAAGCGTCCGGGCTCCGCGATCACGCGCACCCCCGGCGGGACCGAGACCAAAGCCGCGCGGATCGGCGCACAAAACTCCTCGATCGGCGGTGTGCCCGAGCCGTAGTCGACCGGAAAGCCACCCCCGATGTCGAGAACGCGAAGCTCCGAGCCGATTTCCGTCGCGGCGCGACGCATCAAGTCGCTGCAGACCTCGATCGCATGCACATGCATTTGTGAACCGCCCGCCTGCGACCCCACGTGAAACGACAGGCCCGCGACTTCGACACCGAGTTCGGCCGCGAGCTTGAGCAAAGGCAGCACGGCCGGAGGATCGCAGCCGAACTTGCGCGAAAGATCGACAACGGCGTCGGGACTGCGGAATGAGACGCGGATCAGCAGTGCGGCCTGCTGGCGGAACTTCACGAATTTACGCAGCTCGTCGGGATTGTCGACGACGAAGGTTCTGACGCCGAAGTGCAGCGCCGTGCGGATGTCGCCGTCGCGCTTGATCGGGTGCGTATGAATGCACCGGTCGGGCTCGACGCCCACGCGCCGCACGAGCTCGACCTCGCCGTTGGTCGCCAGATCGAACGAAGCCCCCTCGCGGCGCAGAACACGGATCACGGCCTCGTGCGGCAGGGGCTTCAGGGCATAGTGCAGTAGAACCCCCGGCAGCGCCGCCGCGAGGCGCCGATATTGGCCGCGCACGCGCTCGGCATCGATGATCAAGAGCGGCGAGCCGTAGCGGACGACGAGGCTCTTCACGGCCTCGCGCGAGAACGGATCCTGGGCCGGATCGAGTTCCAGCGGTCGTGTAAGCGGCGGCCCGCGGTGGGGAAGACGGCGCATCGTCAGCCGGCACTCGCCGCGGCGCCATGGCCGCCCAAGCCGCTCGCGCGCTGCAAGCGGTCATTGACCGCGGTCCAGCGCTCGTCGCTCGGCGGCGCCTGGACCAGGATCCGCACGCAGCCGACCCGATCGAGCGTACGCAGGTGGCTGTAGAGATTATGCGCGTAGGTATCGGCCTTCTTACCCGCATTGATCCAGGTCATGTGTCGCTGGGCATTGAGAGGCGGCCGCATCGCGAGCACGCCGACCTTGTCCTCGCCCGCGGCCAGCTCAGCCGCGCGCGCCTCGAGATCGTCCGGGGCGACGATCTCGAGCGGCGTCAGGGGTGCGTAATGAATCAGGCGGTCGCCCGGAGAGCGCGGCGCATCGCCGCCGATCATGAGCGGTCCGATCGCCTTTTCGAGCTGCGAACGCGTGATGAAACCCGGTCGCAGCAGACGCGCCACGTTGTCGAGACAAGATACGATCGTCGATTCGAGTCCGATCGGCGATTCGCCGCCGTCGAGGACGACGCCGACCGCGTCGCCGAATTCTTCGCGGACGTGCTCGGGCCGCGTCGGGCTCAAGCGTCCGTAGCGATTGGCGGACGGCGCGGCGATGCCGCCGCCGAACGCCGTGAGCAGCTGCTGCGCCATCGGATGCGACGGAATCCGGATGCCGATGCTGTCCTGGCCGCCCGTCACGACCGCGTTCACGTCGTCCGCCTTCGGCAAAATCAAGGTCAGAGGCCCGGGCCAGAAACGCGCCGCGAGTTCTTCGGCGACGGCCGGCATCGAGGCGACCCAGCGGTGCAGATAGCGCGGATTATCGAGATGCACGATGACCGGATGGTCGGCCGGCCGGCCCTTGAGCTCGAATATTCTGGCGACCGCGACCGGGTCGGCGGCGTTCGCGCCTAGCCCGTAAACGGTCTCGGTCGGGAACGCCACCAGCTCGCCCGCGCGCAAGGTTTCGACGGCCCCTTCGATTTCGGTCTGTGTCGCTCGTACCACGGCCACATGATAACAAGACTTCGCTGGGGCGCCGCTATTGCGTGGGCAACGGCCTCATGGCGCATCGATCGGCGTGCGCACCCAGGTTCCGTCGGGCTGGCGGTTCAATTCGTAAGCCGGCCAGTAGTGATTATCGAGTTTCAGGGTGATGACATCGACCTGGCCGTTCCAGCTGACGGTCTTGAGTCGCACCGAAGCGCGGTCCGGCTTGCCGCGCACGGCTTTGATGAACGCATCGAGATTCGGCGTCGGCTGACCGTCGACCTCGACGATGCGACGCCCGGCGTACAAACCGTAGTGCGTCGCCGGCGAACCGTAATAGAAAAAGGCCACGAACACACCTTCGGGCACGATGCCGCGCTGCGCCGCCATGGCTCGGTGCGGGGCTTGCAGCGTCGCGCCGGCCCAGATCAAGACCCGGTCGATGTCGTGCCCGCTCAAGGGCACGGTCGCGAGTTGCACGGTTTTTTCCGCGCCGTCGCGCCACAGCGTCACGCTGACCTCGGGCTTCTGAACCGCGCGCTCGACCTCGCGAAATCGATCGACGACGTTGCCGTCCACGCTCAACACGAGGTCGCCGGGCTCGAACAGCGCGGCCGCGGGCGAGCCCGCGACGAGCCGATCGATGCTGAGCACCTGTCGGCGCTCCGGGTCGTGCTTTTCGAAGCGACGCACCCAGCTGTCCGGCAAACCCAGCTTGCGCGCGCTCGCGAGCGACTCGACGTCGAACTCGGCCTCGAACGAATACATGGGCCGGTCGGCGATGACCGTGTCGATCATCTGGGTCACGATCTCCGCCGGGATGCCGTGATTGACCTGCTCCAGATCGTGCTGCGACTCGAACGCGAAGCTGGACCACAGCGCGAGCACGTCGCCTTTTTCGTTCGCGATGACGCCGTCGAAGTCGCCCGGCGGGTTCACCAGATCGATCGCCTCGATGTTGCTGTCGCGGAAGCGCAGCGTGCGCGACAACGGGAACGACAGCACATCGAGGCTCGCAACTTGAGTCTTCTGCGACATGATCTTCGCGTCGCTGCGTTCGCCGACGACCCAGACGTCCTCCCCGGGCTTCAGGTCTTTCGTATCGAACGTCGCGGCGCGGACCGGCGTAGTGCCGATCGCCTTCGGGTCGTAAGCCACGACCGCGAGATTGTGCAGGGGATGGATGTAGACGACCCGGCCCGGCACTTCGACGGTACCCCCGAACGTGATGCGCACGTCGCCCATGGCGACCGGCACGGTGTTGCGGTCGACGACCACGAGACCCCGCGCGGTATCGACGATCAAGCCCGTGCCGTGATAGTTCTTCTCGGTCACGCCGGAGACCGAGTACGGCATGTCGAACGTGATCGTCACGAGCGACGCGGCCAGGCGATCGATGCGCGGATCGCCGCTCTTCGGAAACTGAGTGCTCGCGGGCTGCGCGGTCGTTCCTTCCGGGCCGGGAGCGATGCTCACGCAGGGCCAGGTGCCGAGCGTGTCGTCACGTTTGCACTTGCGCGCCGGGAACCAGCGGCGGTCGATGCGCACGACCTTGAGCTGCACCGTGCGCGGATCCTCGAGCGTCACGTATCGCACCGTGGCGCGGTCGCCGTCGGCGAGACCCGCGAGGGCCGCTTCGAAATCCGACAAGCGGTCGATTTTCTTGCCGTTGAACGCGCTGATCAAGGCGCCGTGCGGGACGCCGGCGCTGCCGAATACGTAGCCCGGATTCGCCACATAGACCCCGTCGATCGGCAGATCGAAGTGGCGCGCCTCCTGGTAAGACAGCGTGTGGACGACCGCTTCGCCGAACTCGAGGTACTCGTCGGGTGTGATCGCATGCAGGTCCTGGACGACGATCGTCTGCTCGAACGTCTGCTCGCCGCGCTGCAATTCGATCTTGACGGGCGCGCCGACGTGATCGTCGAGCACGTCCTCCAAGCCGAAAAACTCCGGCACCGGCTTGCCGTCGATCGAGATCAGAATGTCGCCCGGAGCGAGTTTGCCGTCGGCCACCGATCCCGGCTGGACGTCGTCGACGACGAGCATGCCCGTGAGCTTCGGGAAATCGCGGCGCATGCGGGCCTCGTTGGCGGCGCTCAAGCCCAATCGCGCGAGCTCGTCATACGGCGTGTACTTGAACACCGTCTCGAGCGTGCCGCGCGGCACGGGCTTGCCGGCATCGAGGTACTTCAGAGCCCGCACGACCACGTTGAGCGGCAGATAGAAGCTCGATGCGGAACCCGTCGAGCCGCCCGCGTTCAACGCGACGACGCGCCCCTCGATGTCGATGACCGGCGAACCGGACGAGCCGCCCGATGTGCTCGACGCGGCCTGGTAGTAGAACGTGTTGAAGTCATTGTACTTGCCGTAGCCGTACTCCGGCGCTTCGCGGTCCAAACGCGCGAGCGTTCCGGCAAGGATCGACAGCTGCTCGCCGGCGTCGTTGCCGACGACGCGGATCTCGCGGCCGATGACCGCGCCCGCCGGGTACAGCGGCAACTCGGCCGGTTTGATGAAGCGCAGCTTGGCCGGGTCATAGTGGTAGATACCGAAGTCATGAACGGGATCGCGGTACACGGGGTAAAGCTGCACCTCCTCGCGATTCAGAAAGATCGCCTGGGCCGTCACGGGGCCCGGCGTCACGACGTGGCGATTCGTCAAGATGAGGCCGCGCTTGGCGTCGATCACGAAGCCCGTCGCCTGAGCGGTCGTGTTCCATTCGGTGTCGAAGGCGCGCGTGCTGTCGATCTGGATCGTCACGACGCCGGTCGCGATGCGCTCGAGCGTCTGCGCCCAGGTGGCCGGCGTGTTCGGGATGCCCGGCGCGGTGATCGCGGCTGATGCCGGTGCCGTGGCTGCGGATGCGGTGAGGATCGAGGCGAGGAGCAGAGAAATGATTGCGGCGACGCGGCCCATTGAAATCCTTCGATTAAGTCGTTCGGTGCCAGTGGTCGGACAAGACCAGCAGCCATACGGTTCCTAGCAAGGCAAAACTGACCAGCACGGCGGCCGAGCCCATATCCTTCGCCATGCCGGCGAGCGGGTGGCGCTCCATTCCCGCGCGATCGACGACGGCCTCCACGGCGCTGTTCAGAATTTCGACGACGAGAATCAGCAGCATCGGCGTGATCAAGAGCGCCCGTTCCACGCCCGTAGCCCCCAGGTAGAGGCCCGCGGGGATCACGGCGACCGCGAGCGCCACCTCCTGGCGAAACGCGGACTCCTCGCGCCACGCATGCGCCAAGCCTTGAAAAGAATAGCCGAACGCGCGCACCAAGCGCGTAAATCCTACGGGTTTACGTCGATCGCTCATCGCGGTGCGGAGATTCTATGCGCTTGCAGCCGGTTTCCAGACCAAGTCGAGTTGTTTCGCGGCGCGGACATCGTCCAAGCGCCTGACCGGCATTGTAAACGGTGCGGCGTGCAGTTTATCGGGCTCTTGCATCATTTCGCGCGCAATCTCGATCATGGCTTCGCAAAATCGGTCGAGATCCTCCTTGGCCTCGGTCTCGGTCGGCTCGATCAACAGGCACTCGGGCACGAGCAGAGGAAAATAGGTCGTGGGCGCGTGAAACCCATAATCCAGCAGACGCTTGGCAACGTCCATCGCCGAGATCTGATACTCCCGCTGCTGGCGCTTCAACGTGATGATGAACTCATGGCTCGCGCGCCGCATCGGATACGCGGCATCGAAGCCCGCGGCAAGCAGACGATGCAGCAGATAGTTGGCATTGAGCGTCGCGAATTCGGCGACGCGCACCATGCCTTCACGCCCGAGCATGCGCATATAGACATATGCGCGCAGATTGACGCCGGCGTTGCCCATGAACCCCGACAAGCGGCCGATCGACTGCGGCAGATCGCGCTCCGCGAGCCAGCGATAGCGGCCCGCCTCGACGCCGACGATCGGAATCGGCAGGAACGGCAGCAGACGAGCGCCGACACCGACCGCACCGGAACCCGGGCCGCCGCCGCCGTGCGGCGTCGAGAAGGTCTTGTGCAGGTTCATGTGGATCACGTCGAAGCCCATGTCGCCCGGACGCACTTTGCCGAGAATCGCATTCAAGTTGGCGCCGTCGTAGTAGAGCAGGCCGCCCGCGTCGTGCACGATCTTCGCGACCTGCGTGATCTTGCGCTCGAACACGCCCAAGGTCGACGGGTTCGTGAGCATGATGCCCGCCGTGCGCGGCCCGACCGCGGCGCGCAAGGCATCGAGGTCCACGTCACCGTTCACGTCGCAGGGAATCTCCTTGACCTCGCAGCCGCACATGGTCGCGGTCGCCGGATTGGTGCCGTGCGCCGCCTCCGGAACGATGATCTCGGTGCGTGCGAGATCGCCACGTGCATGGTGATAGGCGCGGATCATCGCGACACCCGCGAATTCGCCCTGCGCGCCCGCCATCGGCGTGAGACTCACCCCCTGCATGCCCGTGATGTCCTTCAACATCTGCTGCAGTTCGTACATGCACGCGAGGAACCCCTGCGAGTTCGTCTCGGGCGCGAGCGGGTGGCGGCCGACCAATTCCGGCAGCATCGCGTAGGCGTTGCAGGCCTTCGGGTTGTATTTCATCGTGCACGAGCCGAGCGGATAAAAGTGCGTGTCGATCGAGAAGTTCATCTGCGAGAGCCGCGTGAAATGCCGCACGACCTGCAGTTCCGAGACCGAGGGCAATACCGGCGGCTGCTCGCGGCGCAAGTGCGCAGGCAGCGCCTCGAGCGCCGACTGTTCGCCGGCGACCGCGGGCGGAAACTGCGACGTAGCGCCCCGCCCCTGCCGTCCAATCTCGAAAATCACGGGTTCACGCAAGGAATTCTGTGGCATGGTTTACTCAAATCTCCGCAAGCGTGCGCGCATACCGCGCGATGTCGTCATCGGTCTTGGTTTCGGTCGCGCAGACGAGCAGCGCGTGTCCGAGTTCCGGAAATTGCTCCGAAAGATCGAGACCGCCGAGAATGCCGCGCTGCGCGAGGGCCGCAAGCACGGGGGCCACGGGCCGGTCGAGCGACAGCACCGCCTCGTGGAATCCCGGGCCCGAAAAGACCGCCCGCACACCGCGCAGCCCCGTGAGCGCGGCGACCAGATCCCGCGTGCGCGCCAGGCTCGCCGTCGCGACGCGCGCGAGCCCCTCGGCACCTAGCAAACTCAAGTAGATCGTCGCCGCCGTGACGGTGAGTCCCTGGTTCGTGCAGATGTTGGAATTGGCCTTGCTGCGGCGGATGTGCTGCTCGCGCGCCTGCAAGGTCAGCGTGAATCCGGGGCGCCCGTCGCTGTCCAGCGTGCGCCCGACGATACGGCCCGGCATTTGACGCACGTAACTCATGCGCGTCGTCATGAAACCGAAGTAAGGACCGCCCGACGACAGCGGTACGCCCAAAGGCTGGCCTTCCCCGCAGACGATGTCGGCGCCCTTGCCGCTGCCCCAGCGGCCGGGGGGCTTCAGAATTCCTAAAGCAATCGGATTGACGACGGCGATCAACAGCATGCCCTGGGCATGCGCCCAGTCGGTGAGCGCGTCGACGTCTTCGAGCACGCCGAAGAAATTCGGTTGCTGGACGACGAGCGCCGCGAAATCCCGGCCCTCGTACGGGCGCAACACATCGATCGGCGTGCGGCCCTGCGCCCGGTCGAAATCGACGGACTCGAACACGAGGTTCTGTTTGCCGGCGATCGCCTCGGCCACCTTGAGATACGTGGGATTCAGCGCACGCGGCACGAGAATTTTCCGTGCAGTCGAGCTGCGGTTCGCGCGCACGGCAGTCAAGCAGGCTTCGGCGAGCGCCGACGCGCCGTCATACAGCGACGCATTCGAGACCTCCATGCCCGTCAAGGCGCACATCATGGATTGATACTCGTAGATGACCTGCAGCGTGCCCTGACTCGCCTCCGCTTGATACGGCGTGTACGCGGAATAAAACTCGCCGCGCGTCGCAATCGCCCACACCGGCGCGGGAATGTGATGCTCGTAGGCGCCGGCCCCGAGGAAACTCAAGGGCCGCCCGTCCGCCGCGGCGCGCTCGCTCATGAGCCTGCCGATTTCCATCTCACTGAGCGCGCCGGGAATCTGCGCGAGGGCGCCGGTTTTCAGTTCGGAGGGAATTTCGTCGAACAGATCCTCGACGGAATCGACGCCGATGACGGAGAGCATCGCGGCGACGTCCTCGGTGGTATGCGGAACGAACGGCATCGCTGACTCCTTTAGTTCGTCTCTTCCGCCAGATAGCGTGCGTAAGCGGCGGCATCGAGCAGCGCCGGCGGCGGCGCGCTCGCATCGACCGCGATTCGAATGAGCCATCCCTCGGTGTACGGCGCTTGATTGACGAGTTCGGGCGTCGTCGCGAGCGCGGCATTGCTCGCCACGACGCGACCGTCGACAGGGCTGTAGATGTCCGAGGCCGCCTTGACCGATTCGACCACGGCACAGGCTGCGCCCGCGCTCAAGGTCCTTCCCACCTCGGGCACCTCGACGAAGACCAGATCACCGAGCGCGCCTTGGGCATGGTCGGTGATGCCGACCTCGATGCTCGAGTCGGCCAGCGTTCTGACCCATTCGTGGCTCTTCGTGTATTTCAGATCCTTGGGCAAGTCGCCGGTCGGTTCACTCACTGCGAAATCTCCGTTGAGGTTGAAATGAGAGGTTTGCCATGTCGCACGAACGGCGGCTTGACGACGCGCGCCGCAAGCGCCTTGCCGCGTATGTCGACGCGCACTTCGCCCCCGGTTCCGCGAGGGAGGCGCGCGAGCGCGATCGAGCGATTCAGCGTGGGCGCGAATCCGCCGCTCGTGATTTCGCCCGCGCCGCGGTCGGTGCTGACGACCTGGTGCCCGCGCAGAATGCCGCGATCCTCGAGCAACAAGCCCACGAGTTCCGCGCGCGCGGCGGCACGCGGACGCTCGAGCGCGGCGCGGCCGATGAACTGCCGGTCGGGCGGGTCGAAGGCCACCGTCCAGGCGAGACCCGATTCGAGCGGGTCGTGAGCCTCGTCGAGATCGTTGCCGTAGAGACACAGACCCGCCTCCAGGCGCAAGGTGTCGCGTGCACCGAGACCCGCGGGACGCACGTCCGCCGCGCGCAGCGCCGCCCAGACGGTGGTCGCCTCGGCCGCGGGCATCGCAATCTCGAAACCGTCTTCGCCGGTATAACCGGTGCGCGCGACGAACCAGCCGCCGATGTCGGCCGCAGAGAACACCGGCAGCGCGAGCGCCCGTGCGGCGGTTTCTGCGGGCAGCAGTGCCGCGGTCTTCGCGCGCGCCTCGGGGCCTTGGACCGCGAGCATCGCCAGATCGCGCCGCTCCGTGACCGCGACGCCGTAAGGAGCCGCGTGCGCGCGGATCCAGGCGAGATCCTTGTCGCGCGTGCCGGCATTGACGACCATGCGGTACCGCGTGTCATGCATGCGGTAAACGATGAGGTCGTCGAGCACGCCGCCGTCCTCTTTGAGCAAACACGAATACAAACCTTTGCCGGGCGCGCGCAGCTTGGCGACGTCATTGGCGAGCAGAATCCTCAGGAACTCCGTGGCGCGCGCACCTTCCAGGTCGAGTGAAGCCATGTGCGACACGTCGAACACGCCCGCGTCGCGGCGAACCGCATGGTGCTCCTCGAGCTGCGAACCGTAGTGCAGGGGCATGTCCCAACCGCCGAAGTCCACGATCTTGGCGCCGGCTTGAACATGGGTGTCATAGAGCGGAGTTTTCAGTCCCATCGCATTCCTCGTTGCGAACCAAACAGAGTGTCAGCCGGAAGCCTTCGTGCTTCTAAAGCTGCCCCTCTGTCCTTGGGACCTGAGAGATCAAGCGCCGCTGGCGGCGCTGCTCCCCTTCGGTGGATCTCTCGCGTTGCGCGCGGGGATCGCTCTCCAGAGATCGCGAGAGTCTGCCGTTCATGTGCCTGAGCGTTTCCGGGCGGTTGCGCCTTCGGCGGTCCTCGGCATTCGAGGACTCTCTCCGGACAGCTCTTATCGCGATGGCAACATCATACACCAAGTGCCGAGGCTTCGGCCCGGCACGATGCCGGCGCATCGCAGCGCGCCGGAGACTTAGCCGCCCGACTTCTTCGCAGCCCAACCCAATTTCACGAGTTCGGCAACGATCACATCGCGATGCTCGCCCTGGATTTCGATGACACCGTCGCGCACGGTCCCGCCCGAGCCGCAGCGCTTCTTGAGCCGGCCGGCCAAGGTCTCGATCTCGGCCAAGGGCAGAGGCAGACCGCGGACGGTCGTGACGCCCTTGCCCGCGCGCCCCTGGGTCTCGCGCCCCACCCGCACCGCGGTCGGACCGACGGCTCCGGGTGCGCCTTTCGGGCAGACGCACAGAGCCGCCGCACGGCGGCAGTTCGGGCACAAAGCCCCGATCCCGGTTGAGTAGACGATTCTGGCCGCCATCGGATTCATTATGCCCTGGTAGGGCACTACGCCCTAGGCCGTTATGTCCTAGAATGGCGCTTTGTAATTGCCCGCAGGACGACTGCTCCCATCATGATTGCGCGAAGAAAATCCCGTTCCGTCAAAGTCGGTGCCGTGAGCATCGGGGGTACGGCGCCCGTCGTCGTCCAGTCGATGACCAATACCGACACGGCCGACATCGAGGGCTCCGTGGCACAGATCGCTTCGCTCGCCAGAGCGGGGTCGGAGATCGTGCGCGTGACCGTCAACAATGACGAATCGGCCGCGGCCGTCCCGCACATCCGTGAGCGCCTCGACGGTCTCGGCATTCGCGTGCCGATCGTCGGCGATTTTCATTTCAACGGCCATAAACTGCTCAAGACGCATCCGGCCTGCGCAGAGGCGCTCGGCAAACTGCGCATCAATCCGGGCAACGTCGGGCGTGGCAGCAAACGGGATCCGCAGTTCGCGGAGATGATCGAGATCGCATGCCGCTTCGACAAGCCCGTGCGCATCGGCGTCAATTGGGGCAGCCTCGATCAGGATCTGCTGACGCGCATGATGGATGAGAACTCGAAGCAGGCCGCCCCGCTCGCGGCGATCGACGTCATGCGCGAGGCGATCGTCGTGTCGGCCCTCGACAGCGCGAAGCGCGCGGAAGAACTGGGATTGGGCGGCGACAAGATCGTGATCAGCGCCAAAGTCAGCGGCGTCCAGGATTTGATCTCGGTGTATCGCAATCTCGCGGCACGCTGCGATTACCCCTTGCACCTCGGTCTGACCGAGGCCGGCATGGGCAGCAAGGGCATCGTGTCCTCGACGGCGGCGATCGGCGTCCTGTTGCAGGAAGGCATCGGCGACACGATTCGCGTGTCTCTGACGCCCGAACCCGGCGGCGATCGCACTCAGGAGGTCATCGTCGCGCAGGAAATCCTGCAAACGATGGGACTTCGCTCCTTCACGCCGATGGTCATCGCCTGCCCCGGTTGCGGGCGCACGACGAGCACTTACTTTCAGGAACTTGCACAAAAAATCCAGGGCCACATTCGCCACCGTATGCCGGAATGGCGCAAGCACCACGACGGCGTCGAGGAGATGACGGTCGCGGTCATGGGCTGCGTCGTCAACGGCCCCGGCGAGAGCAAGCACGCCAACATCGGTATCAGCCTACCGGGGACCGGTGAACACCCGGTGGCACCGGTCTACGAAGACGGCGAGAAAACCGTGACGCTCAAGGGCGCGCGCATCGCCGAGGAATTCCAGGATCTCGTCGAGCGCTACATCGAGCGCACCTATCTCAGGAAGCAGGCGTGAGCGGGCTCGCGGCGAAGAAATGCGTGCCTTGCGAGGGCGGCGTCGCGCCGCTGTCTCCCGCGCGCGCGAAGCGCTTGGCGGCGAAACTCCAGAAAGGCTGGACCGTGGCGCCGGACTCGAAGAGCCTAAGTCGCGCGGTGAAGTTCAAGGACTTCTATCGCACCATGAGTTTCGTCAACGCCGTGGCGCACATCGCGAACGGCGAGGATCATCATCCGGATCTCGAAATCGGGTATGACTATTGCCGCATCACGTTCAGCACACACTCGATCGGCGGCCTGTCGACGAACGACTTCATTTGCGCGGCGAAGATCGACCAACTGTAGCGGGCCGCTCACGGCGTCCGGTTCTAGATCGCGGCGCGCGGACCTTCGCTTCCCAAGCCTAAGGCCCGGCGCGCGAATTGGCGCCTCACGAACGGCAATCGGGCGATTCCTTCGAGTCCCACCGAGCGCAAGCGCGTGAGCGCCGGATTCGCGTTCGAGAACAGCCGCTCGAGCCCGTCGAGCGCCGCCGCCGCGAGCAGATTCTCGGCTCGACGCCGACGCTCATAGCGACGCAGCACCGCGAGGTCGCCGAACGCGCGCACGTCGCGCGCGCGCTCGAGTTCCTCGGCGAGCACGGCGCAATCCAGCAGCCCCAGATTCAAACCCTGACCCGCGAGCGGGTGCACGACGTGGGCCGCGTCGCCGAGCAACAATACACGCGGCGCGACGTAATTGAGCGCGTACTGAATCACCAACGGAAACGCCGCGAGCGGCGTGACCGTCTCGCAGCGCCCGAGCACGGCGCCGCTTGCGGACGTGAGCTCCTCGTCGAACCCGGCGCGCGGGAGAGCACGCAGGCGCGCGGCCTCCGCGCGTGACGTGCTCCAGACGAGCGAGACCCGGCCGTCCGGCAAAGGCAGAAATGCCAGAGGTCCCGTGGGCAGGAAACGCTGCCAGGCCGTGTCGCGATGCGGCTCGGCCGGGCGCACGTGGGCGACGATCGCATCCTGATCGTACGAATGTCCGGCGGTCGTGATCCCGGCTAGGCGACGCACCGAGGACTGCGTGCCGTCAGCGCCGATCAGAAGCGTCGCTGTGAATTCGCGCCCGTCGGCGAGATGCAGGCGCACACCGGCCGGCAAGACTTCGAAGTTGCGAACGCTGCCGGTGAGCAGCGCGATGCCGGCCTCGCGTGCCGAACGCAGACACCCGGCTTGCAGGCTGCGGCCGTCGACGATCGAGCCCAAGTTCGGCTCGCCGAGTTCCGCGCAGTCGAAACTCAAGGAGCCGCGTCCACCGGCCTCGCCGGTCGCATCCCAGACGCACATGCGCTCGTACGCGAAAACACGATCCGGCGGCAGCGCTGGCCAGACCCCGCATTCGCGCAACACACTCTCGGCCGCGCGTCCCAGGGCATAGACACGCAGATCCCAATCCGTGCTTGCGACATCCGGAGCGCCGCCGTCCGCGACGATCAGCGCCACGCGCGACGGCGCCGTGAGGGTTCGCGCCGCGATCAGGCGCGCGGCCGTCGCGCCGATGATGCCGCCGCCGACGATCAACACATCGAACTCGCGCGTCATGTCGCGGGCCCGCCGACGTCGCTGCCCGCCACGGTGCTCCTGGCCGCGGCCGTGGGGGGCTTGAGCGGCACCCCGCGCGCGAGCTTCGGAATGCGGCCGCCGGCGCCCGTGCTGAGGCGCGACAGGGCGTCCTTCGCCGGCGGCGCCAGATCGAAGGCGAGCAGACCCAGGTTTCGCAGACTTCGCACGAAGCGAAGCCGCGTCGAGAAGATGCGTACCAGGCCGTCTGTAAATCGGATGATCGCGAGCCGATCGGACGCCCGCCATGTGTCGTACTCGGCCAGCAACCCGGCATCGCCAGGATCGTCGGTGCCCGCCGTGCGATTCGCGGCGATGAGTTCCGCGAGACACGCCACATCGCGCAGTCCCAAGTTGAAGCCCATGCCGGCCACGGGATGCAATGCCTGCGCGGCGTTGCCGACGAGCGCGCAGCGCCGCGCGCTCGTGCGCTCGGATTGCGTGAGCGCCAACGGATACGCGGCACGGCGGCCCACCTGCAAGAAACGGCCGAGACGAAATCCGAAGCGCGACTGCGTCTCGGCCAGGAATTCGGCGTCGGACCAGGCCAGCGCTCGGCTTGCGAGTTCCGTGTCCAAGGTCAGAACCAGGGTGCAGCGGCCGTCCGAAAGAGGCAGTAGAGCGAGCGGTCCCGTGCTCGTGAAACGTTCGTAGGCGACGTGATCATGAAAACGCTGCGGCAGTACCGTCGTGATGACCGCCGTCTGTCCGTAGTCGCGGCTCTCCGCGCCGACGCCGAGCGCGCGCCTGACGACCGAGTTCACGCCATCCGCGGCGACGATCAGCTTCGCCTGCACATTCGCCGTGACCCCGTCGGCCGCACGCATCTCGACATCGACCGCGTGTTCGCCCGGCGTGACCTCGAGTACCTCGACGGGACAGAACGTCCGCACACCCGTGCCGCCGGCCACGATCCGAGACCAGAGCGCGGCTCCGAGCACGCGGTTGGGTAGCACGAATCCAAGCGCCGCAAGACCCTGCTCGGCGGCATCGATGCGCGCGAAACCGAAATGCCCCTGATCGGAGATGTGAATCTTGCGGATCGGCGTCGCGGCGCCGGCCACCGACGGCCAGAGCCCGAGGGTCTCGAGAATGCGCCGACTGCCGTTCGAGAGTGCCGTCGTGCGCTCGTCGAAACTCGGGTTCGCGGCGGAATCGAAGGGGACCGACTCGATGAGCGCAACGGACAGGCCAAGCGGTGCGAGCGCGACGGCGAGATTGGCGCCGACCATGCCGCCACCGACGATCGCGACGTCGAACATTTCGCTCATGCCTGCGTGAGCCGTTCGACGGCATCCGGATCTTTCTCGAGTCCCGCAGTCAGAACCTCGGGGCCGGCCGCCGTCACGAGCACGTCATCCTCGATGCGGATGCCGATGTTCCAGAATTCCTTCGGTATTTTCGCCGACGGGCGGATGTAGATGCCGGGTTCGACGGTCAAGGTCATGCCGGCCTCCAGCACGCGCCATTCGCCGCCGACCTTGTAGTCCCCGACGTCGTGCACGTCGATCCCCAGCCAGTGGCCGGTCCGATGATTGAAGAACTCGAGGTAGGCGCGCTCTTTGATGAGCCGTGCAACGCGTCCCTTGAGCAGCCCCAAGCGCACGAGTCCCTGCGTGACCGCGCGCACCGCCGCTTCATGAGGCTGATTCCAGTCGTTGCCCGGCCGCGCCCGGTCGATCGCGATGGCTTGTGCTTCCAGAACAACCTCGTAAACGGCCCGCTGCGCCGGTGAGAAACGGCCGCCGACCGGAAAGGTCCGCGTGACGTCGGACGCATAGTACTCGTACTCGCATCCGGCATCGAGCAGCAGCAGATCGCCGTCGCGCAGCGGTTTATCGTTGTCGCGGTAATGCATGACGCAGGCGTTCGCTCCGCCACCGACGATCGGATGATAGGACCAATCGGCGTTGTACGAGCGGAACTCGTGCAAGACCTCGGCCATGACCTCGTATTCCATGCGTCCGGGGCGTGCGAAACGCATCGCACGACGGTGCGCAGTCACGGCAATCTCGGCGGCCCGGCGCATGGTCTTCAGCTCCGCGCGGCTCTTGTAGAGGCGCATGTCATCGACGAAATGATGCAAGGAGACGAACTCCTGGGCCGGGCCCCGCCCCTGCCGCGCATGCGCGCGCAGGCCGTTGACCCAAGCCTGCATGCGGGGATCGAAGTCCTCATGCACGCCCATGGAGTAGAAAATCTTGGGACGCGCCTCCATGAGGCCGGGCAGGATTTCGTCGATGTCGGCGATCGGAAACGCATCGTCGGCATCGTAGTTCTGCACCGCTCCGTCCGTGCCCGCGCGCGGACCGTCCCAGGATTCCCGGACCGCGTCGTGCTCGCGCACGAACAACAGGTACTCACCCTGCAGACGGCCCGGAACGAGCACGGCGACCGCCTCCGGTTCGGGAAAGCCCGTGACATAATGGAAATGGCTGTCCTGACGGTACGAGTATTCGATGTCCGCATTCCGGCGCCGCACCGGCGCCGCGGGCAATATCGCGATGCCGTCCCTGCCGATCATGCGCATGAGCTGACCGCGACGTCGCGCAAACTCTCTTCGTTCCAAGTGACTCTTGAGCTCAGTGCAAGCGCTGTGCGCTGGGATAGACCTGGCTGCGCAGCGGCAGCAGTTCTTCGAACACGACTTGCGCGGCCACGCGGATGAATTCCACGAGTTCGGCATAGGCTTGTTCGTTGGATTCGTCGGCGTCCGCATCGTCGCCCGTGGCGCGCGAAATTTCCGTAAAGTCGCGCACGATCTCGCCGACGTCGCCGGCGAGACCCTCGAGATCCGAAATATTCCCGGTGCCGAGACCATACAAAAATCCCGTACACCAGAGTGCCAAGGCGTTGGCGCGGCCGTTCAAGGGCTGCTCGTCGTCGGGCAACAGGGGTTCGAATTCCATGCCTTGCTCGCCGAACGAGGTCGCCGTCGCCGTGAACACGCGCTCGAGCATGGCCGATGATTCGTCGGACAAGGACGTGCCGTCCGGCAGGATTTCGTTTACCCAGTCCTGCAGGCGGTAGGGCGACATCGCGCAAAGCGCACCGCACAAGGAGCCGTGCGCCTCGGCGGCGTCGGCGAGGCTGCCGGCGGCGGCCAGTACGTCTTCGAAGTCCTTGAAGCGAATTTCCGACATCATGGTGGGAGCGATAATACCGCAGTGGCAGCCATGCTGGCCTTGATCTATATTGGGCATCCATGAACGAATCAACCCCGAAATCCGCCGTCGAACTCGAGCTCAAGCGTCTCGAGAAACGGCTCGAAGATCTCATCGTGACGGTCGGGCAGATCAAGGAAGAGAATCGCGCTTTGCGGCAGCGTCAGGAAACGCTGACAGCCGAACGCGCGAATCTGTTGCAAAAGAACGAGCAGGTGCGCGCGCGTGTGGAGGCGATGATCGGTCGCTTGAAATCGATGGAACAAGCGTGAGCGAACAGGCCCGCGTCAGCGTGCGGATACTCGAAAAGGACTACCAGATCGTGTGTCCGCTCGAGGAACGCGCGGATCTGCTCGACAGCGCGGAGTTCCTCAATTCACGCATGCGCGAGATTCGCGACAGCGGCAAGGTCGTCGGACTCGATCGCATCGCCGTCATCGCCGCGCTCAACATGGCCAATGAGCTGATTCGATCACGAAAAAGTGACAGCAATCTCGAATCGGAGGTCGGGGGACGCTTGCGTATCCTGCGCGAGCGCGTAGAGTCGGCGTTGGAGAAGGGCCAGCAACTCGAGTTTTGAGGCGGCCCTTTTCGAGCGGTTAAGTTTGGCGCTGCCTGCGGTGTTCGATGCAGATCGGGTTACCTCTCGACCCTAATTTGTAAACCCCAGGGGCCATTGCTTGCTGG
>Ga0116231_10009049_pt1 | contig 17091 bp, 6 predicted proteins | sample S1TSphgellanicum_2_FD_89695 | JGI IMG/M metagenome (GOLD analysis project Ga0116231, IMG submission 89695) | Host-associated microbial communities from peat moss isolated from Minnesota, USA - S1T2_Fd - Sphagnum magellanicum MG | ecosystem: Host-associated > Plants > Peat moss > Unclassified...
AAACTTTGAAAATTCATATCTTATTGAGATTTTGTTCAAATGAAATGATTCGAATTTACTTTTTAAGAAAATTCAATAATGTACATAATTACATTTATTTCCTTTTGAAAGTTTAAAATCATTTGAACAAAAAAAAGTTGAATATCATTATTCAATAACATTTCAATGACCATTCTTTTGAAAAAAAATTTTAATAAATGGATTTTTTTTGGTTAATATAATAATACTACCTATGTTAAGTTACTTTCAATTATTATATGATTATTTTTTATTAATTGAAATTATTTCACCCTACATTATTTACGGCTATTTATGGCTATTTTCAATTATTTTCAATTATTCTAAGTTTTTTTTGGCTATTTTAACTTATTTCACTTTAGGCTATTTTCAGTTATTATAAGTTTTTTGGGCTATTTTATGTTATTTTTGGCTATTTTAATTTATTTCACCTTAGGCTATTTTCAGCTATTGTAAGTTTTTTTGTCTATTTTATGTTATTTTTGGCTATTGTAAATTATTTCAATTTAAACTACTTGTAGCTATTATAAGTTACTTTTGGCTATTGAAAGTTATTTCACCTTAAGTGATTTTTGTTTATTATAAATTATTTCACCTTAGATTATTTTTGGCAATCCTAAGCAATTATAATATATGGTTATTGGTTATTTTTTTATTAGTGCTATTGGTGGTTATTAATGGCTATTGGTATCTATTTTATTTGTGGCTATTAGTGGTTTTTAGTGGTTATTCTATTAATAATTATTGGTGTGTATTATATTAATGGCCATTAGTAGTTATTTTATTAATGGTTATTGGTGGTTATTTTATTGGTGGCTATTGGTGGTTATTTTATTGGTGGCTAGCGGTGGTTATTGTATTGGTGGCTATTGGTGGTTATTCTATTAATGGCTACTGGTGGCTATATTATTAATGGTTATTAGTGGCTATTCTATTAATGGATATTAATGATTATTTTATTAATGGCTACTAGTGGCTATTCTATTAATGGCTAGTGGTGGCTATTTTATTAATGGTTATTGGTGGTTATTCTATAATGGTTATTTATGATTAATCTATTAATAACTATTGGTGGCTATTCTATTAATGGTTATTCATGATTAATCTATTAATGGTTATTGGTGGTTATTCTATTAATGGCTATTCATGATTAATATATTAATGACTATTGGTGGCTATTTTATTAATGGCTATTGGTGGTTATTCTATAATGGTTATTCACGATTAATCTATTAATGGCTATTGGTGGTTATTTTATTAATGACTATTGGTGGCTATTCCATTAATGACTATTGGTGGTTATTCTATTAATGGCTATTGATGGTTATTTTATTAATGGTTATTAATGGTTATCGTATTATAAGTTATTGTTGGTTATTATATGTTATATTACAACTATTGGTGATTATTGTATTATAAATTATTGTTTGATATTCTATGTCATAATATCATAGGCTATTAGTAGTTATTATATTGTAGGGTATTTTAAATTATTTTTCATAGGTTATTATTTTCTATTCTAAGTAACTTTTATTTTAGGTCATTATATTTTGTTTTAGATTATTTAAAGTTATTATGCTTAGGATAAAATAATTTATAATAACATAAAATAAAATGACCTTGAATAATTTAAAATATAACTTGAAATAACATATAATAATTTAGGGTATTATAATAACTAAAGTAACTTAAAATAATATAAGATATATCATAAACTAACATAAATAATATTTTTAAAAACATAGAAATAAACCTATTTGCTATAATAAATTGTAATAGTGAAATATGTTAATTAGTAATAAAACATGATGTCTACATAGTGATATTATAGTGAAATAATTTTCACTAGGTGAAATCAGTAAAATGCAATGAAGTTATTTCACTTTTAAGGTCTCATAGTGATTTAAGCTAGTAAATTACACCCCACTTTTGTAGTAGTGTACCTTTTTCACATATGTTCCATTGATGTTTGATTTGGAGAATGATGACATTTACAAAATGGTTAAGTACTCCCGATTGTTGCTTCCCAAAGTGACCCATCCAATCATTGGATGGATGATGTTTTGGCCATCCAATTTAAACTACTAACAAAAATAAAATTAGAAATTTTACAATTGGTACTTACGATTAATTTTTAGTTGTAGGTGATGTTAGTGACTTAAAAGCCCAATAGTTGTAATAACAAGTTGCATGCGACAACTAGTCACAAATGACATGATATCATCATTGACAAGATCCAATTTGCATTGAGGTATGTGCTCAACACATATGGTCTTATCCATTGATTGAACCATGCCATTATGCCACCGTGATGGGTTTTGCAACTAAAATAGAACTTTATTTCATGGTCCCAAATTACGACTATATTGGTAATTCACTTAGCCTAGGTACCTATTTATACATACCTACTTACCTAGCCTACCTACCAATAATAAGTAATAATAACTTATCCGAGCCCAATTATTAACCTAGTTTAATAGATAGCCTAATCCACGAATTAGCCAATTAGTCAAGTTGTCAAATTTTTATTGTAAAACATTAGCCCCCCTTCAAAAATATTGGGCATTGAAATCATGAGTAAAATGCAATTGCATTTTGGACTCATCCATAATTCAATCCACAAAATGTGAGAATTTGAAAGATATATATATATATATATATATATATATATATGTTTTAAAAAAAGAATTAATATTGCCATGTCAATTAATAATTTCAATCACCTTTACTAAAAAGGAGTACATGTCATTAAACAATTTAGTCAAAACAAACACTAATACGCACTCAATGAAAATAGACTTTAAAATGTTTTTGACCTAAATAATTAATATGTTTCTACTGAACCATTTTTGTCTAATGTCTAATATGACTAAAAATTTGACTACAATTTCTCCAAAAATAATAATTTAAAATCTCTAATTTGTAATAGAGATCCTAAACTATTTTTTCAAGAAAGCTAATCTCTTGGTCGACCCATTTGAATAGTAACAACAAAACAACTTGCAAAAAATTGTTAGTGGCATTGGCTAGGTTTTACTTTTACCTATAATTAATTAGTTAAGCTAGTAGGGTAGCCTGGTTATGAATAGTAAGTTTACATACTACCTCTACAAACTTAGGAGGTGACACTAATTATTTTAGTTAGTTTTTAAAAAGTGGAAGTTGGAAAGTCAACTTAACTAAGTTTAATTGTTCTAGGAAGATTGGTTGACCAACTAGTTACCACTAAAAGTGGAATAAGTCGATGAAATTTGGTTCCTATTAACTTTTTAAGGGGAAAAGGTGGGGAGGACTTGAAACTTAAAGGGGAGTGGGATCTTTTATTAACAATCCATTCTTTTCTTTTTTTATTTTGTGTGTTTTTTTCACACAATGAAAGGAGTATGTTTTATTATCATGTGTACTTGGAGCCTTGGATGTTCAATGGAAAATATTTTGTTATGTGGAACCCAAAGAATTATTTGATGTGTTTGTGTGTTTTTATGAATAAGATAATATAAATAGAAGGGTCAAAACACATTCAAAGGAGCCATGAAGGGCGTTCGGATGTCAAATTCTATGATAAAAAATTAAAGATTTTTTTATTTTTTTAGTTTTTTAGCCATTTGAAACCATGGTAATCAGGGCACATTATTCTTTTTTAACACACATGAATGTGAAGAAAATCAAATTAAAAATCATTTTGATCCAATTTTAGGTTTTGGTTTAGTTAAGAACTTTTGAAAATGAAAATTTTTGTCATTAAAAAATGACATTTTTACAAAAGACTTTCAAAGCACTCATATAATAAACGTAAATTGATGGTAAAAAATATGAGATGATAATAACCTATTAAACACACTAAAAAAACATTCACAATTTTAAAAATGTGGAATTTTAAAACTTTGAAAATTCAAAATATATACACTTGAAAATTCACAATTTCAAAACTTCAAGAGTGTTTTACCTCATATAAATGGGGTATAATGTACATGATGTATTAAACAAAGTTGTGGTTTATATTACATTGAATTCAACTTTGCCATAGGAGCCATAGGTGAATCCATTGCCCCAAGATTTACTTGGGGCAATTTGCCAAACCTTCTCTCAACATACATGTTGTTGAGATCTTCCTCCATCTTCTTCATCATGATGATGTTTTTTTCTTGACATGGTCCTTCCAACACCATAAGAATTGGATAATTTGTGAATGATTGTAAGATTTCAAGATGACCTCCTTTTTTTCACCACCCAATGTAGTGATTTTCGATGCACAATTGTGCGTTAACCACATTACATCCTTCACTAGGCCAAATGCACCCTGACCCAATGACCAAGCCTCCATATACTCTTCCAATTGCAATTTTATATTTCTTGATATGTTAGTGTGTTCTTTTGGCATTCGTGACAACAAATAGACAACAAGTGTGTACTCAATATCATGCATATCAACATCAATTGGTCCTCTTCTATTGGTCTTCTTTTCCTTCACTTTGATGAGCTTCAAGCATAAATGGTCCATATCACACAAAGCTACATGTTGGAAAGAGTCATCTTCTTTTGATGACTTTGCATGAATGGATTCTTGTTTTTTCATTGCATTTACTACCTTGCCCAAGGTGCTTAACAAATCCTTCAAAAAGTACTTAGATAAAAGCAAGCTTAATACAAAAAGTCAAAGCACCATCCCTCTAACCTCTTGTTACCTCCAACCTATTGTTACCTCCAAAGCTTGTGCACAAATAGTTGTATACACATGGTGGTACACAAATAGTCTCATGATTTGCTCTTGAACACAATCACCATACTAGTTGAGTGCAAAGGGAGGAAAAAAAATCAATGAAACTGCCTAAAAGATCAACTTGTACAGACACCTCAAAACATTAGAGAAAGGGACAATATTTAAGTAACAACAAACAAGTGTTATCTCTACAACACCATATATCAAACTATGAACTTGGACGTCATGGAATCAACACAAGTCTCACTCTCATGGAATCAACGCAAGTCTCACGCTCCAAACCTCCAAGTCTATACGACATGATCACATCATGTTGAAAAGGCTCACAGTGGTAAAAGAAGCAAATATCAAACAATGACTGATGTGAAGAAAACATAAAAACTCCCCCTAGTGAACAAAACTAGAGTGATAAAATCCTTCAAGCTTCCAACCAAGCTATGTTCTATTATGACAAAGCTTGTTCAAGAGTTCATTGAAACACCCACTATGCAATTCACTGCACACTTTCTGTTACTCTCCTGCTCACTGACTTCCCACACACACTCTGTGAAATTGCTACCTTTGAAAGAGCTGTCTTTTCTCCAGAGACCCAAGTTTGTCATTTTGCTTTCCTGGAATCTCAACCCTCAACAAAGTCCTATTGACAGGCAGCCCCCCATACACAAGTGAAACTAGGTTACAAGCTAGAAGGGTGTGAGGTAAGGGGGCGAGATTAGCCCAAAAGTAAAAGCACACTCTCTCCTTTTGAGAAAATAGGAACCTTAGAAGCACAAAAAGAGGCTGTTTCAATCAAGAATTTTCTCATCCTTCAGTTTCTTGGGTTTCTTGGGTGCTGCTGGATTCTGGCTCACTATGAGTCAGAGAAGACAGACAGCTTGCTAGCATAATCATTTGAGGCAAAACACCATCACCCATGTTCAATGGAAATTACCTCCAAATTTGCAGGCTTTCATGTGTGTAATGTCTTCCTTGCTTAAATTTCTTTTGAATATTCATAGAAATATCACTTATATTTATTATATTATATTATTATATCTAGTATATTATATTATATTATTAAAGTTAGGAGTCTGGAAGGACTTTTTTTGTTGCTGCAACATTGCAACTTGTACTTGGTGCCATTATTTTTAACATGTTCAAAGCTCACATTGGTTCCATTTTCTTTCACTTTTGCTTCTACACTTTGCACCTCTCTTCTGGCCTGTTCTCAGTTTTCAAGAGAACCTTGGGTCCCTGGTTTGAATTTTTTTTTTGTTAATTTTGAAAGATTATTATTATTTTTTTTGATAGAGCCTTTGGTCCAGTTCGAAACCTAATTCTTCAGATTTCAAGACCTAGTTAATGGTTTTTTCTTACAAAAAAAAATCCTAGTTTAAATTGCATGCTTGAGAGATGTTGCAAAAGTAATAACTACATGCCTAAGTCTTGTTCTAGCTCACGTCCAATTCTCGATTCCAATTATAGAATTTTTTCCCAAAATTTAGAGCTAGCAGAATATCCAGAACAAGCCAAAATCTGAAATATGTCTCGTTATTGTGTAATGACCAAGACTACATAAAAATACAAATGTGACTTGTTGATATCCTTCAACAAATTTGGTCGAATTTACATAAAAATATATACCATAGTACATTGGCAGCTTTGACACTACTTATATTATTTTGAAAAAAGTTTGAAATTTTTATGTCAAAAAATAATATTCTGCAAAGGAAAAGATTGAACATTTAGGACTTATTCTATTTGTTGAGGTGGGTCGAATTTACATTAATATATACACACACTTTTGGCTATCCTTGAAAATTTTGGGTTCAAGATTACCTAAAAATGTCCATTAGGCTTTGGTCTAACCTTCCAAATTTTTTTTGTCATTGGTTGTGTTACCCTTTTGACAAGGGGGAAAAAAACAAAAAAATCGCTCTCTCCCCCACCACCCCTATAAAAAGAAAAAAACTGGACCATTCATGAGCGCATTCTGAGCCTTCCCATTGGCTGCATAAAATTTCTCTTTCCAAAAGTATTTGTCACCATTTTTGGCCTGGGGTAATGGCAGGGGTGGGGGGGCACAAAATGTGGGCCATAGATAGTGGGGGGTACTTATTCATATTAATTAGTTCATGGGTGTGTGTTCACAACTTTTTTTCTTGGTGAAAGACCCATATTTGGCCCATGAGCAATTTTTTCGGAACACTAATCACTCCCCCCCAATGGAAGCACCTCTTTGGACCCCAGTTGTAATCCTCCATGGCTTCCCCTCAGTTTATATACATAACAGTTGAACTTTGGGCGAACCATATGAGATAAAATTGAGGTGCTATTGAGAACGCCTTAAGGAACAACTTGAGAACTTGGGGAACTTCAAGGGAACTTGATTGGAACACATTGAGATCAAGGGGAAAAAATCCAAAAAAAAAACTCCGCCTTAGCCCACCCCACCCTCAAGAGGAAAAAAAAGGGCTCATATGAGTGAGTGCATGCTGAGCCTTCACATTGGCTGCATGAAATTTCTATTTCCAAAACTGTTTGTCACCATTTTTGGCCTGGGCTAACAACCCCCCATTATAAACACAGGGTACTTATGCCTGCAAAACTGAAATATGACCATCCAATACGGTATGGTATTCCCATGGAAGGCTCTCGGAAAAGAAAGCATCTGGAGCAGGGTGAGGCCTGTGGACGAGTGCATTTCTGGAAATCAGGACCCACTCTGGGCATTCCAAAAAGCAAAGAAGATTTTTAAACAAACAAAGCATTTTTCAACAATATAAAAAATAGAAAGCAAACAAAATGATTCTAGAAATCCATGAATACATTCCAATAGACTATACATAAAGACAAAGGCTGAGTACAAAATAGGAACACATTTTGCCGAATATTAATTTGTTTAGGCTAGTGAGGATTGAAATGGAATTGTTCAAAATTTGAGAAATTGGATTGGATGTTTGAACTTTAGAAAAATTAAAACTTTGAATCTCCTGCATTAAACCTTAGGACTGCAAGAAGCAGCCTTGTTTTTTCTGCTGGTTATGTACCCAAAAAGCGAAATAAAAAATTCACAAAGTGCTAAAATCAAATGCTTTTTTTTGGAGGTTTTCAGTACCTAAAATTTGACCAATATTTTAAGAAATATTTGCACCAAAATACGCTATGAACAATCCAAAAAAAAACCTTGCAAAATTCAAGAGCCCATTTCCACCTTTGGAATATCATCATCATCATCATCATGGGATGCATCTCCTCTTCCAGCTGCAACTCCGCAACACCAGGCTTTTAAAGCACTTGATGAAGGAAACGACAATTGAGTCAGTCACAAATGACATTTTAACATCCACTCCAATAAGAAGCATAAAGCTCCGTATATGGCGGCGGCTGCGTGCATATGATGTTGCGCTGATGCCTCCAACAAAGCTTGTTAAGGGGGGTATTTAACGTGCTGCTTAAGTTTCTGGTTACTTAGTAGTTGTCTCTTGTGCTACCATACTCTTGGAAATAGGAGCTTGTAATAATAACATTGAACAACAAGAGATTTATACTCAATCGGAAATGACAAATTATGGGGTTGGCAACAATTTCAACAAGGACTCTTGAAAACCCAATGCAAATATGAAGAAGAGCACATCCATAAAATTTGAATTGTGCTTCAGTGATCCCAAAGACAACTAAAGGTAAAACAACAAGTTGGACCAGGTGTGTTGGAAAGCACTCAGAGGAAGTGAGAGAGGATTCCGACAAAAGGACAAATATTCCACGCAAACTTCGAGAAAAGAACCATGGTGAACACACACCATGCGATGATGGCCTTGCCATTTAGATTAAAAAGTATCTTAAGAAGGCAAAAGAAGAATTATGAAAATTCAAATATTTCACCATGCAAAAATATAATCTTCCAAAAAAAATCCTCTGAAAGAAACCAAAATCCTTCAAGATATCATAACTCTATTATAACTAATCTCAAGTTTCAACACAAATCAACAAAATATCATCTTTCAAAAATCCTCATATCAAAATAGACCTATTATTATTACCTAGGGCCCAAAATCCATTAAGCTACTATACTCTATAATGAATCTAAACACAATATCCTTGCCTATCAAGGCAAGGCCAACAAAGTAAGAATGGCCAATCAAGTGCCCCAAAAAATCCCCCAAAGTAATCTATCTATAAAGGAAGGTAGACTTTTGTTTGTTTTGTTTGTCACATTGAGATCTCCCAAACCATGACACCTCTTGTTGTGCTTTTGTCATGTTCTTGGTGCTTTTGGAAACCCTTGGATGACTAGAGGTAGCACCAAGTTGGTTTCATAAAGTTTCAATCTATGGTGGAGAAGTTATTAAATGTTGAGTCATTTTTTCACTAAAAATTTCATTTAAATCAAAACTAAAAATTATAGGGGAATTTTAGTGGGCTCTTGTTATTGTTGGGAAGCCCTAAATGAGTAGGATTAAATGAAGGTAATTCACAAATTTTTTGACCTTTGATGCAAGAGATATTGAATTTTGAGTAATTTTTGTCATTAAAAATTTAATTAAATTACAAAAAATGATTTTGAAAGGAAAAATTGATTGGGTCATTACTTCGCACTTGGGCCTACAACATAGGCTACACTAACGATAGACTAAATTACTAAAACATCTTGTTGACTAGTAATCGTTATATACACATTTGAGTAGTTAGGGAAAAGGATATTTTATGGCAATTGAACTTTAGGGCAAGCTAAAGTTGATCTCATTAGAATAATCTTTTATATTTCATTAGTTCCAAGAGTAATCAATTAATGATAACAACGATGATGTGAACTTAAATCCCCTACAAGTATATTAGGGATATATTCAAGGTATATCTTAAGGTATAGGAGTATTAAATCAAGGATTAAAATAATAAACAAGTTGGTAAATAGGTTAGTGTTTCATAATACATAAATTAAGCCCTAAAGGTTGATATACTTAGGTAGGTGAGTAAAGTAGGTAGGTAGGTAAAGTAAGTATTTAAGTTAGGATAGACTAGCCTATTAGTATAATAGGTAGGCAAGCCTTGCTTAGCCTACTATCTAGGGTAAGTTGGTAACCTTGGTCTAGGCCTTGTTGTGCGCTACTAGATTGATGTTAAAATACATTATCAAAATTAACCAAGCCACACACATCGTGTCACAAAACATACTTGCAAACCATCTAAATACAAGTTCAAAACACAAACACATTAATACAAACCAAAATCTGGTGTCAAACAAATCGCTTCCCTTTTTTTTGGTGTGTTCTTACATCTCATAACATGATAGATGAGACTCCAAAATCATACCTTAAAAATAAATCATCCGATTCACAAAATAGTTGAAATGCCATTCACACAAAATTGGGTTCCAACCAATAAATAAACTATCGCACTAGACTAGGTTCTATCAAAATTCATTGTGATAGATTATCATGATGATGTCATGTTCATAACATGTTCAAAATGAAATTTGAAACTTCACCTTTTTGGCCAAAACCCAAGGTCTTTACATCACCCATGTCCACTGCATGAAGTGACAAAAATTATCATTACAAAATATGTCAATACACATTGTTAAAACTATTTCACATTATAAGCTTATTAAATAGTTAAATACTTTCGTCATAAAATAAATTACACATGTGAATTATCAATAATTAATATCGTTATTTGATTTAATTCATAACTGAGTTTCATAATTACATTGAAATTTATAATGCCTTTAATTTCAAAATGTAAAATGTATTATATTAATTTAAATTAATTTAATTCAGATTAATTCAATAAAATTTGAATTATATAAAATTATTTATTATTGAAATTTTTTAAATAAAAAATTATATCTTTGAGTTAGGTAGAAAAAAAGAATAATAATTGTATTAAAATTTATCTTAAAATTTTTCATAATGAAATGAATTTCAAAGTTCTTGAAATTATATAATTAAAATTCACATCTCTTTGATTTATAAATTTAATTCAACATTTATTAGTTTTAACTTTCAATTTAAAATTCGTTACATTTTATGAAGTTTCACATGTACATTAGTTATCTTCTATTTTTATATTAAAAATATAACATTTTAGTTCCATTTTCCATTTTTTCACCTATCATTTGTTTATATTATAATAACTTTCTTCTATTTTTCTTTTATGAGACTTTAAAAAGAAATGAGAACATGAAATTTATAATATATTTTCATGTCAAAACATTTATGACAATTTTTAGTCTCCTATATAGTCCATATATTTGTTAGATATTCTATGTATAGTTTGGCATGCTTGATTTGATTATGATGTCATTTGAAATTAGTCAAATTAGACAAGCCTGTTTTTTATTTATTGAAACACATGTAATAATCATTTTAAATAGGTATGGTTGATTTCACATTCATTATGGTCAAAATGTATAGGGTATGAAAGTCATGTTTGTGTAGTCGTGGATGCAACGATTCATTTGTATGGGTGTTCAAGAAGAAAAACCAATTTTAAATGTGGAAATAAGGAGGATAATATGAACAAATTAATCCTAATATAACTTGTTAATACAAGTCCACAAATAGACCCCTTAAATAATTTTCAAGACATAAAAAGAACGGACCCTAAGTGCTAAATAGATAAGTTTCTTAAAACATTGTATGTGGTTTTTATTTTAAAGTCTTAACATAAATCAAACATCAATGTGCAAACAATCACACCTAGAACTTCAAAGAAAAACTTGTGAAAATAAATTTCAAGGGTACAATTTGGACAAAAAATCAATCAAGGAATTCAAAAGTAATCAAATATATTGTGATCAAGAAAAATTTCAAAACAAGCATGGATGATTGCATCTTTGATTTGGAGTTGACAAACATGAAAATTCATAAGTCTAAGAACTTATAAACAACTCATAGTCCCATATGACTTCTAAACTTTTACAAGTAATCACATACATGTTTCTTGCAAGTTATAAAAAAAATCAATTTTTTTTCAAATATTATGTATATTTATTTTTTACATATGTTTTGGTATGTCCATTACCATATACCTATCTTCAACTATCACATGAAGATTGGTTCCAAGCTCTAGCCATAATTTTATCCCATATATTACATGAATGTCGAGTCTTATTTGTGTAGGTAATGCAATTAAATATAATAAACCCAATGATTATCATTGAATAATCTTCCATATAAAACCTTAAGCCAAATGTCAATTTACAAATAACTAATTTTTTTACATGTAAACAAAATATGGTACTTCCAACCAACTTCAAAGCAATAACCTAAAGAAGTATCTATTTCCAAGTGTCACTAAAAGATTCATTCTTGATTTTTGAGCCAAAATTTCATCCCTCATTTTACATAGTTGCATTGAAGTCTTTTTCCTAAATAGGTATAAAAACCAATAGACCTTAAGAATCAATTATGGTGTAATGAGGCATTTATCCATATTGGACATTAATTTTCTCATAACCTTGTGAATCTTTTGGGTAAATTAAGACAAGAGCTTTTAATACCATAGCTTCCCTTACCCATACTTTATTCATGGAATGGTTCACACATATAGAGCTTGTCCACCAAATCAAATAAAAAAAGTGAGGAAATAAAAGAAAATATTTAATCCATTCACCCAAAGTTCAATAACCTATGTAAATTTTTAAAGTTTACTATTTAACCCAGATTTAGTTGAAAGCATCATTCAATTTCAATTTGGTAGATTGAATAATGAATAATGTTTTCATCAAATTGAATTTGATGAATATCATACCTATGATTGATTTTTAGCATTTCTAGCCAACTATATACATTTTTTAGAAAACAAGGTTTGGCAATCTCAAATTTAATTTTACATAATTTCAACAAATGAAGAATAAGTATACAAAGTACACCTTGTGTTGTGTATTTATAATAATAACCTAGTGGGAGTTCAATTTTCAACAATTTTGGCAAATATCAATAAGATTTTCAATTTTTTACTAGAATTTTTGTGAATTCTTTTTTTGCCAAACATAAATTGTAGGTACTATGATATAGATATTAGAATTGCATTTAACCATATGGCACCCTAATTCAAGCTAGTGTTTTGTTAAGTTGATTCATACAATTTTTAACTTCCATATCATTCACATATTTCAATGTTTTTATATTCATAAGTCTATCAAATTGCTTCCTTCATTATTTTGATCACATTGAAAGGCTATAATTGAATGGTTATTGGCTTTGAAAAGGTGCCTTCATTTTTTTTCTTTTGAAATGATAAATTTATTATCCATTATGTAATAAATGGCTATATGATTTGACAATTTCAAGTTGAACAAAACAAAATGACATCTTTAATCAAAATAAATAATGGTGTTTTAGTCAAATGGGACATCCTATGCTACCTAATATGCAAAAATAATTACAAACTAAGTTAGGTAATAGGTTAGGCCTACCTACATACCAACTTATTTATCTACGTACCTATCTCCTACTACCATTCTACAAACCTACCTATCTACTTACTTCTTATGACCTATTTACCTATTTACCTCCTACTTACTTACCTACTCATTTACTTATCAATTTACTTAACTACTTTTTAGTTTTTATTTATTACTACCTACCTACTTAGCTACCTACCTCTTATGGATTATAAGCTACCTACTTACATACCCTTTCTACTTATCAACCATCATGCAACCTACTTGTTCATTACCTAATTTTTTTATACCTTCATAACTAATGGTATGAAATAAACAACTAAAATAAAAAACCTGACAAGCCTTATCAACTTTGGAAAATGTGGTCCATTGATGAATTGGATTATCATTGGGGAGGTGAAAGGTTCAATTCTTAATACATGCAACCTATATACATGCTTAAAAGGTTACAATAGGTAGGCTAGGTTAGGTTAGGTAAACTAAGTTAGGTTACGTAGGCTAAGCTAATTACATATTTGCTTTTTTACAACCTCCTTAAACCTATATATTTTAACTACTAACTTACCCAACTACACAAAAATATTATTTTTGATAATAATCTATAAAAAAAAGGGTAAAAATTTGATGAATCAAATGGTCCATTATCCACTAATCAAAATGACTAGTCAAATAGTCTAACATTTTATTAGTAAAAAAGGCCACTTAGTCAAGCAAGATAGGTCCGAATTCAATTGTGCAAATTAATAGGATGGTCTTTTTAATGCATGTCCAAATGCGATATTTTTCTATTGGATTCCCTAGTAAAAAATACCATGAATTGTAGTAGTGATGATGGCTATAGATGTCCTTAACATGTCCCTTTTAGCAATCCTAATTTCATGGATAAACTTTGGATGAAAGCTTAGCTTTCCATACATGAAGTTTTGTCCATAAAACACCCCAATTGAAAAATCCCCATTAGAAATGCACAAACAATATTTTATGAATGTTTATCCATAGAATTTGGATGACTAGTAGGCAAAAATAAAAATTGTGAATAAATTGCACAACATGCATAAATACAATTATAAATTATATTTCTTGGATGAGGTTTATTATATACTTAAATTTCATGAATTTTCATGGATGGACTTGCATCCCATTAGGATAGCTTCAAAACCAAATCACTCACAAAATATAATTTTAAAAAAACATGAAATTTGAAGTCAAAACCTTTCAATTTCCATTCAACATGTTCAAAAAAAATTTTAGGGAGTAGTTTGAATTTGTGAAGGCTCCTCTCAAGCTTCATAGACCCATCAAGTAAAAAACTTGGGAATGTGAACCTGGCAACAATAACTTGAGAATGGAAACCATAAAATAAGCCAAGACTTCTTATGGTACCTAGAGTCTAGTACAAAAGTATTGCCTGCTTCTTTTTTCCATGGCTGCCTATTTGCCTGTCCAAGAAGTGTCTGGCAATGCCCAATGACATTTTGGTCCTGCCCTTTAATTATACACTAGGTATATAATTAAAGGGCAGCACCAAAATGTGTCTGGCCATCATCAAAAAAAGATGGATTGGGCCCAGGGCAGACAAGGAAAAACAGATGCGTATAATACTTTTGTACTGCCTGCAATAAGGGACCCTTTGCTTATTTTACGTCTTCCCTTGAGAATTGGGCAATATGGACTCCTCAATTTGACAAAATGGAGTTTACAAAGAGTGAAAGTCAATTAGGCAAAAATTGCCAAATGGGGAAATTGAAACATGGACTTCACAATTTGGCAAAGTGGACTTGGGAAGCTGGTAAAGTGAACTTGGCAAAACACCCAAGCAAATGGTGTTCCATACATTGGTGGTCAGGACCCAGGATCATATAAATAATGGCATGATAGAGAGGACTTTGTGAACTCTTCAAAATGAGCTTGTAAATGTGATGGAGAATTGGGCATCATTGATGGGAACAAACTGTCGTTTATTATGTCCATCTTTCAAAAGCTTTTGAGGACAACATTGAATCCACACATCAATGGGAAATGCGTTGGGATGTATTGAGAATGGGATGATGTAAATGGAGAATGTTGAGAACATCAAGGGGATAAGATTGGAATGTTGTGTTGGACAAAGTAATTCTTTTAGGAATTTTTGTTTGTAGCCATAGCGGCGATCATCCTTAGGAAGATTTAGCCAAGCCAAATATGGCTGTATAAACCAAGATATGAAGCACATAACTTAAGTCATCCTAATATCTTTTTGGCTACACACTTTAAAACAAATATAGAAATCTGTTGACTTTTATTAAAAATCTCCCCACACTTATGATGATTAAAAACCTCCAAAATCAGTTGGTGCTCAAAATTTTAATTTTCTTTTTTGAGCGAAATTTCGCCATTAAAAAAAAGGCCGATATTATCAACAAACCAAGCAAAGCTCGTGTATAAAAAAGAGGGATTTGAATGTTCTTGGCAATTTTGAGATTAAATGTACTATCATGACATGGACGATATATGCTGGGAAACTTCTCCTAATGCTGAAATATCATCCATGTCATGATAGTACATGTATCTATATAGGGCTCTATATGTACAAATATCCCTTGTAGAAAAGAGAAGGGATCTTAGACCTATTATTTAAGAGGGGAAGGGACCTTATGCCTACAAGTAAATGTAAGATCCTTTGTACTTCTACCCCCTAGTGAATTACATATATGTTTAGGCTTCTGATAAGCTTCGCCTTGGGCTTTATCTTGTGTGAGGTCCAAGGGTGGGGATGTGGGGACATTCCCAAAATAGCGGGCTACACTTGACTACCACACCACCCACCCCACCATATGCTCCTTAGTTTGCGAATGCCCCTGGGTCCCCACATTGGGGTTTTATGTTACATATTTTGTTTAAGCTATTGTTACCGTGAGTTGAACTCTTGTAAGTCACAAAGAGTTCCATGTCCAAGGGGTCCAACCTTTATAAAGACATGTGATTCTTGGTTTCACCGAGGGCTGATTCCAAAGTCAATTTCTTAAATGGTTTTAATCTTTTTGGATTTTGGTGTTGCCAAAGTTTTCCCATCAAGTTTTTTTTAAAAACTTCCCAAAGTGTTTTCCAACATATTCCCAAGCACAATATTATGGGGGATATAGTGTGTATAGTGTGACTCATATTAATTAGTTAAAGGGGCCGAGTGCTTACAAAGTTTTTTTCTTTTGCAATGAGCCTCTTTGTTTGGTCCATCGCTAATTTTTTTTTTTAAAGACAAAATTTTTGGCACTTCCCAAATTAAAAATAGAATTTTTTTTTTCCTTTGGTTACTTTTATAATTTGCACAAATATAGTTGAGCTAAGGCTATGGGACAAAAGGCTGATGAAACAAATTAAGTCTCTTGAATGCTACTCCATCACCTAATAGTCTAAATAAAATTTCTATAACTATAAAAGTGTTAGTCACCACCTACAAATGGGGGCTAGAGGGTGAAGCTTCTCATGGCCTGAAGGAAGTTCATAGTGCTACAAGGTCTTAGGGTTTAGGGTTTAGGGTCTTAGATGTTTATTGCATTCTAGACCTTGACTAGACCCTATATAGACATAAAGACACAGACCCTAAACAAAGGGCCTTAAGACCCTCAAGCCCATTCTACAGCCAGGTCTAGTCAACCTAGCTTGACACAGTTCAAGTTTGGGTCATGAGGTAGGATATAGACCCAAGGCATGTCTCCGAGGTCACAAGATTAGGCAAAACATGGAGAGGAGAGATACCCAATTTTGCACTCCCCCCAGAAAACTTGAAAGTCATATGTACATATTATTAATTAATGAATATAAATTTTTTAATGTCAAGCTCAATGCCAATCTCATCTTTCTTATGATGTAGAATTTGGAAAATTGTTTTTAAAAAATTAAATCTTTTTTTTTTTTTTTTTTTCCCAAAAATTTAAAACCTTGGAATTACTTTAATTTTTTTCCATTCTAAAAAAAAAAAACCCCA
>Ga0116231_10009051_pt1 | contig 17087 bp, 16 predicted proteins | sample S1TSphgellanicum_2_FD_89695 | JGI IMG/M metagenome (GOLD analysis project Ga0116231, IMG submission 89695) | Host-associated microbial communities from peat moss isolated from Minnesota, USA - S1T2_Fd - Sphagnum magellanicum MG | ecosystem: Host-associated > Plants > Peat moss > Unclassified...
AATTGTCGCCTGCATATCCATGGCCCAGCTTATGGAAAGATGTGCTACTAATACACCCCCGGCTGCTGTACCTGCTTTCGTAACCCCGACTGCTTTGGCAACCAAGGCCCGGTTGCTGTTGCAATGCAACTACCAATCGAGGGATGCGCTACGTACGCCGTTGCGCAAGCCGCCACTGTAAGCCCTGCGACGGCCACTCCGACATATTTCCATATTCAAGTAGTAGTTCCTGTCTTCCTTTTGGACAATTTCTCGATGGCCAAGTGACTTTCTAACAGGAGCTTCTGGTATTCCTCCATGGTGCCTTTAATTTCCTTCTCCATGTCGGGAAAAATCTGACATACGATATGCAACAAATATTGCAAACAGAGCCAAGAGACTCCTACAGAGATTACGAAGAAAGAAGAACAAATGTATGTATGACTGTTACCTTCCTCATGCGCGCGGATGGCAGGGAACGTTTGACTAAGCGCAAGGAGTGAAGCACAATGGGGGCAGCGCGGCTGAGATCAAATCAGTGTGTGAATTGTGAAAAGAAAAGATCACAGACCAAAAGGAAGGCAAAGCCTAAGATAGATTATAAAAGAGATGAAGAAAACAAAGAATTCCAAGCTCTCTGGGATTTTAGTGCTTTGAAGGTAGAAATGGTTACAAGCCATTAAGGTGGCTTTAAGGAGTAAGAGGCCACCCAGTTGTAGGAAACCCCAAAAGACACTTTCACGAGAGTGTGACGCGCTCTTGGCAATTCATCCTCTTCTGACAGGTTCAATCAGACTCGATTCGCAATACTCTTACTAACAAGTTGAGCTTGCAGTGATTTGAAGGCATTTGCGAGACCACATGCTTATCTGAACGCGTCGGGGTTCTGCAATCAATTCGTTTATTCTGTCTATGTCGTTAGGATGCTTGTGCGCAGCATCTCCCCTCTCACTACATTGTGCAAATATGTATTGCAAATTTCCCTTCCATCGTGTCGAGATATCCACCAGGTACAATTTCTTCGGTGAACTCATCAGTGCGCTCTTCATGAGCTTGCGAATTTCCGGATCCGACGTGTTTGCGACAATCCCAAATTGTGTCTTGACAAGCATGATGAGGTTCACAGCGTTCGTGAGAAACGGAATCAGGTCGGACTTCCCCAAGTTGTCCGCGATTTTGACCGTCACTGCGGCCATTTTCTCCATTCTGTGCTGAGTTGGAGCTGCTTTTGCAAAAAATATTTTTGACCCAATATCGAATTCCTCCATTCCGAAACCGTTTTGACCTGCTTTTGTGAATTATGTCTTCCAAACACGGTCGGTAGAGCTAAGGGTACGTTTCATTGGTCTCCTACTCACCCATTATTTGTACTACCTTCCACTTATACCTAGTTAAGATATCCTACCACATTTATCCCCAATGCCATGTCATTTGCCAAGTCAATTTTTATCCATCTTGTGTGAATAGGATAGTGTTAGGTTAGTTTACACTTTTAGTGTATTCCTAGTTGGCTGTTCAGTGGCCTGAGAAACAACAGTGCTGAGGACACGTGACAATCGGTAATGCACTCTGACAGTAATACCGTACCCTAAGCTCAGTTTCATTATTAAATAATACTCAAAATAGTGAAATGAAATTTTGTGAAAATATGAAGTTGACATGTCGAAAATCATCATAATTATCATAGCCTACATTCAGAATAATTTCACGACTCATTTCACAATTTATAATAGAATTTGGTAAAAAGTATAATCTCGAAATTAAAAAACAAAATTCATTCTTTGAAAGAAAAAAAATTATTCGTTTTGTCAATGTGGAAACTGACCCTTGGCCATGGTAATTGGCAATACATGATTTCATCTGAATCACCTGGAAAAGCTGACAGCACTCTTTTGTCAGATCTTTTCTTCCAGGGCTATTTTTCCTTGTGTTTTATCCATTGGTGACAAACGCAAGGGAAATTTCCTAAAATCTTCTCTAAGGTGGGCTAGAAAGTGGTCCCATATGCTAGGCTTGACCAGTTCTCACAAGTTCCTGGCATTCTCAAGAATTGGAATTTGGGGGCTTACATTCACGTTCTTGTTGTGGCAGTGGCTGAAACTTGTGAAACCTCTGCGTGGGTGTCTGTCATATGCCACAAACAAGAAAATTATGAATGTGAAAAACGGCCAATGGCAACGGCAGCATGTTGACAGCTTCCTGATTACCGTCTCGTGCGGTAACACTTGCAATGTTGCCCTTACTCGTTTACACCCGTTCAAGTCATCGGCAAGGCCAACAGTGCTGGTCTTAGCAATTCGCAATGTCTCCACGGTACAACGAGTGAACCTTGTGAGTTTTGGTATACAATAGAGAAGTGGAAAGGAAGTGCAGTGCAGCCATGCCCATGAAAGTTCTTAGCATCCAGCTTGGGGATTTGACGTTTCCATGTAAGTTACAGATGTGTTCATGACTTTTGATACATAAATAATGGAAAAGTGCCTCAAAGACCAAATATTGTACATGCCAAGAGATAATGAACGGCCTAATTAGGTTGGGAATCTTTTTAATAATTTGGCTTAATCTTAAAATTTATTTTAACATATTGGTGTACATTTAAAATGTTTTGAAAACTTTGGCTTCAAGTTGAAATTTCATTGAAGGTTAAAATCTTTTTCAATCATTTAACCTAGGCTAGAATCCTTGTTAATATTTTAGCTTAGGGTTAAACCCTTTCTAAAGCCTAGTGTAAAAAAGTTTCATATTTGTTTTACGATTAGTTTTTTAAAATCGTATCTTGGGTTTGGGGTTGGAATCTTTTTGGCATTTAAGCTTAAGGTATAATCTTTATAATTTTTGGCTCAAGGTTGAAGTTTTTCTAACCTAAGGATAAAATCTCTTTAGGCCTAGGGTTAAAATTTATAGTTATTTTGATTTTGGGTTAAAATATGTTTACCACTGTTGATTGGAGTTGAATTTTTTTAGCCCTAGGGTTAAAATCTTTTTGTTATTTTGCTTTAAGGATAAAGCACTAAGGCTTAAAATTAAAATTTTGTTTAAAATCTTGACTTTAGGTTAGAATTGATTTAAGCCCAGTGGTAAGAATTTATTTAAGAATAAGGTTAGAATCTATTTAAATGCAAGGGTAATTTTTATTACTATTTTGACTAGGGTTGGAATCTTTTTACCACTTTGGCTTGGGGTTAGAATATTTTTAGCATTTAGGCCGCACACATAAACTTAAATTGTAATATCTTTATTATTTTGGCTTAAGGTTAAAATCTTCTTAACAATGAAACCTAAAATTAATTTTTAAAAATATTTTGTTTAAGGTTAAACATATTTATGCCTAAAGTTGGGTTCACACCAATGGTTAATAGAGATATTTTTATTCCATTGAACCTTTTCTTGATTTGAGGGTTAAAACAATTAAAATATAAACAATAAAATAACCTTTGAGATGTTCACATAAAGGAGACTAGTGTGGCCCGTGCCGTTGGCCCAAGTGTTACTTAGTTAGTTGCTTTCTTTGGACCCACCATGATTTTATTTTTTCTAAATTAAAAAATTACAGTGTAAATTCAACTATAATTGTGCTATTTTTGGGAATATCTTGCCAAATTTCGATATCACAAAAATGGAAAATTATAAGTATAAAAAATAAATAATAAAATAACCCTGCCTTGGAGGTGGGGATGCAGGTAGGAGGTGAGGTTCTTCATCTGCCTTCAAAAAATTGTAAATTGAAATTGCTGGCATGGCTCTTAGCATGTGTGAGCAAGCAAAGCATAAGTTGCTAATTTACTGAACTAATTCATCAGTTAATGCCATGTATGTTTTCTTGCCCATAATTACAATTGTTGTTTACAATTGTTGGCCTTGTTTATATCTAAACTATCTGGTATATTCAGCGGCCAGGCCGGTTCTGCCATAGAAAACAACATTGGAATTGCCGCCGTAGCAGACAATTCCAATTACGCCTGTGGGGACGTAGTCTGTCTGTGTGCAGAACGCCCTGTCACAGACAGACTAAGCGAATTAATATATTAGATATAGTAGCTTTAAGGGATTTAGGCTCCTAGGTAATAAATAATAGGTCTATTTTTAAATGAGGATTTTTGAAAGATGATATTTTGACTTGTGTTGAAACTTGAGATTAGTCACAGAGTTAATTAATATATGGGTTTCTTTTAGAGGATTTTTTTGAAGATTAATATATTTTTGCATGGTGAAATATTTTAGTTTCCATAATTCTTCTTCTTTTGCCTTAAGATACTTTTTTCATGTGAATGGCAAGGCCCATAGTGTGACACACCCCTTGTTTGTACTTGCCTTGGGTGAACCCTCACCCACAAGTGTGAAACCATATGGCTGTGTTGGTCAGTTAATGATTTTTTTCATAACTTTTGAGTAGGTTTTTAATAAAAAAATTGGGTGCCAATTAGGTTATCAATATTTTGAGCAATAACTATCAATTATGCATAAGGGCAAGTTATCAAATAATATGTTGATAATCATCAGTTATTAGCTGATTATATGTTTTGTAATGCAATTTTTTTAATATCATAAACATGTTATGTTTTAGGATTGATAAACCTACATGGATGATAACCATGTTATTCAAACTTTTGAAATTTTAATATCAAGCAATTAGGTTATTAACCAGTTATCAAAAAACAAATAATCAACTAATAGGTTATCAATACCTGGGTTGATAGCCGAGTCAAAACCCTAAATTGACCAATTCATATAATTCACAAACTCAAATTTGACCCCTCAACCACACATCACCCTATAATAGTTTCTTATTTGCATAAGAAAAATTCAAGAAACAAATTGAAGTTGCCCCCCTGAGTTCATCTAATTTGTCACAAAGCCCACAACAATGCTTCAACCATTCATAAAATTCATGGACCCAAAATGGCCCTCAAGCGAGCTTCAACCTAGACTAGACAAGATTCTTATTTTATTTTTGTGAATTCAAGGGAAAAAAAGAAGAAGAAAGGAGTTACCCATGAGGTTGTTGAATTTGTCACAACATGTATATAATTCATAGACCCAAGGTGACCCATGATCAAACTTCAACCTAGTCTTGAACTCAAGACTAGATTTAAGACTCTATTTTTTTCTTTAAATGGAGAAAAAATTTGAATATATCCATGAGGTGGTCATCTAATTTGTCACAAGTTGAATTGTTCATAAATTAAAGACCATAAATGATCCTCATCCAAATTTCAACCTAGAGTTTAGCCAGCCTTTTTTTTTGGTGTGTGCAAATTTTCACATTGTTGCAAATTTTTTTTTAAAGGAACATTTTGTCACTATATTTTTATTTAAAAAAAACATTTGCCAAAAAAGGCAACATTTTGGCTCAGTTTCACTAGATGTCTATTCCTTGGTTGCTATAGGTATTCGAACTGATGGTAGGTAGGTTGCTACATATGGATGGTGTGCACCTAGGTAAGGGTTAGTGGTTATTACTAGGTAGGTAGTAAAGAAGGCCAATCGAGCTGAGCTAACCACCATGGTTAGCTAAGGAACTGAAGCCCAATGAAAAAGTGTTTTTAGTCCATCCACCATTCATCCCTCATGGTGCATTTGTGCCTGTTATTGGTTCATATGTCCTCACTTAGAGTTTTCGAGGGGTTGTGTTGGTGGCTCACAACACATTCGATAAACAATAACCGAAAATTGGATGGAGCAAATTTTATTTTATTTTGTGCATGTGCAGTTTTGTGAACACACTAACCAAGGCCATGACACAAATACTTTCTTTTCACACATGTGAAAAAGGAGGGGGTGGGGTAGGCATGGGAAGTGCTCATGAGTGAACAACTGGTGTTATGTTTACATGAGTTGGGACTGAGAACTTGAGCTGGTGAAATTATTCAGTTGTCCCTCTGTTTGTCACTTCTATTCACACACAAGTGAATGAGACGAGGATGAGATGAGAGCCAACTTGGCTCACCTCTCTCATTAACACCATATGCATAATTGTCATCATCACACACACACACACAAAACAAATCCCCTTTCATTTGCAACAACAACAAGAGATGTGTCACAATGTGACCTTGCCATTTACATTAAAAAGTAGATCTTAAGGCAAAAGAAAAATTACAAAAATCCAAATATTTCACCATGCAAAAAGATAATCTTCTTAAAAAATCCTCTAAAAGAAACCAAAATCCTTCAAGATATCATAACTCTAAAATATAATCTTCTTAAAAACTCCTCTAAAAGAAACCCAAATCCTTCAAGATATCATAACTCTAACACTAATCTCAAGTTTCAACAAAAGCCAAAAAATATCATAAAATCCTGGTATAAAAATAGACCTATTATTTATTACCTAGGGGCTAAAATCCATTAAGCTACTAGAATACTCTATAATGAATCTAAACACAATATCCTTGCCTTGGTAGTAAGCAAGGCCAACAAAAAAATCACTTGATGAAGAAGAAGCAGGGGAGTCAGGCTGTCAGTAAGTCAGGCCTGGAACTTTCCACACACAAAGAATGTTTCACTGAATGTTTTTTTCATTGTTCATCATCTGCACTCAAGTAATTCCTTTAATTTCTTTCCATCAAGTAAGGAGGCTTATCATGTATCATCATCAAGTAAGGAGGTTTATCATGTATCATCATCAAGTAAGGAGGTTTATCATGTATCATCATCAAGTAAGGAGGTTTATCATGTATCATCATCAACTATGTACATGATACATGATAAAAACCTTTGCCACCCAACTCTCCCCCAATAAATTCAAAAAGGGACCAGGCTGAACTAGCACCAACATGGGTACAATGGGTAGTAAGTATCATGGGTTAACTAGGGAAGGTAAGTGGTTATTATGTAAGTAGGGAAGTAAGACATAGTAGGGGGGTAGATACAAGTGGATGGCTAGTAAATAACCATGGTTAGGTTTGAGATAAAACCCAGAATATTTTCACCTTCCCCTCATAAAATAGAGGAGATATGTGTGTATGTAATGTAATCTCCTCTATTATATATAATTTTGGGGTTCCCATTTCAGCTGAATAGACAACAATTGGTTCTTAAGGCTATAGTCATGAGATTAAGGGTGTCATATCGGTGCCATGTTTGTCTTCTTTGGTCATGTAAAGGGTGCAATAAGGAATAGGGGAATTTAGGCTAAGCTTCATGGATTTCCTAGTCAAGAATTGGGAATGGCTTCAAGAACCATCTCTTTTGAATGCAAGCCTAAACTGCAAGCTCTCCCTTCTGACCTTCCTTTTGACATATGTACACACAACCCCCCTCCCAACCTCCATGGATGTACCTTCATTGAAGTCTAATTCTTGGTGGTGTGGAGGAGTGTTTTTGTGTTGCATTTAGCCCTATTCTTCTTCTTTTTGCTTGTAGTTCTCTAAACACTAATTAGGGTTTTTTTTCCCCAATTTTGTGACATAAGTGGACTAGTTATCACCACAAGAGAATTTAGCCAAATTTGGCTACATATTAGAGAGGAGAGTAAAAAGTTGTGAATTTTCCATATTTGGGCATTAGGGTGGTCTGTCTTGTCACCACAACATAGGGAGAATCCCATACTTTTCTATCTCCCTCTTTAACATGTAACAAAATTTTGCTAAGCCCACTTGTGGATGATCACCAACCAAACACCCACATCACAAAATTGAAAAAAAAGGAAAAAAACAAAGAAAACCCTTGTTTGGGACTATTTTAATCCTAAAATTCTTGTGAGTGATTTTTCATAATTGGGTCAACTACATTCACAAATTATGCAATGACACACTCATTGTAACATTCTTCATGGTCTTGGAAGAACTTGTTTCTTAGCCATGGCTAAATCTTTAAATTGTGGTTGTTTAATCATACCTAGGGTAATGTTCAATGTTGTGTGGGTATTAGAATTTGTTATGGATACCTCTTGGTTATCAACCCAAGCATATACCCACTTACCCCATGGGGGTGGGAAAAAAAATTTGGTTTTGGTAACATAACATTGGTTTTAAAATTTAAAAAAACACCTTTCTAACCATTGGATACCCATGACGGTTCTAAAAGGGGTAGATGTCATGTTTGTAAGGATCACAAGTTCTCAAAAGGTGGTAATTCTCATATAAAGTGATAATTGTTGGAGTTTAGGATTAATAATGGAGTTGAACCCTTAGGTAGTTATCAACCTACCTTGATACCCATTCAACACTAGCATTTACCCATTTGGTATTGATGACTTTCAAATTTTAGGTCCTGTTTTTGTTTTGTTTTGTTAACATATGAATATGTGGCCTCCCCACTACATGTAATAAGTTTTTTTGAGGCACCATTGCAAAAAAAATCTTTTGTTTCTATGTAACTTTGTTCTTCTTACCATGTTCACTAGCCCTTTTAGGGGGTATAAAAGTTTGGGGTCTCCCAACGGGATTTTAAACTTTTACATAATCTCTCACCAAAGCTTGTTGAGATGTTTTGGTGGCATATGGGATTTTCATCCAATGTTTTAATGCCCATCTTGCATTTTATGGTGTATATCATCTTTTTCAAAAGTTTGACATTTTGTATAATTTTATTGATTTCATTTTCAAGTTTTCAAGCAATTTTTAGGTTTAAGGTATTTTGCTTGTTCACATGGGATCTTAACACATTCACATGTTTTTTTTGTTTTTGACAAAAATGAATAAATCCATTGTAATGAATAAATAACAACAAACAACCCACTATCACAAGGGCAAGGGAATGCAATCATGCATTCACCCTCTACAACTTAGTTGATAAAGCGTTTTTGAGGCCCATCAAAAGCATTGTTTAATAAAGTTACTAGACCTAGCATAAATCACTTGATGTCCACCTCAAATCTTGTGAAAATGCTAAAGATACTTCCAAAATGACAAATTGTCACTTTTCTTCTTTGCATCACGGTAAACTATACGATATGGAGCTTGACATATTATGATACAAAATAGACTATTACCCCAAACAACCTTACCCCACTCCTCTGCCTAGCAACACCCGACATATGTGTTCAACAAGTACTCCTACCATTCTTTGAACTTGGCAACAACTCCAACATACACCAACTTTATTTTGAAGGAGATTATAAACTTGTCCTTTACTTTCCTTTATAGATGCAAACCTTCCTTCATCACTTAACCATATGATTACAATCGAATCCCACCCTTGAGCACGAAGCTCCTTTTTAATTTTCTTTTGGAAACCTTCTTCACAAGCCCAAACTATCTTACAATGCTTTCATTTTCACATTTTCACTTCCTTCACCATTTTAATTTACGTGTTCTCCACATAGTTCCAAACATACGAATTAGAAGTTTTTTCATTATATCGTTGCATGCACCACTTTAGACCAGGTGGCCAATTCCAACCCTTGTGAGGGTTGTACTTTTAAAAACAATATTTGAAAAGGCCTTGCATTTTGGAATTCCCCAATTCGAAAGCATGCAAAATCCATATTATGAGGAATGTATCAATGGCCTCCATTAGGTCAACTAAACTTAAAATCCTCTTATCCTCTTCTTTTCACAACATTGAACCCATAATATGGTTTAACAACAATTTTGAGTTAAACTAGCCCATAATTTATTCTTCAACAACTGTGTAACTTTGTTGATCCCTTTTGTGGTTCCTCTCCCTATGCAAAAAAAATATTAAAATGTAAATAAGGGAATATTTTTCATGATCACCACCTTTTTCTAAGCAAAAGAGTGTTTGGTTGAAAATGAATACTTGAGCTCACATTGAATCTCATCCAACAAAAAATTGTTCACATTTACAAAATCTAAAGAAAGCTTCAAAAGGGTCATGAGAAGTTTGGAAACATTATCCAATGGAACCCATGTCCATTTGAATGATTGTATTTAATCAATCTTAATTACCCCTTTCCTGCATATCTTGAAAGCCATAGACTTTGAGTCATTGGTTTGCAAACATGGTTTGAAAAAACATATTTAGTATGATAATGAGATAATAAGTAAAAGTTTGAGTAGCCTTTACCATGAAACTAGTATCATTTGAAATCAATTGTTGTAAAGTTCATGTTCACATTTTTCATTTCCCATATCTTTCTGTTGCATTAACTTCATTTTTGTTATTGCCACACTTTTGGTGTGTTATTAAAAATTGGGCTTTTATAACTTTTGATATGAGTCAAAACTTTTACGAGATAATAGCATGGATCAAAATGTGTGTTCACCTTTTATGTTCACAATTAATCCCATTACAACATTTAACATCATGTTTGATGTTTTTGCATGTATCTTTTTTAAAATTGTTTTCATTTGGTTGAAAAGTAATTTCATGTATTTTTCATTCACAATTCAATATTCTCATTGATATTGTATCAATGTTGCACTCTCTAAATGAGGTGTTCACATCAATGTTGAATGATTATAAAATTTTCATAGAAAACCATTGGCATTGGCTCTTCCAAGGGCTTAAGAAAAATGACCTAGTTTTTCAATTTTTATTTTAAAAAAATTGACACCCATCCCAATTTGTAGATTCAATTTTCATTTAGCCCAATTTTCAAAGTTGAAGGGGTTTGAATTCAAGGCTTCTTGGAGGCCAACAAAAGTCTTAAAAGAGAGGGTTGTGGAATCATTTTATTAATTTGATACACATGCCAATCAAATGAAAAAATGTGTACTAATTTTAAACCAAACAATTTAAAAAAAATTCACACATGAAAAGACATGTAGGCTTAATGGTTAAGTTTCTTACATGGTTTTTAAAGGTTTGAAATAAGAAAATACCTAAATGTCATTGTATTATTTTTTTAGGTTTGGCCATAATGAATTTTTTTTTAAAATGTCAATTTTTTTGAAATTATATATTTGAAATGAAATTACAAAGGAGATGATTTTTAAAAAAAATGGTGGACCCAAGAGCTCCTTGCCTAAGGCCAATCCACCATTGTAAGAAAAATATTCAATAATTGACATCATTATTTTATCTTATAATTTGGTGGAACATTATGTCTTTTCATGCTTGCAGAAAGAAACAATAAAAAATATTGTAAAATGTCTCATCATGTTACGGGTTCAAATTCAAGAGAACTTGCCAATGAAGTGACTTATATTTATTGTCAAAGTTTCATAAATTATTTGTTTTGCTATTGAAATGAATTTTGAAAAATAAAAAAAAATATTTGGCATTCAAATGTCAAATGTGAATAGGTCCTATAATGGTAGGTATATAGGCTTTAGGGCTAAAAACCATACTGGACCTCTTTTTTTAATCATCTCAAGTATTAAGGTTGGGGGTGAGTTATACTTTAAGCAATTATCACGAATGGTGATTTTCACAATGAAAATTGACCTACAAATCTAGGTGGTTTAAAAACAAGCCTTGAGAATTGCCAAACATTGAAACACACTTTTATCAACATCATTCATTTATATAAACATTGTCATTATTGATTAGAAGTGCACAAACCTTCATTCCCATTCCGTGTTTATATGAGGTTTTGTAGCTTCAAAGGTTGTGAAGGTGAATGAAAATGGTTATTGATATGTGAACATAGGAAATTGATTATTTTTTTATGATTCTTGAAAATGTGTGATTTTTTAATTAAATAAGTTCATGAATTTTCACATCCATGTGCATTGAAGGATTGGGGCCATTTAAAAAATCCTTGTAATTAAGATTATTATTTTGTTTGCAATGAGTTTCAATTACTTTTCAAAAGACATAAGCATATTCCCATTTTAGTCAAATGGTTGTCATGGGTTTGAGTACCTCTCAACTTTCACATCTTGCAAACCCACCTCCCATTTTCATGTCTTATCTATTATTCATAGTTTCCAACTCTTGCAAACCCAACTCCCATTCTCATTCTTATCTATTACTTGTAATAAATAAACTATGGTTGTTGTTGTTATTGGGCCCTCGGCACTTGCAATCAAGAACTAGTTGCTTGATGTTTGCAATTCAATCCATTAGGTAGTTTTGACCTTTCCCCTTCTTCCTTTTTGGTGTGTGTTGTCTTTGCAATAAAAGTTTGGCAAGTGCAGATAGATAAGTGAGATAAGGCTTGCCCTTCTTGGCATGAGTACTCAAGAGGCAATCCCAACAAGGGGCAAAGCTATTTACTAATGAATTTCTAACCATGATGGACACTCCCCTCACACCCCCCCCTCACACGTCTTCACTCACCAAATGGCTGGTAGGTGGGTGTGTGGTCATAAGATGCCAGATGAGAGCTGGAAGAACAAGAGCATGAATACTACTACTACTACTATTGCATGGTGAGGAAAGTAGATATCATCCATAATACTCCGGGAAAAGCTGTTTGGTGATGGTGGTGGGGAATCCTTCAAGAAGAAGGACATTTTGTTTAAAGGACATTTTGTTCTTGACTTGAATCAAAATCAAGTCTATGGTTATAGAGGGACATCTTTGTTTGTTTGTCAAAGATGAGAGATCTTTTGGGTCTTTATTCACTCACCCATACCTTCATGAATGGCTTAGAACTTGGTTTAGGTTCAAAAAATTGCCCAGAGATTCTTTGGCTTTTTAGTCCTCATCTTGTGTGCTTCTTTCTCTCTTTCTTTCTTTCTTTCTTGGGGTGTATGCTCCTATTGGGTTTTCCTTTTTTTTCTTGAGTTTCAAATCTTGTGTGCTTCTTTCTTTCTTTCTTTCTTGGTGTGTATGCTCCTATTGGGGGTTCTCCTTTTTTTTCTTGAGTTTCATCACAGAGGAGTTGATGGAAGCAGTACATGATGTGAGTAAAACCCACATGGTGCAATCTGGACAAGGGATTTGTCTTCCTTCCAAGGCAGAGCAAAGATGGTGTTGATCACATACATTAGGCAGTCGAGGTTTTTCCTTAGGAGTGTTATGGGAGTAGATTTAAGGTTTTAGGGTTTTTCCTTTTGGGCCGTCCATGCGACCTGATTATCCAGCCCAAAACTTTTGTATGAGATTAATTGATCAACCCAAAACTTGCACAAAATGAACTTTTGTTGTTGACCTTGCTTTCTACTAAGGCAAGGATATTGTGTTTAGATTCGTTATAGAGTAGAGTAACTTAAGGGATTTTTGGCCCCTATGTAAGTAATAGATCTATTTTTGTATGAGGATTTTTGAAACATGATACTTTTTGGCTTGTGTTGAAACTTGAGATTAGTTATAATAGAATTATAATATCTTGAAGGAATTTGGTTTCTTTTAGAGGATTTTTGGAAGATTATATTTCTGGATGGTGAAATTATATTTGAGTTTCGGTAATTCTTCTTTTGCCTTAAGATACTTTTTAATGTAAATGGCAAGGTCACAATGTGACACACCCCCTTGTTTCTTTTGTACACTTTTGGCCAAAACTTGCACAAAAGAAGCTTTTGTTTCTTTTGTACACTTCTGGGGTGTGTGTGACAACAAACAAGTTTGCAAAACCTTTGGGCCAGCAAGCAGCTAGTCAATGGTGAAGAGCATATCATGTTATTCCAGCCACCCACCACAATCACCAACTAACTTGATTGATGGTGGAGGAACAACATGAACAATTGCAAAGAAGACGAAGAGATTCTCTCTCTCTCTCTCTCTCTACATGCCGAAGTGAAAACCCCCCCCCATGCCTAGCTAGGCTAATGATTGACTCACTCGAAACTCCATTATACAATGGGATTTTCTCTCCCACACAATTGAATGTAAGTCTAGAGGGCCACACATTCCCCTCTACCTTCATTCTTTTTGTCCTTTTTTCAAAACCCTAATGTTTTTTTTGGTTAGCAGTGACAACAATTTGTTTTCTCAAGTTCCCAATAGTTTTAAGTCCACACCACTGTTGTTATGTGGATATCAAATTTTCATATTTGTATACCATAGTACCATAGGCTGGTTAAGGTCATACCTAGGGTTAAGGTTCTTGGGAGTTGGGTTGATCACCACCAAGTTTGTTGGGTTGTGGGTTCATGTCTTTTTGTTTTTTTTCTTAAATATTGGTTCTTAAGTACTCTCATTGTACATAACATATGTCATAAGTCGGATCAACAAGTGGAGTTGAGTCAAAAGGCCATAGCATATCCCACATGGAAATAAACCAAGTTGCAAGGTAATCATAGTCTACTAAGGGTTAAACCTCAACATAATGACACATGATTATGCAACAACTTCAATTATGTGATGGCCTTTCAAATGACTAAACCTTTTAGTTGAGTTAAGTTTTTTTGTAAAAAGAAATTCACTCAATGTTTGGAAGAGCTCTTCTCTCCATGCCAAATACAACACCTAACGGAGAGGGATTCATGTGAGGGAAGAGATGGGTAATAACTAATCAACTTGTTCTTCTTATTATTCCCCATCTCAACTACCAAGGTAGAGCATAGAACAAGATACTTCCCTTTGTCTTGATCCTTGTGATCTTCTTGTCGACCTTTGAGATAGGTTTTAATCTTCTTAAAAAGGTTGGGTTATGTTTAATAGTGGTGCATAGTTCAAATAATCATACAGGTGCCCATAATTCCACAATTTCAAGTTAGCTTTGGACTTTGGTTTGAATTTAGATTTTTGCTACAATGCATAGGCCAATTACCAATTTCCTAATCCATCATGGGGTTTTCTTGGGCCAACCTTTTGGCTTTGTGGAGCTTATGGAAAAGTTGCAATATTGTTGTTTATTAAAAAAAAACATCAAGTTGCTAATGAGATTACGAAATATATATACTTTAGGGCTAACAAATAAATTCAACATATTCAAAAAATTGCCAAACAAAGGCCATTCTTCTCATGAAAGTCCCGTGTATGTTTCAAAATCACATTTTTCAGGTCAAAAAAATGAGAAAATTTGCCAAAAAAAAAAACGAACGACTCACTTAGAAGTAAAGAGGATAAAAATGCAAAGAAAAAAATACTACCGATCCATTTTAAAAAATTAAAAAAATAAAAAAATTGAATGGAGGTCTTTCTATGTTGTGTTGCCATTTTCACATCCCTAAAGACTTGGGTAGGCATTTTGAAAAAAACAAACCCCAATTTTTTGTAAGTTTTTTTCATTTTTTGAAACATTTGTCCTCCTTTTTCATTTGTTTCATGGGGGTACCTGACACGGTACTTGCCATGTATCACACGAAACAAAAATTATTAGGCTAAAGCCCTCGGTCACGGGCTTTACCAAAATCGGGCATGCACTTGTTTGGCTTCACCTCATGTGGGCCCTTTTTCCGGTAAAGTGTGCGGCTGGGGGGCTTTACCCCATACACATCAAAACCGGAACACCCCCAAATCCCATTCGTGTTTGACTTGACTGACTGGGATGAATACTTTTTCAAACCCCGTCTTCTCTTTCTAAAAATATGCCCAAAACAAACAAACAAACGAACGGAACAAACAAAAAAACACAAACAAAACCAACTAGACGCAACCTCGAGAGTCAACGAGCAACAAAGAGAGAAAACCAAACCCAAGTGGGTGGCTAGTGGAGGCATAAAAAGAAGCATATGGATCGGAACAAATCGAAAAAACCAAGTGGAAGGAAGAAGAAGGAGAGAGTAGGCAAAGAAAAAAGGCCAAAAAAAAAAAAAAACCATGTCGTCAAATTGGTATTAAATATTGAGGTTGAAGGTGAAGGGTAATTAATGCCTTAGGTTGAGCATATTACGAGAACAATGGCCTTCGGTCGAGCGCATTACAAGAAGAATGAATAGCCTTAGGTCGAGTGCATTACGAGAACAATGGCCTTAGGTCGAGTGCATTACAAGAACAATGGCCTTAGGTCGAGCGCATTACGAGAAGAATGGCCTTTGCTCGAGGGAGGAGTTGAAGAGAGCTCACATCTGGTAATGCCCTTGATTGAGGGCGGCCTTATAAAGAACCGTCAAAAAAATTTCGATCGATGAGATTATCCAAGAAATCACAAGGCCGATCATCTACGACAAGGCTAAAAAAAATAAAAATGGGAAGATCCTTATGGAAAAAAGGGAGATAGGCTACCCTCTCGGAATATGAAAAATATTTCGTTACGGTGGAAGAAAAGAGCCCTTCATGAAAATGGAAGGGATGTGGCATAGGTGTCAATTCTTGGAGCTCAAATTCCACTTTAGAATGTGCCGTCGGAATACACTAGTAAATTTTTGGCAAGGTTTTTTTTACTGTTGTTGGGGGGAGAGCGGGGGTGAAAAAGGCGTGAAAGAAGAGGGTATGTACTAACAAATCTCACACGCGCTAGTTAAATGTTCTTTTTAAAAATTAACTTAACTTTCAACAACTAGTTACTTACTATCCCCTTATTTTACTTACTCACCCCCCCTCTCCCTAATGCTGCCCGATGATTTTTTTTTGGGGGGTCAATTTTGTGACATAGCCAAATTGGCGATAATCTATTAGAAGAAGATTTAGCCAAATTTTATTAGAAGCTAAATGTGAAAATAATTTAAAAGAAAATCCTTCCATCATTTTTGGCTAACCTACTTTGAACCAGCATTTATAGGAGAAATCTGGTGATTTTCCTTGAATTTTGATCGAATTATTATGGCTATTGAAAATCTCCAAAAAAGCAGTTGATTTTAGCACTTTTAATTTCTCGTATAGCCTCTTGGCTATACATAGGGAGCGAAAAAAAGGTTGAAATTTTAATTTTAAAATTATTGCTGGCTACTTGATCCACGTTATGGAAACATGGCGATTTTTCTTAAATTTTGATCGAATTATGGCTAGTGAAAACCTCCAAAACAAAGGACTTGATTTTAGCACCTTCAAATTTAAAAATCGCTTTTGGTTACAAATAGCCAGAAAAAAAGGATGAAAATTTAATTTACTATTATTGCTAGCAACGTGGACCATGTACCGAACTCTGGTGATTCTTCTTAAAATTTCGTCAAATTATGGCTACTGAAAATTTCCAAAAAAAGAAATTGATTTTAGCACTTTTAATTTTTAATATAGCTTTTCGGCTATATATATATCCAGCCAACGAAAAGACTGAAATTTTAATTTATTATTATTGCTGCCTCATTGAACCATGTATAAAAATCTGGCGATTTCTCTGGCTCTCTGGCTAAACCTTTCTCTCTAAACCTGATTAACGTGGCCCAATTGGGGATGCATTAGCGTAATTAGCATTTGCACGTTTTTCCCTGCTCTCTTTGCTCAGCACTGTTGCTGCTGTTGCACTGCACTGCTCTGCACTCCCCCTC
>Ga0116231_10009052_pt1 | contig 17087 bp, 13 predicted proteins | sample S1TSphgellanicum_2_FD_89695 | JGI IMG/M metagenome (GOLD analysis project Ga0116231, IMG submission 89695) | Host-associated microbial communities from peat moss isolated from Minnesota, USA - S1T2_Fd - Sphagnum magellanicum MG | ecosystem: Host-associated > Plants > Peat moss > Unclassified...
AAAAAAAAAAAAAAAAAAGAAAACCGCGCAAAAAGAAAAAAAGAACCCGCCGAAAAAAACAAAAAATTTTAAAAAAAAACAGGGGGGAAAAAAAAAAAAAAAAAAACGAAAGGAAATTAAAATCAAATAACATGACAAAAAGAACTCAAAATAAAAGTAGACAAGTACACATCCCTATAAAACATGCTTCAATTTTTGTGTGGTTGTAATAACAAAACTAAAAAACTTGCAAAAAAAATTAAAAACATAAAAATTAAAAAACAATAATAAGGTAAAAATCCTTTAAGGTGTACCACATAAGACAAAAAGGGCTTAATCCTTATTGTAGTCTTGTTTTACCCTATATTTTGATCCCCATAAAAAGTAATGAATCAAAATTTATCAAAAATCTTAGAAGGACTATATTTTAGACCATTATAATTCTAGATTCCATCATAATCATCCATAAATGTGTCTTTACATGGTCAAAAAGGACTAGGTAAAAAAGACAAAAAAAAGGTGATGTGTGACAAGATTTTGGTACACCTGAAAGAATTTGCAATTAACACAAGTTACACAAAAAAAATCAAAATTGGTGATGTAAAAGTAGATGTTATAATGAAAAGAAGATGACGCACAAAAAAAGATGCGAGACAAAGAGACAATGCAAATGACAACAAAAGATGAGCAAACCCAAATGACCTTAGCAACCTACACATTCAAAACCACATGCATCGTGAAATCCACTTTTGCCAAAAAAAATGGAAACCATGCAATCCATTTTCGGCAAAAACAAAAGGATAGACCACATCATATTTCACCTTTTCCACAAAACAATGCAAGTCATGGGATGATCAAATCAAAATTATATTTGATGGTCGGAAAATGATGATGCACAAAGATCATTGGACCTTATGATTTGGAAAAAAAATGATGATTTACATAAGAGGAATTGGTGATGTAACCTACAAAAGTACCCACAAGAACAACTATAATGTAAAAGAAGAGGTGATAAACAACCGAAATGAGAAAACCCAAATGACCTCGATGCTTTAAAAATTTGAAAAAAGACGACTACAAAAACCCTTTGAAATGTAAGGAAGTAACAAAAAGACTTCACATAACAAAAAATAGAAACAACAATAACTACAAAGAATGAGCAAACCCAAATGACCTCAACATACTCAAAACCACCTACATCATGGGATTGAAAATGGATCCCAATGGAATGGACAATGTTTTAGATTAGAAAAATTGGTGATGCAACTTGTAGAATCAATCACAAAACATGAGAAGCTATAATGTAGAAGAAGAAATGATGGACAACGAAATGAAAAAACTCAAATGACCTCAGTATCTTACAAACTCATGAGGAAACAACATCAACAAAAACCCTTTGAAGCATGAAATGTAGCAAAATAACACACATACTAATAAAACATAGACCACACAACGAGAAAAATGTGATAGAAAAAGACTATAAATGACAATAAAAAATGAGCAAACCCAAATGAGCTCAATAGCCTATACACCTTGCATAGTGTGAACAACTTTTGGCAAAAAGAAACAAACCTTATGAAATCCATTTTTTATGAAAGCAAAAAGATAGACTAGATTATACTTTATGCTTTTGGTAAAATAATGTAAACCATTGGATGATCAAACTAACATTATATCTGATGGTGGAAAAATGACAATGTACAAATGTCATTGGATTTTATGATCTCCAAAAAGTAAACGACACTTTACATAGGTGTAGAGCCTGCATATGGGACCTTCCATATTTTCGACTTCAACCTTCGACCTAATGACCTTGGGTGGGGTCTCAAATCTAGAATGTCCCATACATATGCCTTTTTCCTATACTAAAGTTTCTTAGTTTTCATTCACATCAACTCTATTCTTTGAAAAAAAATGTGAGAGTTTATTAAATGTTTTAATGTCCTTTCCTTACTTTCAATAAGAAACGTTTATAAATACTATCCTTTTTTAGTGTTGAATAAAAACATTTACTAGTGATGGAGTCAAGTGAAGATTCTTCCCACTTAACCTAGTTGCAAAACTGACAATTCTAAAGAGGGAATCAATAGATCTAGGAGGACAAGATGATGGTAGCACTAGCAACAAGGGCAAAGTAACACTGATGAACTTTTTTTTTTTTTTTTTTTGGGTAAGGGTAGCAATGTGGACTAATGCCGGTTGGTTTCTTTGCAGACAAGGGCAAGGGGAGACACCATGACAAAAATAAAAACATAAAAAATTAGGTTGGAACTAAAGAGGAATGACTAAAGAGCAACACAACGCTTTTGTCGTTGTTTTCCTAAATAGTAGTAAATATTGGCAACTCTTCTTTCCTTCTACATGCAAAAAAAAATAGCAAAGAATAAGGAATTTTTTTTTGGGTCTTGAACATTTAAGTTATACTATACAAGGTTTTATCACCATGATTTTGAATGAATTCCGAAAAAAGGAGATGGTAACTTTAGTGTGGTTGGTTTTCCACGAATGATAGTAATGGTGATGGTAGTAGTATATAACCACTCCAGTGGACTGGGTTTATTCTCAAATGTTTTTCCATGAAGGTAACCAGTTCACTCAAGCAGTTTTTATTTTTATTTTTAAAAACTTTTGAGTGGTGTTGTTTGTTTCAAGTCCTATAGTACAAGAGACAAGGAGTGAGGGTTATGATATTTTGGTATTAAAAAGTATAGGTTGTTTTGAACCTCATACAATAGTGATGTTGGCATCCAAAACTATGGTGCAATTAAGGTTTGGCATTAACATTTCACCTTAGTAAGGGAACCCTAGGTAGTTTTCTACCTTTTTGTTTTTGACTTGTTTAGTTTTCATGTGGTTGGTTCCTTCAATTTAAGATTGCTTTGTAGTAATAGGTAGTCTTTCAAAAGTGGGGCTTGTGCCCCTGATAAACCCTTTTCCTCATGGGCACCCCAAACGTTCCATATTATTTAGTTCATCATGTTTCATCGAACCTTGTAATTCCCATCACCCATTTGCCTTTTCATGCGTCACCATAGACCTTTTTTCCCACCCACCTCTTATGTAAACCAAAAACCACACACTTGCCCCCCCCATTATTTTAAGAAACCATGTAACACCTATTAGTTTCCCTTATTGGCCCTTAACTTTTTGTGCGAATGTGATGTCCCAACTTGACATTTTGCCATTGAACCCCTTTGATAATGCGCATGGAGGACCTTTTCCTCCCATTATATTAGCCCCTACACACTCATGATTAGACCCCCCAAGCTACCCCCATTTTCCCAACATGTTCACAACCTTCACCTAAAGCCTCTTGCCCCACCTATGGGTGTCAACTTATCATTCGAAGGTCAGCCCATCACCAACGTTCTTGGTAGGCATCCAATTCATCCAATCCAAACCCCTATGACCATCCTAATTCAATACCTTCCCTTGCTCCCACCATGCCTACATCAGCATAGGCATGTGCTTTGACATTGGATATCTTTGGGTCCTTCCATTTGGGCTTTCATCAATTCGATTAACAACCACATCCCTATTTTTTTTGGCATGATATACAAGTAACATTTCGTTTTCCACTAGATAAGTTAACACTAGACCCCTATGATGTGGCTACTTGGCATCTGTTTCTCTTATTACCCCAATGGTGTTTTACTTTGCCCCCTTATGTGGGGCAACAAGGCATAGGGAAATGTAGATCCAACTCAAACATTTTTTAGTAAGTGACTAAAAAAACTTACAAAAGGAATTTTTTTTATGTGTCCAAGCTTTGGGCAAGTTTGAATTCAATGTTTCTTCCTCAACATAATCTTCTAATTCATAAACACCTTCTCCATAGTTTAGTCCTTGGACATGTAAGGGAATACTCTTGAACAACTCACACTTTGGCACCATAATTTTTTGCATTCACATCTTTTAACACCACCTTAGTTATTTCTGCTTTACATCCTCACATTATAAAAAAAATTCAAATATATGATTGAGTTTATGATTGGTATTCCAATTATAAAAAACAAAAATGATTAATGGCCCTAAAATCATTACGAATGAATCATTGAAGACAATAGTTGTTTAGGACATGATGTGGCACAACAATGTGTTAATGATGTGACACATTTCATTCATTAGTCATAAAGGACATATGTGAAATCAGTAGTCACAATTTAGTCATTATGTAATTGTTTATTATTATTATAAATTATAATAATTGATATTATTATAATGTAAATAATAAACAATATTTTATTTCCATTATTTTTTATTTCATTATTTCATCCTATCAATTGTTGACACATGTCACCACCTAAGCTAGGTTTTAAATTAGTTTCAATGGTTAAATATACCACCTAATCTACTTAAATAGGCACCTAACCTAGGTAGCCTAATTAGGTATGGAATATTTGGTCAATATTCCATCGTTGACCACAACAATGTCATTTATGAAGTTTGATGTTTGGACCCCAAGGATGGAATTAAATTCTTTTACCACCAAGCCACCTCATTTATTGTGTACGCAATCTAATGTTTATTTTATTTAGACCATACTTCATTTAAACATTACACAAAACTTCAAATTTGATGATTCATATCTTATTCAAATATTTAAATTATAAATTAAAATATTAACTAATATTAAATATTGAATAATTTTCTAAAATTATAAAATTTATTCAATTTTACACATATACTTTAATACAATCATGTAATATTTATTTATATACATATAGTATATAAAGTTTTACTTAAATTGATGATAAAAATTTAATGTAAAAATAAATTATATATTTACCACATCTTACATTTCTATTTGATTTTAAAATTATAATCTAAAAAATTATTTTTAGTATATTTGAAATGATTTTATCTTAGTCACATTTTCATATGATATTTTGGACATTTATGTCATTTTGTCATCAATCATGGATGCCATATGGATGAAAACTTATAATGAAAAAATGACATCATCTTTCCTATTACCACATCATCATTTACTAATCAAATGCACCACTAATATATGACTATAATATTTTAAATGTAAGATTTAAAGTAATATTTTATTATTATAGTCAATTCCTAATCATTTAGGACATTTAATCATTGATTTTTCAGTTGCAAAAGACAAGATTTCTTCTAATGTCAATTAGATGGCTTTTACCTAATTTTTTTAGAAAATTATGAATCAGACCAGGACCTTGAGCTTTCATCTAACTTTTTCAAGTTAGCATTCCAACACATGTCGCATTTATCTACAAATGATCCTTTTGGGATGATTTTTGAACACTTTTGAAACTATTTTCACCCAAAAGATTTTACAAGTGGGTTTTTATAATTGTTTCAACTTTAATTTCATATTGTACAAGGTCACATCCCATGTTGAATTACACATATGCTTGGAGTGGCCCCACTTTTGAGCCATGACTAAACCCTGAAGTGGAGTTTGTCCCATTTTCGTGGGGGAAACATTGTATCGACTCACAATCCATGCTTTATGGCTTCAATTTTGTGATGCCTTTGCAACACATTTTTCGCCAAACTATTTCGAAGTTGCAACCAAAGGTGGATGTGAAGTTGTAATCTATGGCATCAGGCGCATCTTGGACCTTCACTTTAACTAGGTTTTTTTTTAATTGGACATGGTGAATACCTTCAATTTGGTGTTTAGAGGAGTCACATTTCAAGAATTTCATGTAGCAGGTGAGGACATCATAAATTCATCCCTTTTGTTCATGCATTTGAGTTTCCTTTATTTTATAGTCACCATAATCATGAAGGTGAGGTCATAATCATCCCATCTACCATGGGAAGCCATCAAGGTGATCCCTTTGGAAGGGCACTATTTGTTTTAGTTCATTTTAAAACTCTATAATTTATAGCCAACCATTTCCCCTTTTGTTTATTTCCATCTATATAGATGACACTCACATCATAAGGCCCCCTCAATTGTATCATCTAGGTATGAAATTTCTAGATTATACTTCACGTGATAAATTTTTCTATCTAACTTCATAAATATGCAGCAGTGCCGTTCTAATTTGTTGCCTGATTTTGACACCCCATCTTTGTTTAACACCCCATGAAAAGGAATTAAAATCTTGGGGGTTCCATTGGGTATTTCATCCTTCGCATCAAATTTCATTAAATATGTTTTATTAAAGGATGTTCGGCATGTTGATCTTTTTCTTAAAATGGGTGATGTTCAAGTAACCTTTGGAATTCTAATTCATTACTTCATGCAATAACCATCATATCTATTATGATGCACACCTCCATCTTCCACTTTCATAGAGTCCTTTGTTTCCTTCGATTCCTCCCTCCTTCAAGTGTTTGGGCGCCTTTTGGGTCTAAGATCCTTTGATAGCTTAGAAAGACTTCTAACTCATAATTAAGCCTTTCTTTCAATAGCTTTTGGAGGCATTGGTCTCATACCAACAACTACCATCACCCCAACAACCTATTTAGGGAGTTGGGTTTTTATAGTTTCCATCATAACTACTAGGTTTATGGTCAATCAACATCCATTATTTCTTGAAGCCTTAAAACAAATTGACAACAACACCTTCCCTTTCTAACAACACCTCAAAGTGGTTTGTAATCTTCTACCACCCCCATCATGCAAATGTTTTTCTCCTTTTGAACAACTTATCAAATAACAAATGATTCAACTTTAGAATTCCATCTTGGAGCGGTTGCACCATCATACCCTTTTCAACATGTTTTTTGACAAGAAATTTGAGACACATCATGCTTGAAATTATCATCTTTCGACCCTAAGTGGGCACTTGACTTCCAATTCGATTAGCTTTCCCAACCTTTCAATTATCTTCCCCATTTTTCTCCACAGTTCTCCGAATGTGACTTGGATTACCATTTCCTTCAATTGCAAGTATCCCTCGATGTGTGTGCACACATCCTATTGATACTACATGTGTCCACCTTTTATGTCGTGCCCATGGTAATGAATGCACATGAACCCATGATGCAGTTCATGACACTTTTGTTACCATTACACAAGATCTCAGCTTCCATGCGGGATGAGAACAATTACACACATTTCTTTCAACCACATTCCACTTCTATCAACATTATGTTCACCAAAGATGGAATTTGCATCCTAGCCGACATTGTCATTGCAAACTCAACACAAGCGGATTTACTTCGTTGATCATGCATAATTGAAAGATTTGTTGCCTTCGAAGCAACTCAAGCCAACGAAAGGAGGTATCACAATCAATACCCCATTGACCATTTCTTCCTTTGAGTAATTGAGGTGTTTGGATGTCTAACAAACAAACTGATGTGTTCTTACATGATTATGCCAATGCCATGTGGAACATCAAAAGGCTAGAGGGCCCTCCTCTTTTTATCTTGGTTACTTTTCTCTGTCAAAAAATTCAATTACATTGTAAAGAATACAAGCATCTTCCATCTTAAGTCAAGCTATAATGGTACATATAACTACTTCCCGACTTTCACCCCTTCAAAATGCACCCCCCATCACCATGGCTAACTTCTTACAAGCGGTCGGTTGTTGAGAGGGAGAGGTTTTGACATCTAGTTTATGTTAGTTTCATGTCCTATAGATTAATCCTTTTCATTTTTCTTTTTCCCTTGTACATTTTCTGGATTTTTGATGTATTTCTTAATAAAGTATTGCAAGGTTAACACAAGAACATTTACACTATCCTTTTTGGCTTGACTTAAGTCCTTGCTTCTTCCTAGTGATTTTTTTATGTTCACCCTTTCATATTTACATTGTGTAAACACCAAACAAGGTTGCACAAAAGTACACAACCCACCTTTGAGTCATGCTTCAAGATGTGGGTCCCCTATTTTCACACAACCTTGCTCTCAATTTTATCTTACACATTTGATTTGAAACCAGGTTTTGTTGAAATCGTCATTGGAACCTAATTGGATAAATGGTTGCTCTTCAAAATTGAATTCAAACTTGAACAAGAAGTGTCGTCCCATTTTAAACAGGTTCAAGTTTTTGAATTAGATAAGTATAATTTTTACAAAAGAAAGAAAGATGAACCCTAATTTTAATTTTAGACAAGTTATTGCATTGAATTCATTGCATATAATTAATACTACAAAATCTCTATTTTGAACTGTGTGCATTAATTGAACAAATTAATATTATTCAAAAAACAAGTTTAGTTATGTGTAACAAATATGAAACAGGACCTATTTAAACCTGAATTGATTTTAAACTATTTGTGAAGATGATGGAATTAAATAGTTTTAGAAATCCAAAATTCTGGTCTCAAGTCTCAACACCAGATTGGAGGTTCAGTGTCAATAAAACCCTAACTAAACCATACTAACTTACCTCATTTTTACTCGAACTTCTGAAATTCGGAACACCTAAGATGGGGGTGTATTGAGCCTTCCACATTTCACAAGTTTCAGTTTTCTGATTCATGTATCCAAAGTGGAGCTATAATAGAAGAAAAGGTTGTCACCAGTGTTGTCTGGTTCTTACTTTTCAAGAGAACCTCCAGTCCTTCTCTTCACTTTCATTGAAAGAACCCTGATTCGGGTTCAAGGATTTTTTTTAAAAAAATTGATAGAACCTCCAGTCCCGTTCCAGACCAATTAATTCTTCACATTTTAAGACTCCCAGTTTTGGATTTTTCAAAACAAAAATCTTAAAAGTCTGCCTCCAAACCAAAGCTGATTCTACTTACCTATCCATAGCCCAAAACTGAATTTCTAAAAATTACTAACATTATACAACAAATAAAAAGTGACCACCCATATCGACTACATGTTCAATCCAGAAAAATTTTAAATTAATTTTAAATTAAAATTTTTTTTTTTTGAAGAACTGGAACCTGTATATGATGAGTTTTGGGGCCAATTTCGATTTTGTGTGTCCTTTTTACTTAAAAGCTGGTTCTTGATTTTCAGTTCTTGACTATTGTTGGTTACAATTTTGGTTTTTTTCTTTTTTAAAATTTTTTTTTTAAAGCTGACAGTTTATGTACTTGATAACCAACCCAATAAGCATTCCTGGAATCAGACAACCCATGTGGGCATGAGTATGAGAGTGAGTGTGTGTCCATAAGTGTGTACTCACTCATTGGAAAATACATAGAAACAAATTCCATTTGCCTAGTAGTTAATGAAATGAGTACAATTGTTGATATTTGTATCTTTGAGCTTTTGTATCCACACACTAAAAGAATTGGTTTTCAATGTCTTTTTACATTAGAAAAAAAGCCTGGGAATGTAACTTTAAAATGTTGTCCACATATGTTTGGTTGCCAGGTCTTCTCTCCAAGAGCAATTGCAAGGATGCACTGTACTTTGAGGCGGTATTTTGTATTATCATTTTCAAATGTAATGTTAATGTTTGTTTCTCCCCAACCCATAAACAGTAAAATATTGGATCAGTAAAATATACATTGAAGGAGCATTTTTTACACATTCATATAAATCATTGTGATCAGCTACTAGTCAATACATGATAATCACTGTTTTTGTTAAAATTTTCAAACCTTCACTATTTGATGAGAGCTCAAGGTTCTCATTTTCATAGTAACGCAATGCTTACATCATCCAAATTTTGAATAGCATGTCATTTTACTTGTTGCCTTGGACTCTCGAGATGCTCCAACAAAAGTCCTTCACGCCAAAAGAGCCCTTTGTCTTTAAACAACTCTCTTATAAATAGTGAGGTTTTTCACATTTCCCAAATAATCATCACTTGCAGTCCAAACTCAACCTACAGTGAGCTTGACCAATTTTTCTTCTTTTCTGGGTTCTTGTCGACAGGTAAATAGTCGTCTCTCTCTATTTCTTTTTTTTGTGAACTTTGATTAAAGTGCTTAAAATGTTCCTTGATTCCCATGAAAGTATTTGCTTATGTTAGAGCATCTCCAGCAGTCCTCAGTATGCGACCCTGCAACGAAAAAAGTTTTACATCCACGTTTAGTGATTTACCGTTTTGCAATCCCACCCGTAAAACTAAAACTGGGACATCAAATAGGTGGGGGACTACTAATAGCAAACCATGGGGACCAATTATTATGATAAGCCAATCAAAAACACTAGGTAGCAGTCAGATCATATTTATTACACTCTTTTCTGTAGGTGCACAGTGTTGTGTTGCTGTGCCATTTAGCAGCAACCACAAACTGTGCAACTATGCTGAGCCACAACCATTTTCCCAACCCAAACCAGCAATATCTTTTACTTTTCTTCATCCAATTTTAATGTGCAAGATCACATACTGAGCACAGCTGGAGATGCTCTCACGTTACTCCTTGCAAAAGCCCGTACTCAAGATGGGAAATTGGACAAATGAGATCACCCCCACAAGAGATGCGAACTTATCCACAAGTCTACCAAAGTTTTGAAAATATACATTTGTCATAGGTCATTCGAATTCTACAATTGCTTTCCCATCTTGATGCTACCATTTTTGGCCATGAGGCTTGGTACTTTGTGATCTCACTAGAAGATCCCATTCTCATAAAGCACTCTGACAAATTTCCTAGTATAATTGGAAGGCACCCAATATCTGGGAATATCCCACCTTCTCATTAAGAGTAGGAAGATCTTACGCCTATAAGTGGCTCCATGATTAAGATTAAGGAGAAGGTGTAATGTCCTTCCTCTTGATTTTCAAATGTTTGAAGTAAGTAAACCTTGAGGAAGATGGAGTTCCCAAAATAACCACTCCCCAAAGCAGAGCTGAGGGTGGTTCTTTTGGGAACACCTCTCTCTCTCTCTCTCTCTCAAGGAGTTACTTGATGTTTGATGAAGCCACTTGATGAAGTGACGAAGGGGTTTCACCCCAAAACACCCAATGAAGAATTGAAACTCTTAATGAAAACATGCAAAGCCCAATGAAGAATTGGAAGTCTCTCCCCTCTCTCCCCAGAGGGAAATTTCACTTTGAAAATCCCATTCTTCCTAGTTATAATGACCAAGGGCACTATGGTTGATGATATGTTTGCCTTGGCTCATATATTAGGATGGGTAAAACACAAAGGTGGGAACATTCCCAAAACACAACACCGGACTATGATATCACCTTGTCATACGCCCCCTTATTTTGAGAGTGGCCCACCCTAGGGCCTTATCTTACACAAAGCCTTTTTTTGGGATTTGCGTTCGCTCATGTTTTTGGATTTTCCCGTGTTTTGGGGGGAGGGGTGCAACTTCAAAGAAACACTCTTTGAATCTTGTATTCCTCAAGCAACTGCATATAATTAATCTTTGAATTAGATGAGAATGGTAGTTCTCAGGTCCCCAGAGAAATAATACCATTTATTTATTTTTTGTGTTGTATGTTGGGCATGGGACATCGGAGTTTTAGGGCCATGCGGGGACCAGAAGGATCTCCAATATTTAAAAAAATTAAAACCCCTCAGTTTTGGGGTTGGGTCTAATTTTTTAGAATGTTGATTCTTGGGTTTTAGGGGTTTTTAAAAAACTTGTTGGTTTTACGGTGAACACGAGGCTGATTTTAGATCTTTATTTCAAATGGTTTCTCGAGACGGGTTCAAGATTGGTTTTGAATTTTAAATTTTATTTTAAAACATTGAGAGGTTTATAATCAATTTCAAACCAGCAAAGTTTAGCCAAGCTAAAACGCAAGCTAAAAAAAGCTTGAGGGTTTGGGGTTGATTCGGGAACTGAATGCCCATGATGATACAATGTTCTTGGCATGATAATTGACGAGTTCGAGTGGACAAACACTGGCTTCTTCAATTGCATAATATGGTCTGGTGCATGTTGGCCATCTAGTCCAATTTCAAAAGCTCAAATTGATTAAAAAAAACAACAACAACGACAACAAATATCTTATTCACAATATAATAAGTGTTTAGAAAATGAGACCGGATCTAGACTTGTCTCCTGGAGCCCTGAACCATGTAGGACCCCATGTTGGAGATAGTTTCATACCATGGTTTAAAAGCTTCAAACCTAGGCCCACCATTGCATGTGACATAATGAGAGATGGTTTAAAGACTTTTATGACTTTGCACTTGATTCAAAATTAACTTGTTCTTTATTCCCTGCAGGTGGCATTGCTCTTGCTCAGATACTCAAGGTTCAAAGAACACTCTTAAAACCCTAGAACTCACACCTAGGACCTTAGAACTTTAGAAATCTTTAAATCCTATCTAAACTTAGGACTCTAATCTTTCCCTAACCCTATGACCTAGACCTTGTAAAAAAAAGCCCTTAAAACTTAGGACCCTAATCTTTCCCTAACCCTATGACCGACACCTTGTAAAAAAGGCCCTTAAAACCCATCAAGGTCCATATAGAGTCACTAGGTTTGATTTGCAGACCTAGATCAGGACCGTGCCAAGATTGGAAATAGACATTGGAGAATGCAAGAGAAGTTTGAATCAACAATGAAAAAACTTGTTGTGCTTTGGAGCAAAGCCATGGAAGAACCCATTACCACCTAACAGAATGGCAGCTAACCTGACTAGGTTTGGTAGGTTCCGGGGTGGAATTGGGCCCTACCCATAGTAGCTTAAGGTCAATCTTGTCTTATTCTGCTTTGCAAAGAGGTTTTGTTTTTTTGGGGGGTGGGCACTTACTGGGCCAGACTACTTGCCCCCACAGAATCAGCAAACCCAGTAGGCCAATGTGGTAGGGAATGTCACAGATGTGCCTCTGGAGGCCCTTCTATTAGGGCCTCCCCCTGGAAGGCTAGCTTGGTAGAACCAATGCTACAGGGCCCACTCCTTTTAGTAAAGGATGTTGAGGGCACATTCTGCCAATTTTCAGGCATCTTAGATGACATAATGTACCTTCATGATGGAAGGTGCTGATTTTGAGGCATGTGCCAAAAAAAAAAATTTTTGAAAGAGCAAAAGAACAACTATTTTGAACTTAAGAATCTGCTCTAAAAGGCCTTTACACCAAGGGAGACATCCCTTAGGGAGGGAGCATTATGCCTCTAGTGAGATGCTCAGCCTACCAGGCTCGCTCACTTTAAAGGCTTACTTATGTGTAGAATGCACCTTAAGAGGCACATTCTCTAATACAGAAAGGGGCTAAATTGGCATTTTCCCAGCATGCTAAAGATGTGTGTGTCCAATTACAGAACTGGCTTTGCTTTGGGCCCTTTGGATATCATATCAATCCCCATTCTGTATTAAACTAACTTATTGGGGTGTGCATGTGTGTGTTTTTTGGGTGAATACATAAGCCTATTTGATCATTATGGAGTGATGGTATTTCTGTAGTATGGGAATGCTAACAATATTCTAGAAATCAAACAAAAATAGGAATAATTGAGGTCTACTAGTGTCTAATCCAAAGGATCTAGTGAAGATCCTCTTAGGGATCCCCATTGTGCGGTCTGCACTTTTGGGTGTGGTCTTTTGTTTGGACTTTGATCCTTTCTTTTTTTTCTTCTCTTGTTCCCTTGTTGGATTTTTTTCCTTTATTTATTATTTATTTATTTATTTATTTATTACATCTAGTGAAGCCCTGGTGCAAAATGAAAGTTTTAAAAAATTAACCCTGTTTAATGTACTATGCAATGTGTTGGGTCCATTACATATAGGAACATGTCTAGCCCAGCGGTAACTTAATTTTACAAAATTTGGTGTTGTAGCCCAAGTGGTGATCATCCGTAGGACGATGTAGAAAAAATGCTGTTCAATCCTACAAAGATTCAGCCAAGTCTGGCTATACAAACCAGATACAAAATACAAATTTCTTATACAACCTTTCATATTTATGGCTAAACACACTGAAAACAAAATATGAGAAATCTGGAAATTTTCAACTTTTTCTCCCTCATTTCTCACCATGAATTCCTCAAAAAAAAAAAAGATTCATTATTTTTAAACTTAAAATTTTCTTTTTGGTGGAACATTTGGTCAGTAAAAAAGAAGGATGGTTCAACTCTAGCCCAGTATAGTAAGACCTTGCCCCCAACCCATGCCCAATAGGGGACAGTTCTCTACCCTCCCCCATGGGTAGTCAAATTGGCAGTTGCAGAATTCTAACCAAAATGTGGTCTTGGCTTTCAGGAGGCCAAAACCAAGGTGGTAAATAGCCAGTAGGGTATTCTAGGATCAAGGGTTCGGGTCGATTCCACATAAGAACACGTCTAGGGCTTTAGGGTGAGGCACCTTTCTCCCATGTGGCAAGGGGGTTAGGGTTTAGACCAAAGTAGGGTTAGATGGCACTATTTACCACAGGTGATAATGGGTTCTTACATTGGCAGGTTCCAGAGTGTAACTGGTGTGTCCCACTGTTGATTCACAAATGGAACTGGCAGAAGCAAAAGTGGAAGCAACAAATGGGCCCACCTGTCCACACATAGGCAGTGGTGGTTGAGAACAGTCTTGGTCTGCTCTCAAGTGTCCAAAGCTCATCCTGATCCTAGTACTTGATTTCGGTTCCAAAAATCAGATCCAATTTTGATTTCAGTTTTTTAATAATCGGAATCGGCAAATTACTAGCCAAAGAACCCTGTCGGTTCTTTGCCCATTTTCATGAAAATAACGAATTCAATTGAAATTGGTGGTTCTTTGATTTCGATTTTTTTTTTTTTAATGAATTGGAATAGAAGGTTATGTGATTTTGAAATGTTTAAAAAACTGAAATCAACAGTTCATTAAAAATTCAAAGACCTGCACATCACTAGTTTTAACCCAAGTATCTAGTTTGTAAAGGTTTTTAATTGGGGGTTGAGGTTCTTGTAACCCAAACTCAAGTTGACATCTTTTGTTGGAATCGGCACAAGAATCAAACCGTGAATATTTAGTTTTTGTATTAGAATTAGAATTGAAAATAGAATTGTGAAAAAGCAGTCTTGAACATAGAATTAATTTTTTTAAATAAGAAAATGATTTTTGTAAGTCAATAAATAAGCTGAAATTTATAATTAAATTTTAATTTTAATTAATTATTGAACTCTATACTTATAAAGATTCTTCTCTTAATTTTTTGTAAAACTTTGTACCCGTACAATTTTTAGCATTGGGGAGTGCATCATATGTACGTAGAATTGGATTTGATTTTTTATCCATGTTGAGAGATTTCTTCAATTTTTAAAAATGTGCTAGAGCTAGAACTGAAGGACTAAAAAATTGGAAAGACCAAACTAAATTTTCACTTAAAAAGCCTCCAAATAAATTTTACAGTGTCAAAACTGGGATTGGAGGTTCTCTCAAGAACAAAATGTATCCAAATAGAAAGGTGGGATACTTTTGCTACATGCTCACAACAGCACATGCCAAGAACATAAAGAGATTTGCTTAGAAGAATAATTCACATTTGTTACAACTCTACATATCCATAATTTCTTCTAAACAAAGTTCCTACATTATCAAACTACTAATCATAAATCTACTAGCATGAGATGGATTAGATCAATCCAGATCTCTTCTAATCAAACTATCATGATCTTTTGATATGACATCCTAGACACACAACTCATAAACCCTTCCTAGAACATCCCGATTTGCACCCACACAATTTCATAACAACTAGCCCACTTTGAACCTTTTGTTATCACAATTTGTGAAGGTGGTGCTAACAAGTAAAAAAAATCCCAACCTCCCAAGAACACCACCACTTGAACTTACACATAGCAAGAGAATTCCCTCAGAACTCCCATCTTGATAGGTACTCGACCTCCCCATACATGAACAACATTGTAAACTGATTATGAACATTCACGTATACTTAACCTGAATCACATATGTCATAAATAGATAAACTTCCATTGATCCTGTAAAGCCTCTCATCAACTCCATCGATGCCTCTAAAAACTCTAATACCTCTAACTTCTTGCTTACCAATTCTCCTGCACAAAAGAAACTTCGAAATTCAATGTATAGATCAATCAATTGGAGTTCACATCAGGGCATTCTTCCGATCAATGTGAATATAACATAAATAAAAACCAAAGAAAACATCAACCTCCTAAAAACATAAAATACAAAATGATATTTAGCTTCACAATCTTGTCACTTCCCACTTTAATCGTACACAGGCTTCACTCAATTGCTGGTGCAACCACATCTGGACACAATAAAAACAAAACAAACACCAAACTAATCCCAAAAGTATTGCACCTTCGTAGTAAAGGGTTGCCAAATAGGTTACAAAAGAATTGTGCAACATAAATAATTTTTACCATAGTATTTTGATGTAGATGTTGGTTCAAGCCAGTGTTGGCAACCAACTAGCATTTATTCACTGAACTACTGATATTATTTATACCTTAAATGCCAAGGAAGACCAATTTGATCCTTGACCCCCTATTCCTAGCTAGGAACAATGTGTTCAAAATCTGACATACATGGGTTGCACTTGACATATCATTGCATATAGCATGCCCTTCTTATCACAATTGTTTTGTTTTTGGCTGCCCAGTGTACAAATTTGTGCAAGCTACCCAACATGATAGGAAGTTCTTGAGAGTTCTATGTAACACTAAACTGAAAGTCTGTGAGAAGACTTGCTGTCCTATGTTTTGAGCATACTGAAAACAGGAGCTGAATCAGATGATGGAGTGCCTAGTTTAGGGAGAGAAGTAGGGACAAGGCCGTCTATGCAAGGTGCCCCCAAACAATCAAATTTTCTTTGCTTCTCTGTAAATGCTCCTTGTATGTGCAACTTTCATTTTTCCTTCATCCCAAGTTCAAATGCCCCCCCCCCTCCCATTTTCTTCCACCATTATATATTGTAAAGGAAGAATGAAGCTTCCCCTGAATCCGGACGGACAGTAGCTAAATATAGCGAGGACGTTGTGAAGCTTCCCCTTAATCCGGATGGACACTAGCTAAATATAGTGAGACTTGCACATGCTAGCAGTTTAGCTTCTTGGGGAGGGAGGAAAAGGTGTAGCAAAAGAGCAGGCGCGCTCTTGAAGGGAATGGAACAGCAGTTGTATGGCAGTAAAGGTGAAGCGCCCGGGCTTATAATAATTGCAGCCCCAACCACCCAGGCCCTGTGTTTCTCCGGGCGTCAGGACAAGGACGGTATGGGATTGAAGTGAGATACTATGGAGAATATGTTGGGGAATACATTGGGAACTTGGGCAACATATTGGGAACCCATTGAGAACTTAAAGGGAACACATTGGGAACGAGAGAAAAATGAAAAAAAAA
>Ga0116231_10009053_pt1 | contig 17086 bp, 9 predicted proteins | sample S1TSphgellanicum_2_FD_89695 | JGI IMG/M metagenome (GOLD analysis project Ga0116231, IMG submission 89695) | Host-associated microbial communities from peat moss isolated from Minnesota, USA - S1T2_Fd - Sphagnum magellanicum MG | ecosystem: Host-associated > Plants > Peat moss > Unclassified...
AAAATTTATAGATCAACCAGTGTAATTTGGTAAACATTCACGGGTAAAGAATGTTATGACAAGGTGCTAAATGAAGAATTTTAAAGAATTTTAATGTGCAAAATGAAGAATGTCATAACTATGGCTAGAAGTCCCGGGATAAGCCTAGGAAGATGGACTAGAAGATCAAGCTTGAATCTGCATCCAAAACCAACCACAAGAGGGTTAGGTCACATTCGGGAACACCCTTGGATGTTGGGACAAGCCACGGGCACTTTTACACACAAGACTCACCACGGCCCGGACTCGGGGGAAGCCACCACCTTCCCCCATATAGTATTCTCTGCGTCTCACCGCGGAGGCTACATCCGAATGGCTCTTTTTCTCGGGACTCCCAAGTTGGAGTCCCGAAACTGTCCCGGGTTGGAGTCCCGGGACTTTGGATGGTCATAGCTCCTCGCCCTGAACTTGGATCGGGACGAGCTTTGAACCAAAGTTGTAGCTCTCGTCGAGAGCTTTTCAACGCCGTGTTGCACTCCTTGAGGCGACATTGGGAAGAGGTCGATTCCCGACTTTTAGTGGTCGGGAGTCAAACTGGCAGTTTGACTTCCGACCTTTCTTTTGCCCATAACTTGGGCTTCAGATGTCCAAATGGGCAATGCGACGCCATTTTGGACATCTACGCTTCAAGATCTTTCCATTGATATAAAGAACGCATCAAGGCGAGGAGATTTGACCCCTCAAATCTTCTTCTGAGTTTTCGGGAGTCCCGGAGGACTCCATTTTCCCATCTTTGGGAGTGTGAATTGCATTTTCACACTTAGCCCCAAAGTGGGGTTGCGACACATTGTATTCTCGCCATCAGTCAACACGGACACGAGCTTGGCATGCCAGATCGTCATTGTGCTACTTAGCACATCTAGGAAACGTGCTATTAAGTTGAAAATGTTTTCAACAGTGTGCCACTCAAACATTGGGATGGTGACCAAGTGTAGATTAGATAGGACACCGCTGACATATATGCGAATGTGCATGTCGAAGAACGAGCTACTATGATGCATGCTGCCATCCCTGGCGACCGAGAAGGCCCAAACTAACAGGTGCAACAACACATCCGCGATCTTATTCAAGTTGGTGACGACTAGAATGTGAATGTACTGGTCGATATTATGATTGTTAATGCTACCCAACTTCTGCATTTTAAAACGGTCCTTAGCGTGATGGATCGCGACAATGGTTTGTTGAAACAACATGCCACACCTGACATAATTGATTGCCAAGAATAAACGCATGCTGTTTGGCACATTGACTATGTACATCTCGTTGTCCTCATCGAGCTGGAAAAGTTTCATTGCGTTGCATTTCAAAGTGATCTTTTTCTCCACCTTTTTACAGATCCACTCCATGTTCATGTGGTGGTCCTCCTCCTCTTCCTCCTGGACCTCATCAACGCCGATGAGGATTTGATTGTTGTCGTAGTAGAATAGCTCCTTGATGATGACGTTAACGATCATCAACAAGATAGTGAAGTAGATGGCGTCCTGGTTGTTATCGATGTAAATGTGCATCGTGTTTGCGCGCTTGACCTTGCCGTCGACAGAAAGCTCATTGTACTCCTCCCATGTCTCGACATGTTGCTTTAGGTGTGACAAATAGTGTTGCTTGATGAATAGTGCTTTGAAGATATGAATATTGTCGATCGGCTTGTTCTTGCGACTCACCGGCCCAACATCCTGACCACGGTGCACGCAAAACACGCAACACACGCCCATCATGACCGGCGTATTGCCTTTCTCTTCGAATTCGACAATTTCAAAGCTAAACTCCAACACATGTTTGCGTTGGAACGGTGTAGTGCACTTGGTCGACTTAAACATGGCGATAACACGAGCCGGTCTGCCTTTGGTCTAAGACCTCCACGTACTCACAAGCACTACTATAGCCTTCTTGGTGTGCCCGGAAGTACGAAAATGTTCCCAAAGCCCAAAGAATACATGCAGTGGTGCACCACGCACTTCCTACCGCCCTTCTGCCACCTGGGACACACACTACATGCATATGTCTTATTTTGTGCGCTGATTCTGCCTTTATTTGGTGCACTTTGTGCGTCTAAAAATAGAATGCACAAATTTATGAGGCCTGCCATAATTTAACATCATTATAGGTAGGGTGTTCTTAGGAAGGGCTATTAGTCCAGGCCAAAAATAATGGCAACCAATGTTAGGAATAGAATTTCCATGCAACCAATGGGAAGTTGGGCCATGGAGTGAAGGGGCCACCTTTTTTTTTCTTTTTTTTACATACAATGCAGTGCTTTTACAAATAGCTTTCACATTGGCTACATTTTGTCCATTTTCACTAAAAAGGTACTTAACTTATGGCCAAAGAGGACTTCAGTCTTGGAGATTTTAAAATGTTTCTAATGTTTAGGTTCAATGATCCAACAGTCACAAGCTTCAATAGAGATATCCTAAAGTCAGCCCGTCATTGGGCCCTAGTTTGACCCTACAATCCATGTTTCATCCCCAATTTTCTCAGGGCCATAAAGCAAGCCAAACTTGGTGCTGTTTAATGATATAATGAAGAATGAATATATTTTCTTTGTAAGAATATATTTTCAAGGAGACTAAGAAAATTGTCTTGTTTGTGTACTTGCAAAGTAGACATAAAGTAGTAAGAAGATGCATCCTAACATTATTATATATTGGATGTTTTAGTTGAATGAGAAAAGATAAGATAGTTTTTCATTATTGTGTATAAATTTTCATCTCTTATTGTAAAACAAGTTTTCAATTGAATTTTTTAAATGTAAGTAATTTTTGAAATCTCTTTTTACACAATGTGAACTTTTGTAAAATATGTATTAAATGTGTACTAACAATTAAAAAATATAACATATTTTCTATTGTCCTCTCAAAAATACAATGATGCTTACATTGTAACTTAGTATATGTACATTTAATTGAGTATTTTGTGTTGAAGGCTCTTCCAATAGCAATTTATCATTTAGTAAACAAAAAAGTTTTAAAAACTTATTTATGATTCTCAGTTATTAAAAGTTGTTTCTCACAAGAATAATAAAAGGAACAAAAAGTTCTTAAATCATATTTTCACCCATTTTAATGTTAATTTATTATTTTTATATGCATCATACAAGATAAAAATGGATATATATATTTTGGGTCTACTTTATCACACTTACATCGTAAGAAATAACCAAGATGAAACTAATAATGGAAGCATTAGTAAGTGCAAGTGAGTGGTTTTTACTTTTTTAGAAATGAAATTAAAAAAACATGTAAATTTTATTTTAATATTGTTTATTGGTTCATTTCCACAATGAAAGAATACTTTGACATCATGAAAATTTTCTTCCAATTATCCGCATATTATGCAAATGAAAGCTTAAGAACATGCATTCTTTCATGAACTTGATACTTTTTCAATTGTGGATCACAGAGGTGGATGAATTTAGTTATAACATGGAAAAAATAATCATCGCCAAAAATAATCCATCACAAACTTCTAGTTCTAAAACTTGAAGAAGGAAAGACATGTCAGGCATGAAAATATTTGAAGAGATTATATGTGATGATAGATTATTTAGTTGGCAAGAAATACAATTTAATCAAATCTCAAAAAGCTTCAGATTTTTGGCCATTACCAATCACCTAATCTTGAGTTAGATTATAAAAACATAGTAACGTTGGTTCTTTTACATCAAGTTGCAATTTTTCCCCTTTCAAGGTCACATTATAGGTTGGCTTGCCACAACTCAAGTGCGCCAAGCACAAGAACTCAGGTGTCAAAGGATTAAATTAATGTGGATCAAGGGTGTGAAACGCAAGAATTTGGATGTTGAAATGTTGAGGCACCACAAACCATGCATGTGAAGCACAAGAACTTTTTTGCATCAAGGTTGATTTGATGCAAATAAAGTTTTGAGGAACTAACATTGTTGTTGTTCACAAGTTTGCAATGGCTCATACAACCCTTTGTATCCTATCCATTTATGCTCATGTGTGGCCTAAACTAGTGAAATATTGTTTGCCCAAAACACCATATGTGGTTGCAAAGGTGTTGGTGTGGACCCACTCAAATGAAAGCTTTCCCACTATGTAGGAATTACCATGGTAAAGACACATGTAGAACCATGGTGGAACTATTTTTAATAAGAACATTGAGACTCCTAGGACAAAAACAAGTCTTCAATGTCTAATAGATAGTAGAGGCTCAACATCTAACCATTTAAAAACTATAAACAATGGAGAAGATTCATTAATTTAAATGCTTCAAGCTTGTCATGGATAACATAAGGTCTTCTATTAGTTGATGGCAAGTATTCTATTACGAATACAAATGTTAAATTTACCTAGATACATTTTTCAAATGTAGTTCATACGTTTGGTTAAATAGGTTTAATGGCCAACACCTAATTCTTGATCCCTCATTATCACTAAATTCAGAAATATCCATTTGATTTTTGACATGTGCATCAAAATATTATTCTTAATTTTTTTAAAACCTTACAATAATGTTTTGACCAAAATATGCTTTTTATTGTTGTTCACAAATCCTTTGTGTATTTTGAATCCTTTACAATAGTAATTTGTCAAGATGTTAGTTTTGAACTATTATTATGTAATCCATTATTTTTTCACTTGTTATTATGAACCCCAAATATCAATGTCTCTTAAACTAATATGATAGTTTTTAGTGACCATGAAATAAGATTATTAATAAATTTGTCCCAATTAACTTTTTTTTCCTTATTTTATAATGTAGCCAAAATGGTGATGAATTTACATGAATGTATATCCTAATATATTCAAGATATGGAAGTATTCTACATTATTTTCTACCTACTCTAACATACAAAAACTTGGCAAATTTCACTAAAATGGTAAAATGGTAATTTATGGATCAAAACATTTCCAATTGAGGAGCTTGATATATTGTTGTAGAAATCAAAACTTGACAATTTTGGGACTTAACTTCTAATTTTTGGAGTCCCAAGGAGATTACACTAACATGTACACAAGCAATTGTAACTAGTGTTTGATTTTGTGTATGTAACATTTTTAAAAATAATAAAGGACTTCAAATGAAATTACTTTCACATAATGTTATTTTTAATGTATTTTTATATTTTTTCTAAAATTTTTAAATCAATCTAATGAATGAAAATAAATACCCAAAAGCATTTTTGAAAATATTGTAACTTGTGCTTTTAAGCACTAAAAACATTTGTAAATGGATTTGAATTTTTTGACCATGACATATTTTTAGTGAATTTTTTATGTAACCATAACATAATAGTCATGAATTTATTTTTTAAATCTAAAAAACAATTTAAACACTTTTGTTCAAAATATTCTATGAATATTTTTGAATAAACATCCAATAAGCTGTCACCCAAGGAGGTAGGTGTGGCTTATGATATCTTGTTTGCACCCAAAACAAATGACTATTCAAATGTAGCCCTATGGAAAACTAAAGAGGAAAATGGTGATTCTTCCCAATTTTAGGCTATAATGAGTGTTGTGAGTTCATATTATATTGTAATTCATCCAAGCACCATTATGCATTATCAATCTTTTTGTTTGGTTTGCACAATTTGACATGTTCTTAGGTTATGCATTAATAATATTAGGCATTAAAAAAAACATATGTACAAAAAAAATTAGCTATTACTTGTTAATAAGTTCAATAAATAGGATGGAAAGGGACGAATTTATATTAAACTTTTGAAGTAGAGTAAATAACAATATTTACTTTGTCAAAACAAGGCCTAGATGCAAACAATTTGATGGTTTGCTTACTTGGGTTGTGATGCACAGCTTGTTCGCTTTGAGTTAGAGCCCAAAAGTTTTTTTATGTTTACCTTTTATGAAAACAAACCAATGTCCATTTGTGTGTAATTAATAATTTTTTGGGCGCCAAGTCCATGGTCTTCATCATTTGAAATATGATATAGTATTAAAATGTTTGTTCATATGTTTTCAAAACTAAATTTGAACATTTCATGTTGATATTTCTTTAGCACACAATCACCTCCCTTTCTTCATCACTTTTCTTATTTTCAACTAGTTTTAAAATTCCAACAAATATATGGTGCTAGAATTCAATGCAAGCATAAGTTTTTAATTAATAAGTTTAGAGTGGTTAAATATGTGGATATTAAATTTTCAAATAATATCAAGGAAGGGAAAATTAAAGCTCCTTCCCATAACACCTTGCAAATAATTTACTTTTTTATACACATAGTGAGAAAATTAACACATAATGTCCCCCCGAAATAGAAAGAAAATTTTCTTCCTAACCTCCAAGGTGTAAGCAAGATAAAATGAACAACTTAATTATCTTGTCAAAATTGAAACACATAAATTTAAAATAACAACAAAACCCTTTATATAATTGTGAAACATTGAATTATTTCAATGATTAAAAACAATATATGTTTAAATTAATGTGCATTGATTTTCATATTTCATATTGTAATTTAAATAGGTTTGAAGTAGGTTTTTCAAAATACAAATAGTTTTCAACATTTACTTTTTAGTGTGGGCTTTTCGTTTCAAATAGGTGTCAAGTAAGTTCTTACAAAAATGAAATATTTTCTTTTTGATGACTTATTATTTAACATATGTTGACTTTCATTTCCTAGCTTGTTACATATCAATTTCATTAATTTTTCTAACCAAAAAGTAGGTTTGAACACATTTTTTCAATCAATTTCAATTTTTTTAAAATTTTTTTTAAAAAATAAAATAAAATTCTTATAAACTTAATAAAGAAAATTAATGTTATTTGACACATACTTTCACCTAATTTGATGATATTTTATGGTAGTTATATGAATAATACAAGGTTGAAATGAAAACATTTATTTTACTATTTACATTATTTTGCTTTGACCTTCCAAAGGACTTTTTTTTTTCAAATTGGATATCAATTGGCAAGTTCAAATTATGTGAGACCCTTTTATTAAAGAACTTAAAAATGTCACATAGGACATTATCATGTTTTTGGGTTGATTCCCATGACACAAAAAATAGTACCCTTTCTAACCATCACATTTCAAAGCATCTTAATGAATGATCCATGTGGGTATGATATGCATAACATTTACCCTAGGGCCTACAGTTTGAATTATACCATTATAATACACCAATTGATTATAGCTATGCAAGGGGGGGAAAATTCCAACTATTTATTATGAATAAAAATGTATGTGCATTTCAAAATTTGTATAAAAATCAATTATTTAGTGGCATATATTTAGTGGTTCAAATTATGTTAACCTTTGGGACTCCAATTTTACATATATGTAATAACTTCATGAACAAGCATTCCATTTTGCAAAATACCTACTAACAAAGCAAGCCAATATGGTGGGACCTCCTATTGGTAGACATAATTTTTTACTATAATAATAAGAGGTATTGTTGTTCTAAGGTGGTTACAAGATATTAAGGTGGCTCAATTTCAACAAATAAATAGTTTTTAAAAAGTCCATTCAATAATGTTGAAATGAAGGTTTATTATGATATCATTGCTTGAGTGTGGGATTTCAAAATAGTTGCAAGCTAAGATGATTTAATTTTGACAAATAAATAGTCCTCAATAATTTCATTTGGTAGTTTTAAGATGACAATTTAATATGATATTATTGCTTAAGGGGAGATTACAAAGTGATTAACGAGCTAATAAATATCATATGAATAAAATTCTAACTACATAATTTTTTAACATACATGTTCAAAAAATAATCAATCCATCAAAAATTGATTATTTGAAAATAAGGCTCATTTCAAAACATTCAAAAATCCATAAATTTTTTGTTAAGGTTTTTTTTTCCATTTTTTAATTTAAAAATTCTAATATATTATATATTGAGTCCTTACAAGTATCCCAAAAAAAATTCATGAACAAAATTGTATCTACATAAAATCACATATTAAAGTCCAATCCATACTTTTCAACTTCAAAAGTTGATCCTTTTATATTTGGTGTATATATATTACAATTTTTTATATCAATATTTTTTTATTTAAGTTGAAAATCTTAATCCAAGAACAAATTTGACATCCTAATGATTTTATGGGAGGTTGATGACATGCTAATGCATAACAATTTACTAAAAATATAAGATGCCTCAAAAAATGATCCATCTTATCTTACAACCACCCACTAACTTGTCTTAACTATTAATAACGATGTTGGAAAATTGCCTCACAACAAGGCATTACAATGTACACCCAGAACTCTCGGGGCTTATCATTAGTTCATAAGGTGTAATGCCCTACTACCAAGGCATTATAACCTCTACTTTCTACAAGGTAAAATCTAGTGAGAATGGGGTTAGGTTTGAGGTGGCAAATGGAATGAGCTTTCACAAAATCATCACACCACAATCATAAAACACAATAATTTCGAAGTTGCCAACATCAAAATGCTGCAATATATTTAATTTATACCCATCCATGCATCCCCCAAATTGCCTGAAAGTCCTATTCAAATCATACACATTGAAATAGTGTAGATAGACTTGAAATTGCACAAATAATTAGTACACACAACAGTAAAAGTCCATAGAGTCTGAGTATGCACAAACTCTACCATAGGTACCACCATATGGTGGGTAACTTAACAAACCGTTTAGACTCAAAAACCATCCAATGTGGCTACTTAGGGTTCCAAAAAGCCCTGAACATAAAGTGAACCATCAGAGCAATGAACATATATGTTCATATGCATGATGTATGCAGACTGAGATGACAATGCATGGAGTCATGGGGATTGTCCAAAACATCGAATGGGCAAGTGAATCTCATCCAAGATAAACTATACTTAAGGTCCAAGGCCCATGGACAATGGTTATAATCTAAGAGGAGGAAGAAGGCCCCTTGCAAACTAGACTTTTATTGACCCTGTCCATAGGGGCATTGTTGTAAGATTTGACATAGACTCAACCATCACTAAATAGAGTTATCCGTAAAGTAAGAAAAACACGACACCAGAACCCTGAGTTTACAACCATCAACTTTGGTGGTAAACTGAGTTTCATCTTGTCATTCCTTTTTCCTGAGCGCCTCCACTGCTGCTACATATATTTTCACTGATCCTACCTATACAACTACTATAATTAGTCTCGAACCTTGTGCATTAAATACTGAGTTGCAGCATTTTGCAGACACCACTGAAAGAAGGGATAGGGGGTGAAAGGAGGCCCAAAGACAGGGCGAAGACAGGGTTACTTTACGGATAACTCTAATGTATCCATGACTCTAATGTATCCATGACATTTGGAGTAGTGTGTGTGGATGGGCATATTCCATAGAAATGCAGGCATCTAGACGAGTTCTAGACCCTATAAGAGACGTATTTAGTTACAAGTTTGAACCAGTGTTGGGCAGTTACTAAAAATTTAGGATAGACCCTCATGGTTATCAAGGTGATTCTTAAGATGCATATGTCACGGTTCTCAAAAAAGATCAAATACTAGAATCTCAAATACCAGAATTGGGTATTTGATTTTTTTTGAGATGCATGCACCATAGTTCTCAAAAATTTGAAAAAAATTAAATTATTAACCAACTACAAAATAATTGACTCTTTACCAGTTTTTTCATGGAAAACAAAAGTTTTTGAAGGTTTTTGAAATAACCAGGATCAACAATTCTTTGATTCTGATATTTTTTGAAGAACGGGGACCAAGAAATTGGGAAAATAAAATTGAAATTTTTCATTTTTTTCCTGTAAATGCAACCCAAAAGAATGAATATATATATGTATTCTTGCAAAACCACAAAACTTAGTGGAAAGAAAAATTAATTAATCATTTTTTTATTTTATTAAAAACACACACACACACAAACTGACACTGTATAACTATACATGGTATATGTAATGATGGACATTTAAGTTGCAAATATTTTATATAAAGGTGCATTCACACTTGGTGTTAGAGACTTCAGTGTTGAGTTCCCTAACATAATGCTAGTCATTTAGGACATAATAAACCTACTATTTAAGGTGCATTCGCACTTCGTGTTAGGGACTTTAGTGTTGAGCCGCCTAACATCATGCTAGTCATTTATGACTTACACTCACTTACCATAAACATTTTATGTTAAGCTAACATTCACTTTTAACATCAAGCTATTACCCATTAAACATTGGGTGCCACCTAGGATGCCACCTAGATTTTCATTCAACACTGACTGAACTTAAAGTGTGAATGGACCATTATGGATCATGAAAATGGAATGTTAAGCTAACATTCACATGACATTAAGCTATCACCTATTTAACATTGATTGCCACCTAGGATGCCACCTAGATTTTCATTCAACACTGACTTAACATCAAGTGTGAATGTACCATAATAAGACCAGATCATGCAGCGTTTATTCACTCTACTGACAAGAGGGAAACTAGGGTTTAGGGTTTGGTGCTCCATCGCTGCTGCTGCTGCGCTTGCTTGCGAGTTCCTGGGCAGCTTGCTTGCGAGTTCCTCGGCAGTTTACAGTAACTCCGGTTGCCCCTCTGCTGCTGTTGCTGCTGCTGCTTCTTTGGACACGGGACAGTTTGTTGTCACGGGAAGGAATTTGGCAAGCCAGTTGAGCATATCATTGTGAGCTTCTTCAGCAGCTGCGACTTCCTGGAGATTATTCTCGTCATACCGAATTGTCCATCCGTGAGACACGTTAGGAAATATCTTGACGAAGCTCTCAATCTGCAGCAAGACAATTATACATAAAGACTTATGTATTATAACCACATTGCAATATCGTATCAGGAGAGAAGGAAATGTTACTGGAAAAGGAAAATGAATATATAGTCTTCTTAATTGTCGTTTATCGAGGTACTACTGCAAAGAGCTGATCGACTGATGGCGAGTCAAGAATAATTCGGGTTGCATACATCTTTGCGTCCAGACAAGATTGGTTCAGCGATCTCAGCGTGGTCTGCTGGAGCCGCCAAAACTGAAATGGGTACCTTTACCTCTGCAGTCAAAGATTGAACCCACGTACACGAGATCAGGTCACACATTTGAGCTTGAAACCGAAATATTAAAACCTTCGAGATGCACAGCTGTGGACAGTGAAATATGGCAACAGGATCGCCGGGAGAAGTGTGTACTGTAACCAAAGCATAGCAAAGCAAGTTCGTGTACCTTCGTAATCAGAAGGCTCTATGGCGAAAGGGTGCAACTGCACGATCTCCTTGAAGATGTTCACGTCTTTACCAGCAAGGGCTGCCAGTTTGGCTGCATATTATCATACATGCCAATGATCCGGGAAGAATAAATATTTGTCAGCTCAATTGTTATGATTGTATGGAGAAGCGGATACGAATTCCATTGAAGGAAAATTTTGGAATCATCATGGGTACTATGCTCGTATGATTCTTTGGTCAGGAACAATCATTCTATTCATGCGAAGTATTCTCACGTCCTACGTACCTCCCCAACAAAATCCTGAACACCCGAGAGACGATATGCCTCTAGCTTTGAACTCCTCCACAATCTTGTCCAAATCCGTCAGTGCATCTTCCTGATTTATTTATTTTTGGCGTAAGACATGAGACAACCCAAAGATAAGGAATTTGCATATAATTCAACTCTCGATGGCAATGAAACCCTCAGAAGAAGCTCAGAAGGAACCTTTTTCTTCTTCTTCTTCTTCTTCTTCTTCCTGAGACAATTAATTTCACTTGTGATTCAGAAATATATGTATCTAGAAGTCCAGGATCGCAAAAGCTTGCACTTACAGGCGTATGCCTGACCCACCACTTGTCAAGTCCCGCTATAATGTTTGGACCTTCGGCTGGAAGAAATGGGTCTCCCCTGAAGAAGTCAGGAAGCACCACAAAGTAGCCACGACTAGCCACTTTATCCGCCAACCTCCTGATCACAAGCAAAAACAGACTCAGAATATCAATTGATGATAAATCAGGCGCTCTCTCTAGTACATGAATTTTTGCCACTCAAGTGATGTCTTCTCACACACATTCCAGGCAAAATAAGAATTTTTTGGAAACTCAAATATTTCACCATTCGAAAATATAATCTTCAAAAATATCCTCTAAAAGAAACTAAAATCCTTCAAGATATTATAACTCTAACTAATCTCAGCTTTCAATACATGCCAAAATATCATTTTTCAAAAACCCTCATATCAAAATAGATCTATTACATAGGGGCGAAATCCCTTAAGCTCCTGTATACTCTATAATGAAACTAAACACAATATCCTTGCCTGCCAAGTCAAGGCCAACAAATCGGATGAAGACAATGCAGCACTGGTTGTTAACACATTGTTGTTATCAGATTTGAGCGTCCAAGAAAACAAAACACTGTAGTTGTAATTACTACATATGCACAGAAAAGACATGGGCTGATGATCACACACAGAGAGAGTCTACTCATTCACCTCAGTAGAGGATTTTTGAATCCTGAGGCCGCAGGCCGCATCCAAGAAGCCAAAGTTCCAAAATTCCAACAAAAACACAATAATTTAACAACAAAGTATGCTTGTGAGAATTCAAAGCCATCATCAAACTCAAACCCTTAATTGAAGGGTTTCATCAATGGGTCCATTCACCATTTGGATTCCAAAAAGGAATGTCTAATTTTTATTTTTTATTTTTTTTGAAACTCAATTTAAAGACAACTTTGAATTTTCATAGTGTTTAATTTATCACGACTATGGCATTTAAATAATTATTAGAATATTGAGTTATTTAGAAGGAAAAAATTTCAATAATGCATTGGATGGTATATAAAAAATCCTTTGGAGTCCTTAACCCCTAAACATCAAGACAGACCAAATTGGTCAATTGTCCAGATTAACAACTTTTTCACATGTATCTATCTGCAATGAGAATCATAGAGCTTCAATCCTGAGTCTAAAACCTTCCATTTCGAGAAAATCTCAGTTCCCAACAAAAGAATCAAAATCAAAATCAAATTTCAAATGCCACCAAATTTCACCCAAAAAATTTCCCAATTGTTGTTAGAAAACTATGTACACACACAGTGGATCTGAGCCCCAGATTCTTCTGTACTTTTGATGATGATGATCTTCGTCTTCTTCTTCTTCTTCTTAAGTATTCCTTGATCTACAGAAACCGAAAATCACAAAACACAGTGCAATTGAACATGAACAAAGTTCAAAACCACGTTAGATTACCGAAAATATCACTGGCAAACAGCACGGCCTCGGAAGCTGATGGCGAGCCTGTGATATAAGAAACCAAGCCTGCAAAATTCTCTTCCTTTCCAACACAAGACTTGTCCTTAACTGGAGGGCAGCGCCTACAACATTGCCGCGATTGAGGCGTGTCTCTGATTATGCTCTTGAAAGCTCCTCCTTCATCAGATGATGAAACAGCAGGACCCACCATACTTGCGAAAAAAAGGAAGAAATTCACACACCAACTCAATTCGTTTTTGCCCCTTTTCAAATTAACCCAATCGCTTGGTTCCTTCCCACTCTCACGCTCACTCTCACTCCCACTCTCATGTGCAGTAGAGTATTAGTGTAGAGAAAATTAGAGTGTTTGGAAGTATGAGTGTACTTATAAAGGGCATGGAGGCCCCTTCACTCCATGAAGCGAATTCTCATTGGTTGCATGTAAAGTCTAATATTGGCTGCCACTATTTTTGGCCTGGACTAATAGCCCTTCCTAAGAACACCCTAGACCTATTAGTAATCCCTTCACTACCTTATCCTAAGGTCAGATTCGTCATTAAATAATCATAAAAATAGTGAATTGGATTTTTGTTGACATGTTGAAAATCATCATAATTATCATAGGCTACACTCCCAATAATTTCACTATTCTATTCATATGATCATTTCATAATAGCTAGATCATGGAAAATTCAATAAATTTAAATTTTATAAACGAATTAAATTTTTTTTTAAATAATTATTCGTTTTGTCAATGTGGAAACTGACCCTAGGCTACTGTATATGTCCCCCAAAATTCTGCCCCTGTGGTTAGCCCACCACAAAAATGGTGATGAACAGTTTTGGGAAGAGAAACTGCATGCAGCCAAGTGGGAAGCTCTGCATGCACACTCTAAGGTGCCCCCATTCTTTTCCTTTTGGATTGGGGTGGGTGCGGGGGAAGGGGGAGATTTCTTTTCATTTTTTCTCGTTCTCAATGTGTTCTCATGAGGTTCCCAATGGCTTTCCATCACGTTCCCAATGGCTTACCCACTAATTTTTTATACCTGGTATTCTTTAAGAATTTGCGTGGATAAGAAAGTCAGAGGGTGAGCATCTTACTTCATGTGGTTGTGATCATCAAAAGAGAAATGAGGCCAAATTTGTCAACCAAGCATGACGTAGGGCTTTGCTCACCCTTAGTTGCTTGAAAGTGAATGAAAAGAAGAAAAAGAAGGGGAAAAAAATTTGACAAGTTGTCAATGTAGTTCATCAACTATTACTAACGTTGAGTTCGTATACCCATAGAGATATATAGTATTTAGCATGGTGAGCCAATTCCTCAACAAAAACTTAGTCATATTCGGCTGGAGTGAACCAGCACCCACCAGTGCACCATGAAGGATGCATGATAAGAGGTTAGGAAATGGTTTTCTGTTGGGTTTCAGTTTCCTTAACTAACCACAGTGGTTAGCTCAGTTGCTTTTCCTTTTAACCTACCCACAAGCAGGTTGTTAGTAGGTAGGTAGTAAAAGCAGCCCTTACATATAGATAAACGATCTACTTACCTAGTAGTTAGCTATTTTCCTACCCACCTATGTATGAGATCTATTTCCTACAGAATTGGTTACCAAGGTGAAACCAAATACTAACTCAGTTGAGGTTCATCCACAACTGAGTAATAGCAGGCATCCAGTGGATGGTGCAATGGTGGGTGTTGGTTGGCTGTTGCCGTCAGTCATATTGTTGATGCTTGATGCCATAAAGTTTTTATGTTCATTTCAAAGGAATTATTTTCCTTGCATGATTTGTGAAAAATGTCACTCTTTGACTCAAAGCATTAGTGTTTTGTGACTCCTAAAACCAACAATATTTAGCTCAAATAACTCATTTTCCTTGCATGATTCTTCTAACTCTTTAACATCAACTCCCCATGGAACACTAAATTTGGATCATTCACCACACAATCTTGCATTGCAATAATCTTGTGTAATGAGGAAAATGGTATGGGATTTTGTGAGAGAGAAAATTTTGTTATTGGTGCAGTTGTGCATTATTTTTTATGTGTGTGTGTGTGCAATTGGAAAAGCAATCTTGGCCATTGCTGTCCTACGGAAATCAACATATACTTGTCATAAAGGTTTAATTATGTACACTTGCACACTATGGTGAGGTGCACACACTTCTTCAAAAACTATTGGGATTTTGTTTTAATTTGTACAACTTACATTTTAAGGTGTAGGCTAGTAGTGAAGTGCACACAATTCTTCAAACACCATTTGGGGTTTTGCTGATATAGTAAGAAACATTTAGCCTTCCTTCTCCATAGGGTGCTGATTGTTTATCTTGTAGAATTTTAATATCACTTAGACTAATTTCCCAACTTGGATTACTTGGACATCACCTTGACATCATGTCGTAAAAAGATGCAAGCTATAAATAGGCCAATCTTGTGAGACTAAGACCTTCAATTTGTTAGAACCATCGACCATGACATTGGAATGAGATAAGCACATCTAAACTTGTGTATTAACAAGCCCCTCAGAAATGTCCCTTGAAGTTTCCTTGAGTATATGGAAACTAGTATGGGTGGTTCCTAGTTCTAGGAGGAACCTTCGGTTTCAGTTCCCAAACTTTTCAAAGGACTCCAGTTATGATTTTTTTTACCTGTTTTCAAGTTCAGCCGGTTTTGGTTTCTAAATTGATACCAGAAACTCCGGTTCCAGATCTCATCCAGTTCCAAAGTCCAAGACACCAAAATTTTCAATATGAAAATCCCAAACTTTTATTCCAAAGGGGAAAAAATTATTACAAAGGTTTGATAAATGTTAAAGCCATAGAAAATAGCCTACTTTTAATTTTTAAATCACTCTAAAAAGTTTCTAGTTCCTGGAGGATCATAATCAATTTTATCCATTGCCATGTGGTTTCATGCTTAGGGTTTTTGCAATTGTGTCTACCACCTTGGAATATAGTCTTTTGTGACCCTTGAATTCAACCCGAGAATGTTTCCCAACCAGACCCCCTATCTCCACCTTCAAGTTCCCCCTCAAACAGCCTCAAATTTGTATCCCAAATAGACCCCCCAATTCAACTCTATTTCGCAGCCCAATTCAACCTTCAAACAGCCCCCCAAATCTCCCCCAAAAACACCACCTCTCAAAATTCCTTCAAACACAACACCCCCCCCCCCAAGCCAAAAACAAAGGTTTAAAAATCCCCAAATTCAAGATGGCATTACAAACCTCAACCCCCTAAACCCTAATCCCTACACCTACCCTATGCTCTAACCTAAAATCAAACCAGATTTTACTTTTTTTAATTAGTCCAGTTCCAGTTCTCAACACATGTCAGAACCAGACCCCCCGGGTCCAATTCCAGTTACAGAAAATGTGAGAACCGAGGGCCAATTCCAGGCCAGTTTCAGGCCGATCCTACAACCCTAAAACCCTATCCTCTGGTTCCAGTTCCAGCGATTCCAGATTGAGGGCCGTCTCCGGGTAGGATCCGGGTACCTGAATCCAGAACCACCGGTTCCTACCCAACAATCTGGGTACCTGCCCAACACTGATGGAAACCTCAAATGAATTTGCACCTGAGAGTAGGAAGTTTGCAGGAAGCTTTCAAAAGACAGGATCTGTCCCCATTGAGGCTCTTCCTGGGTTTGAGGGCCTAGGCAAAGGCATTGATGAAGAGCCTCAACGGGGTTGCTTCCCCAAGGGAAAGAACGATTTTAAATTTAGGAATCTTATAAAAGTGTAAGTGTACCTTACACTTTTGTAAGAGCATCTCCAGCGGTGCTCAGTACAGTAGCCTACCGGCTAAGTACGCAACTTGAACCTGGGAGGAGTGTGCGTACTTAGCCGGTAGGTGCGCACTTAAGACCATTCAATTTTTTTTGTAGCCACAGCAGCAACAGGTGGCTG
>Ga0116231_10009054_pt1 | contig 17082 bp, 11 predicted proteins | sample S1TSphgellanicum_2_FD_89695 | JGI IMG/M metagenome (GOLD analysis project Ga0116231, IMG submission 89695) | Host-associated microbial communities from peat moss isolated from Minnesota, USA - S1T2_Fd - Sphagnum magellanicum MG | ecosystem: Host-associated > Plants > Peat moss > Unclassified...
GGATTACGATCAGGCGGAGTTGTATGTCCCGATGCAGTGGGACCGCAGCAAGGTGACTCTGGGCAACTTCAACGACCGTGCCATCGCGCGGCTCAAGCCGGGAGTCACGATGGCGCAGATGAGCGCGGAGATGGCGCGGCTGATCCCGGTGGGGATTCGCAGCTTTCCGCCTCCACCGGGATTCAGTCCCAAGCTGATTGAGAGCGCACAGGTGGCGCCGAATCTGCGCCCGCTCAAGCGGGATGTGGTGGGCAGCATCGGCAACGTGCTGTGGGTGCTGATGGGTTCGCTGGCGCTGGTGCTGCTGATTGCCTGCGCGAATGTGGCCAATTTGCTGCTGGTGCGGGTGGAAGGGCGGCGGCAGGAGTTGGCGATTCGGGCGGCGCTGGGCGCGGGATGGGGGCGGATTGCCGCCGATCTGCTGCTGGAGAGCCTGGCGCTGGGCATGGCCGGCGCTGGGCTCGGCCTGGTACTGGCCAGTGCATCGCTGCGCGCGCTAGTGGCCGCGGCGCCCACCGGCCTTCCGCGCTTGCATGAGATCGGCATCGATCCAACGGCGCTGCTGTTTACGCTGGGGATTGCGCTGTTGACCAGCCTGCTTATCGGGGCGATTCCGGTTCTGCGCTATGCGGGCGCGGGCGACGCGATGAGCCTGCGGGAAGGCTCGCGGGGACAGAGCCAGTCGCGCCGGCAGGGGCGTACGCGCAATGCGCTGGCGGTGTTGCAGATTGCGCTGGCGCTGGTGCTGCTGGTCTGCTCCGGGCTGATGATTCAGACGTTCCGGGCGATGACGCGCGTCGATCCCGGTTTTCGCGATTCGGACTCTCTGCTCACCTTTCGGCTCTACATTCCGAACGCCACCATCCCGGACAGCGAAGGCGAGCGGCTTCTCCGCGCCGAGCAGGCGATTGGCGACAAATTGGCGAATCTGCCCGGAGTAGCTGCCGTGACTTTCGGCGACAGGGTGCCGATGGATGGAAACTCTGGCCAAGACCTGGTGTATGCGCAGGATCGCCCCTACGCCGAGAATCAGTTGCCGCCCGTGCGCCGCTTCAAGTTCGTCGCGCCGGGCTATCTGGCCACGTTGGGCACACCGCTGGTTGCGGGGCGCGATTTCACCTGGACGGACAATTACGAGCGGCTGCCGGTGGCGCTGGTCTCAGAAAACTTTGCCCGCGAATACTGGCACGATCCTCGGCAGGCGATCGGCAAGCGGATTCGCGTGGCCAACACCGACGCCTGGCGGGAGATCGTCGGCGTTGTCGCCAACACCTACGACGACGGCGTCAGTGAAGAAGCGCCCAGCGAAGTCTATTGGCCATTGCTGATGGGTCCGTTCGAGGGTCAGCAGGACCGCTCCGAGCGCTATCTCAGCTACATTGTGCGCTCACCCCAAGCGGGTTCGGCCGCGTTCCTGAATCAGGTCAAGCAGGCCGTCTGGACGGTGCAACCGGGACTGCCGCTGGCCAATCCCAATACGCTTGGCTACTTCTACAACAAGTCCATGGCGCGAACCTCGTTTACCCTCGCGCTCCTGAGCATCGCTGGCGGAATGGCGCTGCTGTTGGGCGTTGTCGGCATCTTCGGCGTCGTCTCCTACGGCATATCGCAGAGGACGAGGGAGATCGGCATCCGCATGGCGCTTGGGGCGCAGCGTGGACAAATCACCGGCATGTTCGTCCGCCAGGGCTTCGTCCTCACCGGGATCGGCGTCTCCCTCGGCCTTGCCGCGGCCGCTGCCACCATGCGGTTGATGTCCTCGCTGCTCTTCCATGTAAGTCCGGTAGACCCGCTCACCTATGCCACGGTCACCGGGGTCATCGCCGCGGTCGCGTGGATCGCCTGCTACCTGCCCTCGCGCCGCGCCGCGTCGGTCGAACCGGTGAATGCGCTGCGATCGGAATAGCGGAGCGGCTCCGAGGCATCCTCCAGCTACACTGAGCTGGGGGCCACGCGCCGAATGTCTCACTACACCAGCTTCGTCAAGATTCCGCTTCTGGTGCTCAGGCAGTTGGTAGCTCCGCTGCCGCCCATGGGAGCGCTAGACGTGGACGTATTGAAGCAGCGCGTCTGGCCGACCGATATCGACTTTAATCTGCACTTGAACAACGCCCGCTACCTGAGCGCCATGGACTACGGGCGCGTACACCTGCTTGCGCGCGGTGGCGTTTTGCGCCCGATTTTGAAAGAGCGCTGGGCGCCAGTCGTCGGCGCCGTCTGGATCACCTACCGCCGCTCCCTCGTCTTCGGCGCGCGCTATGAACTCGCAACCCGGCTGGTAGGCTGGGACGATCGCTGGTTCTACATGGAGCAGGTCTTTACCGGCGATGAGGGATTGGCCGCCGTGGGCTGGGTGAAAGGCGCGCTCCGCGACCGGTCGGGAGTGGTGGCCCCGCAACGCGTCCTGGACATGGTCCAGCCGGGGATCGCGAGTCCGGAACTTCCCGAGGCCATTGCCACGCTGAACGAGTTGACCCGAGAAAAGCTGCAAAGCGCCTCGTGAACACGGAATCGTAACCGGCGCCGATAGAATCGAATCAGGCAGATGATCCAGTTTCTCTATCTCGGCCGGGTTCCGTATGACGACGCGCTCGACCTGCAGCAGGAACTTGTCGATCTGCGCCATTCCGGGCGCATTGCCAACACTTTGCTACTGCTCGAGCATCCTCCCGTTCTGACCCTCGGCCGCAACGCCACACGCGCCAACATCCTCGCATCCGACGCAATCCTTGAAGACAAAGGCATCTCCGTCCATGAGACAAAACGCGGCGGCGACGTCACCTACCACGGGCCGGGACAGTTGGTCGGCTATCCCATCTTCGACCTGCGCAGTCTCTTCAACCCCAGCGGCTCGCGGCTGGGGCCGGTCGATTACGTCCGCCGCATCGAAGAAGCCCTGATCCGGCTTTGTGCCGGCTACGGCGTTCTCACCGGTCGCGTAGTGGGGCGAACGGGAGTCTGGACGCTGGGAACTGCCGAGAAAAAGATCGGAGCAATCGGGGTGCACGTCTCGCGCGGCATCACCTCCCATGGTTTCGCTCTCAATGTCACCACCGATTTGCGCGATTTTCGGTGGATCGTCCCCTGCGGCATCGCCGATCGCGAGGTCACCAGCCTCGAATTGGAGATTTCTAATCCGGAACAATTGCCCACGCTGGAGCAGGCCGCGAACGCCGCTGCGCGCTGCTTTGGGCAGGTTTTCGACCAGCCCGTGCTGGCGCTGGAGAGCCTCGAAGCTCTCCGTCAAAACACGTCCACGGCCGCAGAAGCAGCGCCGACCGGCATCCCCCTGCGCATCCCCGAGGAAGTCCAGCGCCTGCTTCCACTCGATCCAGACTCCGCCCCGAAGCCGGTCCGCGCTTAGTCCGGGCCGAGCAGTGCCACCCTGCAGACCCGCGGACCTATATAATCCAACTGGCAAACGGGCGCGAGACAGAGTCCCGCATAGCGGAAAGACGCGCGAAAGCCCCGCCGCAAGTTTTGAATCTCCAAAGAGGAACAGCACATGGCAACTGAAGTCATCATGCCCCAGATGGGCGAGTCGATTTTTGAAGGCACCATCACCAAGTGGCTCAAGAAGGTTGGGGACACAGTTGCCAAAGACGAGCCATTGTTCGAAATCTCCACCGATAAAGTGGACGCCGAGATACCCTCGCCCGCCGGCGGCACGCTGACCGAGATCAAAGTCGCCGAGGGCACAACGGTGCAGATCAATACCGTTGTCGCGCTCGTCGGCGGCGCTGGCGAGCCCACCGCCGCAGTTCCGGCAGAATCCGGAGCGACGGCGACCGTGGCCAGAAGCGCAGCAGGCGACGGCGCCACACAAGCTGTTACCGACGCGGCCAAGACGACCGCGCAAACCGACGCATCCGCCTCCGCAAGCGCCCCCGTGACCGGCGGAACGGAAGTCGTCATGCCACAGATGGGCGAGTCCATTTTTGAGGGCACCATCACCAAGTGGCTCAAGAAAGTCGGAGATTCACTCGCAAAAGACGAGCCCCTCTTCGAAATCTCCACCGACAAAGTAGACGCCGAGATTCCCTCACCCGTAGCCGGCAAGCTGACCGAGATCAAGGTCCCCGAAGGCGCCACGGTGCAGATCAATACGGTTGTCGCAGTGGTGGGCGGAGCAGCCTCGAGTTCAGTCCCACCTGCACCCGCCGCGAAACCGGCAGTTGGCGCTCCCAGCTCTGCTTCGCTTGCCGCCGCTGCTTCTGAAGGGCCGGTCGCCTCTGCCGGAACCGCCGACAAGCTGCGCTCCTCGCCCTTAGTCCGCCGCATTGCCAAAGACAACAACCTCGACCTGAAGCAGATTCCAGGCACCGGTGCCGGGGGCCGAATCACCAAAGACGATACGCTGAAGTTTCTGGCCGAAAAGGGCGCCGGCGCCGCCTCGCCCGTCACTCCGCCTGCCGCTCCAGTTGCAGCCGCTGTGCCCTCTGCTCCAGCGGTTGCTGCAGCTCCCGCCGCTGCGCCTGCACCGCGCGCCGCTGTCGCGCCGGTCACGCCGGCGGCGACGCCATTGCCGGGTGAACTGGTCCCGCTGACCAAAATGCGCTCCATCATCGCCCAGCGCATGGTCGAGAGCTACCACACCAGCCCGCATGTCCACACTGTCTTCAAAGTCGACATGACCCGCATCGTCAAGCTGCGCGAGAAGGAAAAGGGCAAGTACGAGCAGCGCAACGGCGTCAAGCTCACTTATATGCCGTTCATCGCCGCCGCCGCTGTGCAGACGCTGCGTAAGTTCCCCATCGTCAACGCCAGCATGGAAGGCGAAGCCATCCGCTACCACCAGAACATCAATCTTGGCATTGCCGTAGCTCTCGAATGGGGCCTGATCGTGCCCGTCATCAAGCAGGCGGAGGAGCGCAGCTTCCTTGGCCTGGCCCGCGCCGTGGCCGATCTCGCCGAGCGCGCCCGCGCCAAAAAACTCAAGCCCGAGGAAGTGGCCGGATCGACCTTCACGCTCACCAACTCCGGCATCTTCGGAGAAGAGTTCGGCACGCCTATCATCAACCAGCCGGATTCGGCGATCCTGGCCATCGGCGGCCTCAAGAAAGAAGCCACCGTCCTCACCGACTTGGACGGCAACGACACTATCGCCATCCGCTCCATCCAGCACTTCTGCCTCGGCTTCGACCATCGCACCATCGACGGCGCGGACGCTGGGAAGTTCATGGCGGAGTTCAAGAAAACGCTCGAAGGCTGGAGCGGGGATATCGGCTGACCGTCCGCTGTCCGTTGCTAACTCATCCATTCCGTGAGCTTCCGCTGCAAGTCTTCCTTGCTGGGAAGATACAAGAGATACTCGCGCGCGTGGATGTTTGCGTCTTTAGGGAGCGTGATCTCAACCAGCGCCTTATTGTTTTTCTTGCAAAGCAGTATACCGACGGTCCGGTTTTCCTCCTCCGCCCTAACGAAGCGGTCGTAATAATTGACGTACATCTGCATTTGCCCTAAGTCCTGGTGTGTAAGTTTCCCTAACTTAAGGTCCACCAGGACATAGCAGCGGAGCAACCGGTTATACAGGACCAAGTCGACAAAATAATGCTCTTCGTCGAAGGTGAAACGCTTCTGCCGCGCTTCAAACAGAAAGCCTTTACCGAGTTCGAGCAGAAATCTTTCAATGTGCGTGACGATGGCGATCTCCAGATCGGTTTCTGAGTAGCCGGATTTTTCTTCGAGACCCAGAAATTCAAGCACGACAGGATTCTTGAGAAAGTCTTCTCCTCTGATGCTTCTCAGCCCTTTGCGAGACGGCTTTTGCACCTGCTTCCTGTTTCGGCTCAGCGCAAGCCGTTCGAACAGGCCGGAGTCGAAGTTTCGCTTCATCTCCCTCAGCGTCCAGCCATGCCGGCTCGCCTCGGTCTCGTAGAAGAAGCGTTCTTTTTCATTCAATCCCAGAAGAAATACGTAGTGGGACCAACTGAGGGCAAAGCCGCTTCCCGAAGACGCCTGGGTCGGGCCGACTCTCCCTTGCAGGCTGGATGGAGTGAGAGACGGTTTGAAAATCCCAGACACTGTCTGGGATTTTCCATGCGTTGCCAATTTCTTTTGAGCTGTATTTGAGGTTGTTGCGGGTGCAGAAATCCCAGACAGTGTCTGGGAAATTGCCGGCAGCCGATCCGGATAGGCGAGATAAAATCGCCGCATATATTCAAGATTCGTGCGTGAAAAGCCGTTGCCGAATTCGCCGGCGAGTTTGGCCGAAAGCTCGTTGATTAAGTTGGCTCCGTACTCGGCTCGGTCCGCGCCCTTTTGCTCCTGCTCGACGATGCGGCGGCCAATCTCGTAGTTGGTCGCGACCTGCAACAGGTCCACCCCACGCGCTACCGACTGGCGTGCCGAGAGAACGAGTTTGCGGATTCCTCGATACAGCAAGGCGGGGGCGCGATCAGTCTTCATGGGATAGCTGATACTTTAACAGAGTTTGCGGAAGGCATGTATCAAGAGCGTCCGAGATAGTTAGCATTACGCATAAGACGACGCTGAAAGCCCGAGAAGCGAGCCGCCTGACTGTCTGAAAGCGACAAAACATCGTGTGTTGACAGGCCCCGCTATCGGCTTTCCATCAAAGTCCTTGGCTGGGACTTACCTTGCGGATTCGGCTCGTATTGCCTTCCCCGGCAACTCCATCTCCTCCAGCTTGCCGTCGCGGACTACGAAGTGGCCGCCGACCAGCACGTACTTGAAGCCGTAGGAGTATTGCCCCGGTCTCTCGTAGGTAGCTTTGTCGATCACTGTCTTCGGGTCGAAGACGTCGATGTCGGCGTCCATGCCGACTTGGAGGCGGCCTTTGTATTTCATCTGCGGGGTGAAGGATTCGAGGCGTTTGGCGGGGGCTAGCGATGCGCGGCGGATGGCTTCCATCAGCGTTAGCACCTTTTGTTCGCGCACGTAGACGCCTAACAGGCGGGCGTAGGTTCCGGCGCTGCGGGGATGGCCTTTGCCGTCCGTCAGCGTGCCGTCGCTGGCGATCATCACCATGGGGTCGGCCATGGCCAGGCGCACCATCTCTTCTGTGTTCGTGAAGAGGATCACCTTGCCGCCGGTGTGGCGATAGCGGTTGAAGCTGGCTTCGGTGAGTCGTTCGCCGGTCTCGACCCACTCTAAGTCGCTGTAAGTGATGCCTAACTGCTGCTGCCATCCGGGATGGAATACATCCGACTCGATGCCGGTGGCCCCGGCGGTGTAGGGATAGGCTTCGGTCGTCACGTCGAGGCCCCGGTCGCGCGCGCCGTGGATCATCTGGAGCGCGAGTGGGGTGAGTTTGTTGGCCATGCTGTTGATGTGGACGATGTGCACCGAAGCGCCGGTGATCGCTGCGTCCGCAATCATCTCCTGGAGACTGTCGACCACACCCGGAGTAAGTCCGCCCGGAGCGCGCATGTGCACGAAAAGTGGCTCCTTCCACCGCGCCGCCAATTCAAAGACGTGAAGTACATCGGCGGGGGTCTCGCGCGGCGTGTAAGCCAGTCCCATGCCAATGCCCACGCCGCCTTCGCGCAGCCCCTGTTCCACATCCGCAAGGATCTGCGCCTGCTGCGCATCGGTGGGCGTATCGGTGATGACTTTGTCGCGCGGCAGCCAGGTGCCGGTGTCGTGCATCACGGCCATGCAGGCGGGGATGTGTCCACTGCTGGCGCCAAAGTTGATCAGTGCCTTGCCCTCGCGCTCGGCATACCACGGCGCCACAGGCCACACCCCTTTTTCAAGCTCCAGTGCTGTAGTCACCCCGTCCATCGCCTTGTAGCGATAATTCTCCGCGTCCTGCCCATGCGAATGCAGATCGATGAACCCCGGGGCGACCACCAGCCCTGTCGCGTCGATCATGGTCTTCCCGCCCAGCGAGCCCTCAGTAATCGCCGCGATCTTTCCATCCAGAATCCCAACATTGCGGACGCCATCGAGCTTCGTTTCTGGATCCATCACGCGGCCGTTGCGGAGCACCACATCGTACATCTGAGCGAACGCGGGGTAAGAGACATTCAATGCTCCGAAGAAGAGCAGGACGGCAAAAAGCAAGCGACGATTGAGATGCATGGCGAGAGTCATCCTTGGTGGCGGATCGATACAGGAACGCTGATCGGGGCGACCTCAGTGTACATGGGTTTGCGGCGCGGGAGCGCATACACGCCGGCGCGGCCCAAAGCCGCTCACATCCATCAACAATTGGATAAGCTGCCACGCTCCGGGCAGACGCATCGCCGCACCCGCAAGCGCCCAGCCAAGGTGCAGATGCTCGAGTGCCCGGCCCATCGCGCGAATCCCGCTGACGGCTGGGCTGCCATCCCCGGGATCGTACGTCATGCGCTCAATCGGCTCTTGCAACCACTCGGCCGGCAGGATCTCCATTCCCGTCTTCGTGCGTTTTGCAAACCAGCGCTCCAGTTCGCTGCACGGGCGGCAAGTTGCGGCCAGATACAGCCGCGCCCCCCGTCCGGAGGAATACGGAATCCAGCGCGGAAGCCAATCGCGAACCTCGCTGCGGTAGATGCGCCAGCTATCTCCAAAGCGTTCCGCCAGATCCAGCCGCTCATCCCAGCGGGCGATACCAGCCGAGTAGATCACCGCAATCGCAGGCGCAAGCAGCAGCCACGGGTTGCGCAGGATCGCTGCCCAAAACAGCATCGTCAACGTGCACGCGAACTGCATCGGATTGGCGACATAGCGGTAAATTCCGCTCGTGACCAGCCGCTTGGGCGGGTCGTAGGGGATGGGCGTCCCCCCGCCGCGCTGGGCAAACTCCATCGCCGCGCCCAGGCCGGGGAGGGCGAGGATCAGCAGACCCAGCATCGCAAGTTGGCGCTGCCAGACAGGCATCTGCAACAGCGGAGCCCAGTTCGAGCCGGGCCTAAGTGCGAAGACTACTTCCGGGATCAGGAACAGAAAAAGCAGGCCGGACGTGGCCACTTGCATCGCCGCGCGGACAGGTAGATGCGTCTGCTGTTGCGTCCAGCGCGCAAGGCTTAGGCCCGGCAGCAGAACGAAGGTGACCGCGACGCCCTCGCCGATCAGCCAATTCGGACCGAGATGGACGACCGCGCCGCACAGCGGCATGGCCACCAGGTCGAAGGCCGCCATGATCGCCGCTACCCAGGCAAGAGGCAGTCGCGGAAAAGCCAGCGCAGGCAGAATTCCCCAGAGAATCGCCCAACCGGCGTAAAGTTCGAGCGGCATTTCGCGCAGACCGGTCTCCGCGCCGGGAAAATTCCACCATGCAACCCGCAAATTCGCGCACTGCAGCGCCAACAGCATAGGCGCGGTCCAAAGGAGTCCGAGCAGGCATGCGGCAAACCTGCGCGGATGCCGCCGCCGCGTAAGCGCCAGGATCATCGCGGAGGTAAGCGGCAGATACAGCGCGCCAACCCGCTCGGCGAATGCGGAATCAAGCCGCGGCGCGGTCATTTCGCCGCCTGCCGGGGGGTCGCGTTCGCCTCAATCATGTAGCGCGCCGCCTGGCGCACGGTGAGCCGCTCCCAGGGGATGAAGTACCAGGCGGGGTCGAGCTGGCGGGCGAAATGGACGCGCCAGGTTACGCGAGTGTGCTGCCCGTCGATTGCGCGCCACTCCACTTCGGAGCTTTGCCAGCGCACCCACTGCGTGAGTTTAGTCGAGTCGCTCACTGTCTCCATGCGGATGAAGTGGTCGCGGCGTTCGGCCACGCGCGAAACGATGTCCCCCGGTGGATCGCCCTCCGCGCCGGCGAAGTGGATGGTGCGGGTCGCGCCGATGACCAGTCCACTGCCGTAAGCGGCGAGCGGACGCGGAAATCCTACCCTGAGCCACGCCGGAAGCGGCTGCGCCAGGCTCGGGCTTTGCGCCAGCGCCGCTTCCACCGCTTCTTGCGGGGCGCTGACAATCCCCGTCGACTCGACCGTCTGGTCGCGGTTGCCAGTGAATTGCGGCACGACGCCTTCAAGGCACATGGGCAGCAACAGGACCGCAAGGCAACTGAGCGTGGCGTTTTGGCGGTCGCGCTTGCGAGCCGCATCGGCGATGAGGCCGATCACGATCCCCACCAGATAGAAGATCGGAGAGGCGATCAGGATGCAGAGATAGCCCTCGCCGAGCAGCGGCGCCACCACCAGCAGGAAAAGCGTGATGCCTTTGACGATGCCGCCGGTGAGCGATTTGGCCTTGGGAGTGAACGCCAGCAGGATGGCCAACACAGCCGGGACGCCTAAGAACATCGCTGCGGAATGGGTCAGGTTTTCGCCGACCAGGCCTCGGTACAGAATCGATCCAACGGTGAGCGCCACGACAAACGAGGCGAACCAGAGGCGCTCCGGCCTCCCGCCAAGTCTGCGGTCGTCCCCGCTGCCGGTTGTATTCAGTAAAACCGATTTCTTATCGGCATCTGAAGGTTCGCTTTGCTGGGTTCGGAGTTCGTTGGGATCGCTCACGGCATTTTCCTCCCGAAACAAGCCGTCGATTTTTCGCCCGGCCCGCGTTTTGAACATGTTCAAATAATGATCCGGCGGTCCATGGAAGTCAAGGTGTTTTTGAACGTGGTCAAAAATGGTTCAGTGGGCGATCCGGCGCGCGCCGCGCTTGCAAGGCGAACGCCGGCAAATCCATTGCCGGGCTCTCACAGATCCCGAAAAACCGCGTGAGCCAATTTTGCTAAGAGTCAACCCTGGGATGGATACGAGAGTGCGTTTTGGAGTGCTAGGTTGGTAGGCGACTCTCGAAACCGTTGAGGATTGACCATGGCTCCTTCGCAACTCATTGACAGCGACCTTTCCACAGCCGGGAGCCGGTGGAAGACTTCAGCGTTTCCCGCAGCGATCTCCGCATTGCTGGCTACCGCCATCGCCGGGTATTTTTGGGTCGACTCGCGCTATCCCGCGCTTGTCAAGAAACTGCATGCGGGCAGGGCGATCCATATAAGCGGAAAGCTGAGCTTCGACGAGCTCATTCCGGTTACGGCGCAGATGCCGCTGCTGACGCGGGCGGGTTACACGGCGGTGGATTGGGCGTGGACCAACCGCATCGGGATGACCTTTGGCGTTTTCTTTGGCGCGGCGATGTTGACTCTGCTCGCCTATTTGCCACGACGCAGGTTTGCGTCGGCATACGCGAACACGGCATTGGGAGCGCTCTTCGGCGCGCAGCTAGGCGTTTGCGCCAACTGCGCCGCGCCGGTGGGGCAGGGGCTACTGGGAGGCGGAGCCAGCCCGGCGACGATGCTGGGTGCCATCATCAGTTCGCCGACGCTGAATGTGGTGGTGCTCGCGATGGCCTTTACGCTGCTGCCTCTGCCCATCGCGCTGTTGCGGCTGGCTGCTCCGCTGGTGCTGCTGGCGCTGGTTCCGTTGCTGGTGGGTTCGCTGCCGGGGAAGAATGAGCTTCAACTCCAGGCCGCTTGCACCGTGGCCTTAAGGCCTGCGCTTGGCGCGGTGACGAAGGCTTATCTGAAAAATCTGGCGCGGTTGGCGCTAGCCACCGTGCCGTGGATGCTCTTGGCGGGGTTGCTGGGAGCGTTGGTTGTAGAACTGATTCCGGTACAAACGATCCCGGTCCAGGCGACTTTTCTGGGACTGATCGCGGTGGCGCTGCTGGGAACGTTTGCGCCAATGCCCATCGCCTTCGATGTGGCGATGGCTTATCTCCTGCTCAGCCGCGGCGTTGCCGCGCCGTATGTGGCTGCGCTGGCATGCACTCTGGGAGCGTTCAGCATCTACCCCTTCCTGATTGTGGGCAGAGGCCTTTCGTGGCGAGTGGCTGTCTCGATCTTCGCAGCGGTGACGACCGTTGGGATTGCGGCTGGAGTGGTGGCGATCTTCGTCTAGACCACGACTTCCCGTCCCTTCGGCCGTCGAAGCGCTCGACACGCCCGAGCGCCCGCTGAAGCGGGCCCTGGCGATGGGCGGCACTTGCTCCGGCCAACGACGGTGTGGATTCTTATCGGCCAGCCATGGAAAAGACCACGTTGATCGTGGTTTCGACCTCGATCGGCTGCCCGTTCAGTAGATACGGCCGATACCGCCAGGTCTTCACCGCCTCCACAGCCGCCTGCGTTAGCATGGGATGGCCGCTCAACACACGCAAATTCGCGATCGTCCCCTCCTTCGAGATCGTGGCCGCCAGCACCACCGTCCCGGAGATACCTGCCGTGCGCGCAAGGGTGGGGTAAACCGGCGTGGTCTTTGAAATCAGCAATCCTTCAAGTACCTTGCTCGTAACTCTGGCGAAGGATGGCTGGGGTTGACGCAAAACCGGCGCGGCGCTGGGCGGGAAGATTTCTCCGGATGCGCCCGGAACGCCGTCGCCGATAGATATCCCCATGCCAAGGCTAAAATCCGTAGGCGCTGGAGGTGCGCCGATCGCCTCGCGCGAGATTCGCGACGGAATGTTCATCGGAATCCGGTAAATGTCGTGCACCGGCGATGCCTGTGCCGAAGAAGTTTGCTGCGCCGTGGGCTGTTGCATGATCGGGGGAGCGGGCACATACAAGGCCCGCTGCAGCAACTGCGTCGGCAGCGACGCCGGATACATCAACGGCAGCACGATCATCGCAGCGACCACGCCCAGGTTGATGGTAAGCGTCAGCAGCATCCAGCGCGGCGCCTGGCTGCGCTGCACACTGCGAGAGTCGAACGTTGCGTCTTCAAACATGGTGAACCTCCAGGAGGGCTGCGTTGCGCCCATGCCCCGGTAGACACCGGGTTGCCGCGCAATGTTCCCCGCGTGGCAATCGGCGGCTGTGTGCGTTAGACTCCTCGGCATGATCGCGAAACGAACAAGAGTGCGTGTATTGAGAGTTCGGGCCTTGCTCGGCTGCATATTGGCCGCTGCTGGATCGTCTATCCCGGCGCTGGCGCAGGATGCCCCGGCAGCTCCGGATAAAGCTGCAACGCTCAGCTACATTCACAAGAGCTGGGACATTCTCTCCCGGTCGATGACCGATTGCCACTCGCTCAAAGACGTGAAAGTGACCACCAACCCTGTGCTGTACTTCCCGGCCGAGATGGCCATTCCACCCGAGGTACAGGCGCTCACCGCGCAATGCGGCGTCAAGATCGCGGCCCTGCCCAAACGCATCGAGAAGCTGGGCGATCTGATGCCCGAGGAGCTTGCCGCCGACGGTATGGCCCCAGGGCTGCTCTATCTGCCGAACAAATACGTCGTCCCCGGGGGTAGATTCAACGAAATGTACGGCTGGGACAGTTACTTCATCCTGCTCGGCCTGATAGCCGACCATCGCGAAGAGTTAGCGCGCGGCATGGTAGACAATTTCTTCTTTGAGATCGAGCATTACGGCGCGGTTCTCAATGCCAATCGAACTTACTTCCTTACCCGTTCCCAGCCGCCGTTTCTCACCTCTATGATCCGCGCCGTATACGAAGATCCGGCCAGCTTCAAGACCAAAGCGGAGGCGGAAACGTGGCTCGCGGAGGGCTATGCGCGCGCAGGCAAAGACTATCAAACCTGGACGCGCCCAGAGCACAAAGCAGGGTTGACAGGGCTTGCTCGGTATTACGATTATGGGCACGGTCCAGTACCGGAGATGGCCGACGACTCTACGTACTATCCCGACTTCATCCGCTGGCTCGTTGCACATCCGGCCCAGAATCCCGGCTTCCTGCTCAAAGGCGTAGCCAAGCCAAACGCCGCGGAAGCGGCGGCCTTAGAGCGCACCAGTTGCGATGTCAACAAGTCCGCCGTATGCGCCAAAGCCGAGGCGGAAGGTTACCGGCTGACGAAAGACTTTTACGCCGGCGACCGCGCCATGCGCGAATCAGGCTTTGATACCAGCTTTCGCTTCGAGCCGTTCTCCGGAGCCACGCATCACTATGCGCCCGTCTGCCTGAACAGCCTGCTCTTCCGCTACGAGCGGGACATGGCGCACTTCGCGCATCTGCTCGGCAAGCCCGAAGACGCGAAGATGTGGGAGCTGCGCGCGAAGAAGCGCAACATCGACATGCAGCGCTATCTGTGGGACGCGAAAGACGGCGTCTTCGCGGACTACGACTTTCTCAGGCATAAGTCGTCCACTTATGCCTATGTAACTTCGCTCTATCCTCTCTGGGCCGGCGCGGCCACGCGCGAACAGGCCGCGCAAATCGAGAGTAAGTTAAACCTGTTCGAACGCCCCGGCGGCCTGGCCATGAGCAACACCGCCAGCGGCATGCAGTGGGATGAGCCGTATGGCTGGGCTCCCACAAACTGGCTCGCCGCGCAGGGCTTGGCGGCCTATCGGTTCAAAGACGATGCGCAGCGCATCGCCGGCAAGTTCACCGCGACCATCGACCATGGCTTTGCCAAGGACGGCACCATCCGCGAGAAGTACAACGTCGAGGCCGCCAACGCGGAGGTGCATGTCACCGCAGGATACAAGTCGAACGCCATCGGATTCGGCTGGTCCAACGGTGTTTATCTCAAGTTCACCGAGATGCTGGGTGAGAAATAGCGGCTTTCGATGACCGGATCGCGACTGCCATAATCGAAACATGCTGGTTCTCGCCTCAGCCTCGCCGCGCCGCCGGGAGCTTCTCGCCCAGGCCGGGTACTCCTTCGCCGTGCGGGCCGCCGATATCGACGAGGCTTTGCACCCCGGCGAAGACCCCATCGCCTACGTGACGCGCCTCGCGCGGGAAAAAGCCGAGGCAGTCTTCGCGCTCCGCTCAGAATCCGACCCATCCCTGACCGTCCTCGGCGCCGACACCACCGTCTGCGTCGACCGCCAGATCCTCGGCAAGCCGGAGTCGCCGGAAGACGCTGCACGCATGTTGCGCCTCCTCTCCGGACGCACCCATCGCGTCATCACCGGCGTAGCGCTCGTCTCCGCGCACCAGACCCAGGTCGCGGCCGAAGTCACCGCAGTACAGTTTCTGAGCCTGTCCGATGCCGAAATTGCCGGCTACATCGCCACCGGGGAGCCTGACGACAAAGCCGGCGCCTACGCCATCCAGGGTCGCGCCGCCCGTTGGATTCCACGCATCGAGGGCTGCTATTTCAACGTCGTCGGCCTGCCGATCGCGCTGGTTTCCACCTTGCTGGACTCGCTTCCCGCCCTCAACTCCTAGCTGCTGCCCGCGGACGATAGGCACGGCACACCGAAACCAGCTACACTGGCCGCCGATGAACTCTTTACGCAGATTGCTCATTTCCGCCGCCGTTTTGCTATCGGGACTGTCAGCCGCCGCCCAGTCTATCCAGTCTCCGCTTGCCCCGTTCCCCATGGCGCAGTCAGGGCTCGTCATCTCTCGCCGCACGCAGGCGATGGAGCCGTTTACCGTCGCCGGCGAGCGCGGCGTCCTGGTCGGCACGCAGGACGGCCAATTCGAATCCTGGATTCTCCCCGTCAAACTGATCAGCCATTTGACCATCGAAGCCGATGTTGAGGGCTACCCGGTGCCCATCGCGGTCAATCCTCAGGCGGCAAGCATCGAAGTGCGCCCCGACCGTACCACCATCACCTACAGCCATGCCGCCTTCACCATCCGCCAGATCATGTTTTCGCCCAGCGACGCAGCGGCGGCAAACACGCCTTCGACTGGCCCCGTCGTGCTCTTTCAGATCGACTGCGACCACGCGGTGGACCTGGTCTTCCGCTTCACGCCCGAGATGCGCTGGATGTGGCCCAAGCGCAACGATGGCATCCCAGGGCCGGATTGGATCCAATCCCCGGCTGGCGGCTACTACACCCTGCAAATGGATTATCCCGACCTCGCCGGCGCCATCACCATTCCCACCGCGACGCCGGGCATCATGGCCCCCTACCAGGAGCGCCCCCAGGTCCATCCCCTGGAACTGCGGCTGCACTACGACCCCAAACGCGATGGCCGCGGCGCAAATGCCAAGCTCTTCCCGCTGCTGATGGCGGTCGGAACCAATCCGGAGGCGGCCAGCAACAAAGCTCTCGGCGAGGCGCTCACCCATCTCAACGATGCCATCCCGGCCCTGTACAAGAGCCACGCCGAGCACTACGCCAAACTCCAATCCGAATCCACCTCCATCGAGACGCCCGACAAGGCTCTCAACGAAGCTTTCCGGTGGGGCGTCGTCTCGATCGAGCAGTTGAAGGCGCATGAGTTCGTCAGCAACCAGACGGCCCTCGTCGCCGGCTACTTTGCCAGCGCCGACTCCGCCCGTCCCGGCTTCGGCTGGTTCTTCGGCCGCGACGCCCTCTATTCCCTCTACGCGGTCAATGGCTTTGGCGACTTCGCCCTCACCCGCGCCGAGCTGGAATTCCTGATCGCCCGCCAGCGCGCCGACGGCAAAATCATGCACGAGTTCTCCCAAACCGCCGGAGACCCTGTCGTCGACTGGAAAGCCTTCCCCTACATGTACGCCGCCGCCGACGCCACGCCGCTCTTCCTCATGGCCGTGCGCGATTACCTGCGCGCAAGCGGCGATGTCGAGTTCGTCAAAGCGCACCGAGAGGTCATCGAGAAAGCCTGGGCCTTCGAGACCGCAGCCAGCTCCGACACCGATCACGACGGCATCTACGACAACTCGCAGGGCACAGGCTGGGTCGAAAGCTGGCCGCACGACCGGATGCCGCACCAGGAAGTCTATCTGGCGCTGCTCGACGAACAAGCCAGCCTCGCCTACGCCGACCTCGCCGGCGCGCTCGGAGACAAGTCGAGCGCCGACTCCAGCGCAGCCCGCGCCCGCCAGATTCAAGCCAAAATCGAAGAGGAGTACTACGACAAGGCAAAGGGCTGCTACGCCTTCAGCCACAACCTTGCCGGCGACCCCAACGGCGAAACCGACCGCGCCACCACCGTGTATCCCGCCATCGCCTGGTGGGACTGGAACGGCCCCAACCCTCCCATCGCCCACGCCGCCGAATGCACCAGACAATTCGCCGGCCCAGCCTTAGCCACCGACTGGGGCCTGCGCGACGTCGCCGACACAGAACCCTTCTACGACGGCATGAGCTACCACCAGGGCTCGGTCTGGCCGCTCTTCACCGGCTGGGGCGCGCTGGCCGAGTACCGCGCCGGGCAACCGCTGGCCGGCGAACAGATGCTCATGCAAAACGTGGACCTGACTTGGGCGCAAGACCCCGGCGCCGTCACCGAGCTGCTCTCCGGAGACTTCTTCGTCCCCTTCGGCCGCTCCACC
>Ga0116231_10009055_pt1 | contig 17082 bp, 12 predicted proteins | sample S1TSphgellanicum_2_FD_89695 | JGI IMG/M metagenome (GOLD analysis project Ga0116231, IMG submission 89695) | Host-associated microbial communities from peat moss isolated from Minnesota, USA - S1T2_Fd - Sphagnum magellanicum MG | ecosystem: Host-associated > Plants > Peat moss > Unclassified...
CCGGCGATGTGTTCGACCATGTCGGCGTTGTCGATCTTGTGGTCGACCTTGCCGGCCATATAGACCATGCCCACGCCCTTACCCGATCCGCCGCCAGTGAAGCCGATATCGGTCATCAGCGCCTCGCCCGGCCCGTTTACCACGCAGCCGATGATCGAAAGCGTCAGCGGCGTTTCGATGTGCGCGAGGCGCTGCTCCAGTTGCGTGACAGTGTCGATCACGTTGAAGCCCTGGCGCGCGCAGGAGGGGCAGGAGATGATCTTGACCCCGCGATGGCGGATGCCAAGCGATTTCAGGATGTCCCAGCCGACCAGGACCTCTTCCTCGGGTTCCGCCGAGAGCGAGACCCGCATCGTGTCGCCCACGCCCGCCCACAGCAGATTGCCCAGGCCGATGGAGGATTTCACGGTGCCGGCGCGGCGGCTGCCGGCTTCGGTGATCCCGATGTGCAGCGGATGGTCGCACACCTCGGCTAGCTGCTGATAGGCGGCGACGGCCATGAACACGTCCGACGCCTTCACGCTGATCTTGAACTCGTGAAAGTCGTGGTCCTGGAGGATCTTAGCGTGTTCCAGCGCGCTCTCGACCAGCGCCTCGGGGTTCGGCTCGCCGTATTTCTCCAGCAGATGCTTCTCGAGCGAGCCGGCGTTGACGCCGATGCGCATGGAACAGCCATGGTCCCGCGCCGCCTTGATGACCTCGCGCACCCGCTCGGGACTGCCGATATTGCCGGGATTGATGCGCAGGCAGGCCGCCCCGCTCTCGGCCGCCTCGATGGCGCGGCGGTAGTGGAAATGGATGTCCGCGACGATCGGCACGTCGACCTGCCGCACGATATCCTTGAGCGCAAGGGCGCTCTCCTCGGCCGGGCACGAGACGCGGACGATGTCCACGCCCGCCTTCTCGCAGCGTTTGATCTGCGCCACCGTCGCCGCGACGTCGGTGGTCAGCGTGTTCGTCATGGTCTGCACCGTGATCGGCGCATCGCCGCCCACTGGCACCGAGCCGACATGGATCTGGCGGGATTTGCGACGGTCGATGTTCTGATAGGGACGATAGCTGCTCATGCGAATGCTCCGAGGTTCGCTTGGGTGACCATATGCCCTCGCGTGGCCTCGTTCGCAAACGCGGCTGTCAGGCCGCGACGATCCGCGCGACAGAATCCAGATCGCGCGCGTCGTCGTCCGACAGCGCGCATGTCGCCGCGGCAAGGTTCTCTCGCAGATGCGCAACGGACGCGGTGCCCGGGATCAGCAGGATGTTGGGCGCGCGACGCAGCAGCCAGCCGAGGGCGACCTGCATCGGCGTGGCGCCAAGGCGGGCCGCGACTTCGGACAAGGCGGAGGATTGCAGCGGCGTGAAACCACCGAGCGGAAAAAATGGCACATAGGCGATGCCTTGGCCGGCGAGTTCGTCGATCAGAGTGTCGTCGTTCCGATGCACCAGATTGTAGTGATTCTGCACACAGACGATGTCGCAGATCCGGCGCCCCTCCGCGATCTGCGCTGGGGTGACATTGCTCAGGCCGATGTGACGCACGAGGCCCTGACGCTGTAATTCGGCCAATACCGTGAGCGGCGCCTCGATCGATCCCTCGGCCGGACCATGCACGGCGAACATGCTGCGCAGGTTGACCACCTCGAGCCGGTCCAGGCCGAGGTTGCGGAGATTGTCATGGACCGCCTGAGTCAGTTCGGCGGGCGAAAGGGCCGGGATCCAGGATCCGTCCTCGCCGCGCCGGGCACTGATCTTGGTGACGATGACGAGATCGTCGGGATAGGGGTGAAGGGCCTCCCGGATAATCCTGTTGGTCACGTGCGGGCCGTAAAAATCGCTGGTGTCGATGTGGTTCACGCCGCTTGCCACTGCCTCGCGCAGCACGGCGCGCGCCGCCTCCGGATCCTTGGGCGGGCCGAACACGCCGGGCCCCGCGAGCTGCATGGCGCCGTAGCCGAGCCGCCTCACGGTGCGGTCGCCGAGCTTGAATGTGCCGGCTTGGTCGATACTTGACATGATTGATCTCCTTCTAACGGACCACACACAGGTAAGCGTTGCCCGGCTGCGCGATAACCGAGAGAAATCCGCACGAGCTGTACGGGATCACGAACAGTGAAGGTCGATCTGGCTGGTCTGAACGCCTTCGTGGCAGTCGCGCGCGCGAGGGGTTTTCGCGATGGCGCGCGTGCCTCTGGCGGCAGCGCGTCGGGCCTCAGCGAGGCGGTACGACGCCTTGAGACCCAGCTCGGTGTCAGACTGCTCAACCGGACGACGCGGAGCGTCGTCCCGACCGAGGCGGGCGAGCGGCTGCTGGAACGGCTCGGTCCGGCATTGACCGAGGTGGAGGACGCCCTCGACGTCGTGAACAGCTTTCGCGGCAAGCCGGCCGGCACGTTGCGGCTCAATGTGCCGGTCAGCGCCGCACGTCTGGTGCTCCCCGCGATCGTCCCTCCGTTCCTTGCAACCTATACGGAGGTGCGGCTTGAGGTGGTCGCGGAGGAGAGCTTCGTCGATGTCATCGCCGCCGGCTGCGATGCGGGTATCCGCTACGGGGAGACACTGGAGCGGGACATGATCGCTGTCCCGATCGGCTCCCGGGTCCAACGCTTCGCGACCGCGGCCGCTCCAGGCTATCTCGATCGCCGCGGGCGGCCCGACCATCCGCGCGAATTGCTCGGCCACGCCTGTCTGCGCGGTCGGTTTGCAAGCGGAGCGATGATGCCGTGGGAATTCGAGCGCGACGGCGAGGTAGTCCGTGTCGATCCGACGGGTCCGCTTCTGGTGCGGATCGGCCCGGCGACCGAGCTCGCCGTGGACGCGGCGATCGCGGGCACCGGGATCGTCTATCTCTTTGAGGATTGGCTGCGCCCGCATCTCGATAGCGGCGCCCTCGAACCCGTTCTCGAGTCGTGGTGGCAGGGCTTCGAGGGTCCTTTCCTCTACTACCCTGGGCGGCGCCTCGTGCCCGCGCCACTGCGCGCGTTCATCGATTTCATCAAGTCATCGGCCGGATAGCCGTGAGATCGCCCCTCGGTGAATGGGCCCAGCGACGTAGGTGTTAGTTGGACCTCACCGCAGGACGCGAGGGCGCCTGCGCTGCGGCCGTACCCTGTGCGGGTGGTTGGGCCTGACCGGGAAGCTTGCCCTCGCGGATCAGCTCGGGGTCCAGGGGCAAATCGCGCAACACGCTGCGTTCGCCAACGAAGGCGGGCGCGACGACGCCATCGACAAGCAGTTCGGTGCCGGGGGCGTTGCCCGTCGTCAGCAGCAATGGGCCCTTGCCGGGGACGGCCCAAGTCTCGCCATTACGGAGCACGCGATTGAGCAGGACCTGTCCCTGCTTATCGCGCACCTGCATCCAGGCATCCGCTTTCGCGCGCAGGGTGATTCTGGATCCGTCCGGACCCGGCGGGGTGGCCGGCGTGGCCGGAGGCATGGGCACGTTCTCGGCCGGCAGGCCGGCGCCTGGCGCTCCCGCCATCGTCGTTCCGGGTGCGGGCGGCCCATACATCTGCGGCACCGGGGGGCCGAACATGGCAGGCGACATCGGCACCGTCACAGGCACGGGTACCGGCACGGGGATCGCGCCGGCGGCGGTGATCGTGCCTGAGGTAACGCCGCTGGAGGCGGCGGGGGGCGGCGACCCCGACGAGGGCAGGGCAGATGCGGCGGCCGAGGAATCGGCCAGCGATGGGGCGGGCGGCGGCGGGGCGACGGCGAGTGGCGCGAGACGCTCGGGCACCGCCTGCACCGTCTCGGTGGTCGAGCGGTCGTCGCCGGAGAATCGATACCAACCGATATAGGCGCCAATGGCGAGGACGACGCCCACCAGGATCACGGCTCCGGCGGGAACCCCACGCTCGGGTACAGGCGCCGGAAATTGCAATTCGGTCTTGCGATTGACGCCGGCGGCCTCGGCGCGGAAGCGGCGGCCGATCTCGTCCTGGTCGAGGCCGAGCGATTGGGCATAGGTACGCACGAAGCCCACGGCATACGCGTTTCCGGGAAGGTCGCCGATCCGGCCATCCTCGATCGCTTCAAGAAAAGGCAGGCGGATGCGCAGATGGGCCGCGACCGCCGGAAGGCTCCAACCCACCCGCTCGCGCGCGGCGCGCAAATCGGCTCCGACGCGCGCGCCGAGGCGCTGTCCGGCAAGGCCTTCCTCGAAGCTATCAGGACCGGACGACATCATATTCCGGCCCTCCGCCAGGTTATTTCTGCGATTCAGCAGCATGGCGCGACGGGTCTCGCGAAAAGAGGATTCAGACAGCGCGGTCCGGCTGCACGCCCCGGCGGCGGGCAACTGTCCGCCGCCAGGACTCAGGCTTCTAGACCGGTGGCTTCGCATTGCCAACGGGCTTGCCGCAAACGGGCTCCGGATCGGCGCCGCGCGGGGCAGGCTTTCCGTTATTTAATCGTGGAGGCCGTGCTCGCGCGCCCAGCCCGCGATCGGATCGCGCAGGCTGGCGGCGCCGGCCGCGGTCTGCCGGATACGCGTCAGCACCGATCGGAAGGCCCCGAGATCCAACGCGGCGAACATCGCCTTGATAGGCAGGATGCCTGAGGCCGGCATCGACAGCGTGGTGATCCCCAAAGCCGCCAACGTCATCGCCTCCAGCGGCCGCGAGGCCGTCTCCCCGCAGACCGAGACCGGCACGTTGGCGGCAGCGGCGGCGCGCGCCAGATGCTCCAGCAGATCGAGGACCGGTGGCGACAGGAGATCATACCGGCCGGCCAGGGCTGGGGAGCCGCGGTCAGCGGCGAACAGGAACTGCATCAGGTCGTTGGTGCCGACCGAGACGAAATCCGCCGCGCGCAGCAGTTCCGGCAACTGCCATAGCAAGGAGGGCACCTCCAGCATGGTGCCGATCTCCAGCTTTTCGGGGATGGGCCTGACCTTCATCGCCTCGCCTCGCAGCAAATGCGCGGCGGCGCGGAATTCGGCGACGGTGGCGACCATCGGGAACATCACCGACAGCCTCCGCCCGCCCGCCGCGAGCAGCAGCGCGCGCAACTGGCGGCGCAGCAGGGCGGGCCGGTCGAGCCCGATGCGCAGGCTGCGCCAGCCCATCGCGGGGTTCTCCTCCTCCGGCACCGGGCTGCCGGGCAGCAGCTTGTCGCCGCCGAGGTCGAGCGTTCGGAACATGACCGGCCGGCCCGCCGCCGCATCCAGCACCCGGCCATAGACCTCCGCCTGCTCCCGCGCGTCCACGATGGCGCCACGCGCCAGCATGGCGATCTCGGTGCGGAACAGCCCGATCCCCTCGGCTCCGGTCGTGTCGAGCTGCGCCAGTTCCAGCGCCAGGCCGACATTGAGCATCAGCCGGATCGGCACGCCGTCCCGCGTCGTCGAGGGGCGTTCGCGCAGCGCGGCGTAACCCGCCACACGGGCGTTCCGCATGGTCAGCGCATGCTGATAGACCTGCCGGACATCCTGCTCCGGCCGCAGGATCACCTGGCCCTCATCGGCGTCGAGGATGACGTCGTCGCCCTCGGTGGCGGTCTCCAGGATGCCGCGCGCGCCGCCCAGCGTCGGCAGATCAAGGGCGCGGGCCAAGATCGCCGCGTGTCCGGCGGCGCTCCCTTCCTCGATGACGACGCCGGCGATCCCGCGGGCATGCCACTCCAGCAATTCGGCAGGGCCGAGCCGGCGCGCGATCAGGATGGCGCCGGGCGGTACCACGACAGGTTCCGAGTCATCGGTCAGCGCGGCGAGCAGGCGGCGGCCGAGATCCTCCAGATCGGCCAGTCGCTCGCGCAGATAGGGGTCCGAAATCCGCCGCATCCGGTCGCGCAACTCACCGCCGACGCGATGCACCGCGGCCTCGGCCGACAATCCTCCCCGGATCGCCTCGGAGACGCGGCGCATCCAGCCGGCGTCGGCCGCCACCAGCCGGTAGGCTTCCAGGATCTCACGCGGCGCGTCGCCGGAGGGCAGCCGGTCGGAGATGAGTTCGTCGATCCCCTTGCGCATGGCGCCGACCGCCGCGTCGAGCCGGCGCTGCTCGGCGGCGGGATCGTCGGCCAGCAGGCGTCGTGGCGCGAGGTTGGCGCCGTGCAGCACGGCCACCCCCAGCGCGATGCCCGGCACCAGCGCGCCGCCGCTGAACCGGCGGGGCACCGTCGCGCCCAGCCCCTCTTCCGCCCCGTCGCTGCCGCCGGACACCGCCAGCACCTCGGCAAGCAGCATCGCCACGGTCTCCAGCGCCTCGACCTCGTCGGTGTCGTATCGCCTTGGATTGCGGTTCTGCACGGCCAGCACGCCGAGTGTGCGGCCGGCGCGGCGCACCGGCACCGCGAGCATCGAGGAATACGGCTCCTCGCCGGTTTCGGGACGGTAGGCGAAGCCGGGATGAAACTGCGCGTCGGGCAGGTTTAGGGACTGGCTGGTGGCGGCGACCAGACCGATGATCCCCTCGCCGACGCGCAGATGGGTCCGGCCCACCGCGTCGGTCCGCAGCCCTTCGGTCGCGGCCAGTTCCAGCAGGTCGCCTGGCTTCATGATGTAGATCGAGCAAACCTCGGCGACGAGTTCGCTCGCCACCAGCCGCACCAGATCGGGCAGGGGCGCCGCGCCGCGCGCCATGAGGTCGCGCAGGCGGGCGAGGAGGCGTCGCGGCGTTGCCATGGCCGCGCGCGGCCCGCTACAGCGGCAGCGAGACGGGCCGGCGAGCCGCCAACGCGGCCACGGCCTGATCGACGAGCCCGCCGATGATCTCGGCGACCGGCGTGACGGCGCTCACCATGCCGACGGATTGCCCGGCCATCACCGAGCCGTGCTCGACATCGCCCTCGATCACGGCGCGGCGCAGGGCGCCCGCCCAGAAATGCTCGACCGAAAGCTGCGCCTGCTCGCGGGTGAGTTCGCCCGCCTCCAGACGCCGCAGCGTCTCCGCCTGATGCGCCGCGAAATGCCGGGTGCCGGCGTTGGCGAGGCCCCGCACTGGGATCACCGGCAACCGCTCGTCCAGCTGCACCGAGGGCAGGGCGTCGCGGGCATTGGCGCGCACGAAGGCCTTCTTGAAGTTCTCGTGGGCGATGCTCTCCGCCGAGGCCGCGAACAGCGTGCCGAGTTGCGCGCCGGCCGCGCCCATCTCCAGATACGAAAGCACCGCCTCGCCGCGCCCCAGCCCGCCCGCGACGAACACCGGCACATCCCGCAGATGCGGCAGGATCTCCTGCGCCAGAACGGTCAGCGAGACCGGCCCGATATGCCCGCCCGCCTCGGACCCCTCGATGACGATGGCGTCCGCCCCGGAGCGCACCAGGCGCTTGGCCAGGACATAGGCCGGTGCGAAGCAGATCAGCCGCGCCCCGCCATCCTTGACCGCCCGCACCGCCCCGCCGGGGGGAATCCCGCCGGCCAGCACGATGTGGCCGACCCTCGCGGCCAGGCAGACCCGCACCAGATCGTCCAGTTGCGGATGCATCGTGATCAGGTTCACGCCGAACGGCCGGCCGGTCATCGCCTGGGTGGCGGCGATCTCCGCTTCCAGTTGCGCGGGGTTCATCGATCCGCAGGCGATCACGCCGAAGCCGCCGGCGTTGGAGATGGCGGAGACGAGATGGCGCTCGCTCACCCAGCTCATCGCCCCGCCCATCACGGCGATGCGGCAACCGAGGAACGCGGCGCCCCGAGCGCACAGCGCATCGAACGCGAGCCGCGCCTCCGCCAGCCCATCGGGGCTGTGATCCAACGCGACGGGTGCGTCAGGCGGCATCGAGGCCATAGGCCGTGTGCAGCGCGCGGACGGCGAGTTCGGTGTACTCGGCGCCGATCAGCACGCTGACCTTGATCTCGCTGGTCGAGATGACCTGGATGTTGATCCCCTTCGCTGCGAGTGCCGCGAACATGGTGTTGGCCACGCCGGTATGGCTGCGCATGCCGACCCCGACGACGCTGATCTTGGCCACGTCGGGGTCGGTCAGCATCTCGCGGAAGCCGATCGCCTCGCGATGCGCGGTCATCACCGCCTGGGTGCGCGGCAGATCAGCCCGGCCGACCGTGAACGTCATGTCCGTGGTGCCCTCGGCGGAGACGTTCTGCACGATCATGTCCACGTTCACGCCAGCCCCGGACAGCGGACCGAAAATGGCTGCGGCAACGCCGGGGCGATCGGGCACATGCCGCACGGTGATCTTCGCCTCGTCCCGGGAATAGGCGATCCCGGACACGATTTCCTTTTCCACGATCTCATCCTCGTCGACCACGAGCGTGCCCGGCAGATCCTTGAAGCTGGAAAGGACCTGAACGCGCACGCGCTCTTTCATTGCGAGTTCGACGCTGCGCGTCTGCAGCACTTTCGCCCCGACCGAGGCGAGTTCCAGCATCTCCTCGTAGGCGATCTTATCGAGCTTCCGCGCCTTGGGGACAATACGCGGATCGGTGGTGTAGACCCCGTCGACATCCGTGTAGATGTCGCAGCGTTCCGCCTTCAACGCGGCGGCGAGCGCCACGGCCGAGGTGTCCGACCCGCCGCGGCCCAGCGTGGTCACCCGGTTGTTCGGCCCGATGCCCTGGAACCCCGCCACGACTGGAACCTGGGGCAGCGCCATCCGGCGGACCAGCTCGGTTCCCTCGATGCCCTCGATCCGGGCGCGACCATGGGCATCGTCGGTGCGCAGCGGGATCTGCCAGCCTTGCCAGGATCGCGCATCGACGCCTATTTCCTGAAGGGCGATGGCGGTGAGCCCCGCCGTCACCTGCTCGCCGGTGGCTACCACGGCGTCGTATTCGCGGGCGTCGTGCAGCGGGGCGAGGCTCTGGCACCACGCGACCAACTGGTTCGTGACCCCGGACATGGCGGACACCACGACGGCGACCTCGTTCCCGGCGTCGATCTCGCGTTTGACGCGGCCGGCGACGTTGCGGATGCGGTCGAGATCGGCGACGGACGTGCCGCCGAACTTCATGACGATGCGGGCCATCTGGGTTCCGGATGGAATTGACGTGCTGGGCGAAGAGGGGGCGGAGACATACTGGCGATGGCGGACACGGGCAACATGCGGCGGGCGGGCAACGCGCTTCAGGCGGCGGGACGGAACGTGTCGGATGCCGAAATCGCGCGGTTCGGCCTGCTGGCGGAGCAATGGTGGGACCCGCGCGGGCCGATGGCGCCGCTGCACCGGATGAACCCGCTGCGGGTCGGCTGGATTGACGAACGGGTCCGCCGCCGCTTTGGAGGCCCGGCGCGGCTGCTGGATCTGGGCTGCGGGGCCGGGCTGGCCGCCGAGGCGCTGGCGCGGGCCGGCCATCAGGTGCTGGGGCTGGACGCCTCCGCCGAGGCGATCGCGGCCGCCGAGTCCCATGCGGCGGGCCAGGGTCTGTCCCTCGCCTATCGCATCGGCGCGGCCGAGGATTTGCGGCGCGAGGGCGCGCGGTTCCAGGTGGTGACGGCGCTGGAGGTGATCGAGCACGTGCCCGATCCGGCGGCATTCGTCGGGTTGCTGGCGGGGCTGCTGGAGCCAGGGGGCCTGCTGTTCGTCTCGACGCTCAACCGCACGCCGCGCGCCTACGTCGTGGCGAAACTGGGGGCCGAGTATCTGCTGCGCTGGCTGCCGGTCGGCACGCATGACTGGCGCAAATTCGTCACCCCGGCGGAACTGGGTGTGTGGGCGCGCGGGGCCGGGCTGCGCATGGCCGACGTGGCGGGCATGACGCTCGATCCGCTGCGCGGCGCGTGGCGGGCGAGCCGCGACACGGGGGTGAACTACATCGCGATGGCGCAGGTTTAAGATTGGCGATTCCGCCGGTGTCTGTGCCGCCCCCTCCCCCAACCCCTCTCGCAAGGGGAGGGGAGAGGTATAATTCTCCCCTCCCCTTGCGGGAGGGGCCGGGGGAGGGGGAGCCGCCGGCACGAACCCGCCCGCTGAAGATCCTCGAAATCACCAATGTCGATTTCTCGCTCCGGCACTTCCTGCTGCCGCTGATGCGCGGCATACGTGCGCGCGGGCACGAGGTTGTGGGCGTATGCGCCGATGGCAAGTTGCTCTATGTGCCGCGCGCCGAGGGGTTTCGGGTTGCGGCGCTGCCGCTCGCGCGCAACCTTTCGCCGCGCGCCCAGCTACGCGCGTTCCGAGCCCTGGTGGCGCTGCTGCGCGCGGAGCAACCGGATATCGTGCATGCGCATATGCCGATCAGCGGGTTCCTCGCCCGCGTCGCGGCGCGGGTCGCCGGGGTGCCGCGCGTGGCGTATACATGCCACGGCTTCCTGTTCAACCAGCCCGGACCCTGGCCCCGCCGGGCCGCCGCGCTGCTGATGGAGTGGATCGGCGGGTGGCTGACCGATGTATATATGACCGTCTCCGCCGAGGAGGCGGCGGACGCGCGCCGGCTGTTCATTACGCGCCGCGCCATCGGCATCGGCAACGGCCGCGACCCCGCCCTGTTCCACCCCGATCCTGCCGCGAGGCGGCGCATCCGCGCCGAACTCGGCGTGGCCGAGGATCGCGTGGTGGTGATCGCGGTCTCGCGCCTCGTGCGGCACAAGGGCTATCCCGAACTCCTGGAAGCGATGCGCGCGGTGGATGCCGAGCTATGGGTCGTCGGCGAACGGCTGGCCTCCGACCATGGCGACGACATGGAGCCGGTGTTCGCGGCGAGCGGGCTGGGCACGCGACTGCGCCGCCTGGGCTACCGCGAGGACATCCCCGCCCTGCTAGCCGCCGCCGACCTCTTCGCCCTGCCCAGCCATCTCGAGGGCCTGCCGATGTCGATCATCGAGGCGATGCTGACCGGGTTGCCGGTGGTCGCCACCGCGATATCCGGGCCGCGCGAGCAGGTGGTGGATGGGGCGACCGGGTTTCTCGTTCCGCCGGCGCAAGTGGCGCCGCTCGCCGCCGCGCTGCGACGCCTTGCCGACGATCCGGATCTCCGCGCCCGCCTCGGCGCCGCGGGGCACGTCCGCGCGCTGGAGCGGTATGACGAGGCCAAGGTGGTGGCCCATACGCTGGACCTGCTGGGGCTGTAGGGCTATCCCGCGCCGCATGACCGACACCCCGACCGATATCGTCCCGATCCGCCGCGCGCTGCTCTCCGTCTCTGACAAGACCGGGCTCGTGGATCTCGCCCGCGCGCTCGCGTCCCGCGGCGCGCGGCTGCTCTCCACCGGCGGCTCCGCCAAGGCGCTGCGCGACGCGGGGCTGGCGGTGACGGAGGTCTCCGACCACACCGGCTTCCCCGAAATCCTCGACGGGCGGGTCAAAACGCTGGTGCCGCAAATCCATGGCGGAATTCTGGGCCGCCGCGATCTGCCGGCGCATCTCGCCCAGATGGCGGAACACGACATCGCGCCGATCGATATGGTGGTGAGCAACCTGTATCCGTTCGAGGCGACGGTGGCGCGCGGCGCGCCGTTCGACGATTGCGTCGAGAACATCGATATCGGCGGCCCCGCGCTGATCCGCGCGGCGGCGAAGAACCATGATTTCGTGACGATCCTGACCGACCCGGCGCAATACGCGACGGTGCTGGAGGAAGTCGCCGCGCATGGCGGCACGACGCACGCGACGCGGCGGCGCCTCGCCGGGGCGGCCTATGCGCGCACCGCCGCCTATGACGCCGCCATCGCGGCCTGGTTCGCCGCCCAGGCCGCCGAGACCTTCCCCGCGCGCCTGACCCTCTCCGGCACGCTGCGGCAGACGCTGCGCTACGGCGAGAACCCGCATCAATCCGCCGCCTTCTACACGTCTGGTGAACGCCCTGGCATCGCCACCGCGCGGCAGGCGCAGGGCAAGGAACTGTCGTACAACAACCTCAACGACACCGACGCCGCGTTCGAGTGCGTCGCCGAGTTCGATGCACCCACCACCGTCATCGTCAAGCACGCCAACCCGTGCGGCGTGGCGTCGGCCGCCACGCTCGCGGAGGCGTGGGATTTGGCATTGCGCTGCGATCCGGTCTCGGCATTCGGCGGGATCGTCGCGCTCAACCGGACGCTCGACGAGGACACGGCGGCAAAAATCGCGTCGATCTTCACCGAGGTGATCATCGCGCCCGACGCCACCGAGGGCGCCCAGGCGGCACTGGCCCGCAAGAAGAACGTGCGCCTGTTGCTGACCGGCGGGCTGCCGGACCCGGCCGCGCCGGGATTGATCCTGCGAAGCGTGTCCGGCGGCTTCCTGGCCCAGACCCGCGACGATGGACGGGTGACGCGGGAGTCGCTGAAGGTGGTCACCAAGCGCGCGCCGACGGAGGCGGAACTCGACGATCTGCTGTTCGCGTTCCGTGTCTGCAAGCATGTGAAATCCAACGCCATCGTCTATGCGCGCGGCGGCGCGACCGTGGGTGTCGGCGCGGGGCAGATGAGCCGCGTGGACAGCGCGCGCATCGCCGCGTGGAAGAGCGCGGAGGCCGCGAAGGCCGCCGGACTGGATGCGCCGCTGACACAGGGCAGCGTGGTGGCATCGGACGCGTTCTTCCCCTTCGCCGATGGGCTGGAAGCCGCCATCGCCGCGGGGGCGACGGCGGTGATCCAACCCGGCGGCTCGATGCGTGACGCCGAGGTGATCGCGGCGGCGGACGCGGCCGGCGTGGCGATGGTGATGACGGGAATGCGCCACTTCCGGCATTGAGGGCGCGTCAGGAAGCGCCGGTTTGTTCTCCGAGCAGGATCTCGCTGACCTCCTCGGAAAATCGACTTCTGACTCCGTCGATGACGACAAGCTCGGGATTATCGTCATCCGGCTTGGCCGCCGGCATGCCATGGTCGAGCAGGGCGCGGGCGCAGCCGGCCCAGTCCCCGCCCTCGACCGGCTCGTTACATGATGCCCACGACAATGTGCCGCGGACATCGTCGCCATAGCCCTGCCGCTCCCGCCAATCGGCGCCGTGTTCCAGCAGGAACCGGGACAGCTTCGCGTCGCCGCGAAACACCGAGAGGTTCAGCGCCGAGGCATCCCAGTCTCCGCCGCGCGCCGCGACCGGCCAGCCGAGCCTGACCATCAGCATCGCCGCCGCGTTCGCGCCATCGGCGACCATGTCGGGGAGCAGGCGAAGCAACGGCGATGGTAGCGCACCAGGCAAATCGGGACGCATGGCCTGGAGCCGGCGCGCCTCGCTCTCGTCGGCTCGGGCGCAGGCCGCGACGAATTGTTCCTCCTCGGACAGTTCTTCCGCCCCGCCGTGTCGGGCCAACAGATCCGCCACCTCCGTCAGCCCGAATTGCATCGCCAGCCGGTATGCGCTGATCCCGGCCGGTGTCCTGGCCGTGGCGTCCGCGCCGGCGTCGAGCAAAGCCGCGACATGGCGCGGCGATCGCCGCCGCCGGATCGCCCAGAGCAGGGGAAAGCCCCAATCGGTCAGCGGCGCATGGTTTGTTGGTTCGTTCGCATCGCCACCGGAACGGAGCAGCAATTCGATCGCTTCCGGATTCTCTAAATCCAGCGCGCGATAGATGGCGTTGCTGCCGGCGATGCGCGCGCCACGCTCCAACAGCAGGCGCGTGCATTCGATATTTTCCAACGAGTGGTAGAGCGATTCGCCATCGTTGGGATCGGCGCCGGCATCCAGCAGCAGCTTGGTCAACACCACATCATAATTGCATCCCGCCGCGCCGTAGAGGGCGGAGAGCGGAGATTTCCAGTCCGGCTGACGTAACGATGCGGGGGACCAGCGATTACCGATCCGCTGATTGGGGTCCGCGCCCGCCGTGATAAGGAATTTCGCGCAGCCACGCAGCGCCTCGCGAAATTCCGGAATCCGCAGCAGACTCGAATGCGTGACCGCAACGAGCGGCGGCAGATCGAGCGGGCCGCCCGGACGATCGATCCAGCCGGGATCACGCTCCGTCGCTTCGCGCAAAGCCGCCTCGTTGCCGGCGGCGCAGGCGAGATAGGGGCTTTGCATCGCGAGATCGGGCTTTTCCACCAGCATCCGCGCGGCGATGCGGGGATTCGCGCGTTGCAGCGATCCGGTGACGTCGCCGAAATACACGAAGCCGAGCCACCGCCGCCCCGTGTCGGCGGTTTCGACGCGGGTGGACGGATGCGCCTCCACATAGGCTTTGAGGTCCGCCCATGAGGCGAACCCGTATTCCCGGGCGACGCAGGATTGCGCGTCATGCAGGCGCAATTCGAGCGAGGCGATCTCCCCGGGTTTCCGATTCGCCGCCGCGGGCAGCGCGTCGTGAAAACGCGCGATCGAGACAGGATCTCCGCTCCGGTAAAGCCGGATCAGTTCCTTTGCCTGCTTTCTGATGTGACCGAAATCAACTCGGTCGGGCAACTTCTTCATACGACGCCTCCGTGCCTGATGACGCCGAAGGCCCGCAACACCGGCTGCACAAAGGGTCCGAATGCTCAGCTAAACGCGCAAGTGGGTTAAACCCTTCCCGCGGGCCCGGGAGCGGCTTGCACCGCACGTCTCGGATAACGTGGCGTCTCCGAAGACGTCAAGGCAGCTATTGCTCGACCGTCGTCACCGGCAGCCAGTGCGGCCGGCCCTCGCTGACCACCAGCATGAGAAGGCTCGTGCGTCCCTGTTTGCGCGCCGCCTGGACCAGATCGTGGATCGCCTCGACGGAATTCACCGGGGTGTCCTCAACCTGTGTCACCACATCGCCGCGCGCGAAGCCGACATCGGCGCCGACGCTGTTGGCCGCGACACCAAGCACGACGACGCCCTCCAGCTTCGGGTCCAGCCCAAACTGGGTGCGAATGTCCGGCGTCACCTTGCCCACCCGCATGCCCAGGGTCGCGGATGTCATCCGTTCGCCGCGCGGCGGCATGGCCTGAACGCCGGCCGGGTCCTGGTCGTTGGGCGGCCAGGCATCGAGCGTGACATCGATGGTCTGTTCGGCACGGTTGCGCCATATCCGCACCGGGGCCCGGGTGCCCGGCAGATGCGCGCCGATGACCCGTAAAAGGGCGCGGATGTCGTGGGTTTTCGTGTCGCCGAACTGCAGGATGATGTCGCCTCTGCGCAGCCCGGCATGCGCCGCCGGCCCGTCCGGCCGAAGGTCGCTGACGATCCCGCCGCTGAACTCCTGCAGCCCGACGGTCGCGGCGATCTCCGGCGTCAGCTGTTGCAGCCGCGCGCCGAGATAGCCGGCCTTCAGGTGACCGAACTCCCGCATCTCGCTTGCCACCAGCCGCGCGTCGTTCGAGGGAATGGCGAGGCCAAGGCCGATCGAGCCGGCGGTGACTTCGCGCGATATGTTCGCGCTATTCACGCCGATGACCTCGCCCTTCACATTGAACAGCGGGCCACCCGAGTTGCCGCGATTGATCGCGGCGTCGGTCTGGATGTAGTCGTCGATCATGGTGTCGTTGATGTCGCGGTTCAGCGCGCTGACCACGCCAACCGTGACCGTGCTGCTCAGCCCGAGCGGATTGCCGATGGCGATCACCGTCTCGCCGATTCGCAGCGTGTCGCTGTCGCCCAGCTTCACGGCAGGGAGCTTGCGGCCCGCGTCGATCTTCAGCAGCGCGAGATCCGGCCGATCGTTGGTGGAGACGACCCGCGCGGGATAGGATCGTTCATCCGAGAGCACGACATTCACCTCGTAGGCGCCCTCGACGACGTGGTGGTTGGTCAGGATGTAGCCGTCGGGGTCGATGATGAAGCCGGAGCCGACGAGGCGTTTCGGCGGCGTCATCTCGCTGGCGCCCTCGGCCATGCTGCCGTTCGCGCCGGGCTCCTGCTTGAGGATGTTGATGTTCACCACGCTGGGCAGCAGGGACGCGACGAGGTCGGCGAGTGCCGCCGACCCTGCCTCCGTGACCGGCGGTGTTGCCAGCGCCGCGCGCGGTTGCACCACAGCGAGGAACAACAGCACGGCCGGTCCGACTAGCCGGACCAATGGGTGTATCAAGACACTCTCCGTTGGGTCAGGTGCTAAGGGTCCGAATGCCGATCTAAACTTATAAGTGGGTTAAATCCTCTCCTCGGCACCCGACGCGGCCTGCGCCGCCCGCCGCCTCGTCCACTCCAGCAGCGCCATGGCCATGCCGACGAGGAGCAGCGCCAGCGTGGCGATGGAGTTGATCTCCGGCGTGAGGCCGGAGCGCAGGCGGCCGAAGATCAGCACCGGCAAGGTGGGATCGTAGCCACCCAGAAAGAACGAACGAATGAAATCGTCGAAGCTGGACAGGGCGGCCAGCGCGCCCGCGCCGAGCAGTGCGGGGGCCAGCCAGGGGAGGACCACCCAGGCGAGCGACGCCGCCGGTCCGGCGCCGAGGGTCCGCGCGGCATCCGTGAGGTCTACGGGCATCGTCGCCAGCCGCGTGCCGGCCATGATCGCGACATAGGGCGTCGCATGGATCACATGGCCGAGCAGGATGGCGCCGGCGCCGGGGTCAACCCCAATCGCATGGATGGCGATACGCAGGGCGATGGCGTGAACGATGCCCGGCGTGACCAGCGGGATGAGCGCGCAGGCCAGCAACACGGCGCGGATCCAGGGCGCGCGGAGCGCCGCCACCGCCAGTGCGATCCATGTGCCGGCTAAAATGGAGAACATCGCGGTAGCCGCCGCCAGTGTCATGGAAAGTTCCAGCGCGTGCCGGACATCAGGGTCCGCCACCGCCATGTCGTACCAGTGGATACCGAGCGGTCCGAGCGGAAATCCGACAATCTCGCCGCTCGACAGGCTGGTCAGCGCGATCAGGCCGAGGGGAAGGGCGAAGGCGGCGGTGGCTGTCCAGTAGAGCACCGCGAGGGCGCCGCGCCCCATCAACCTGGCCGCGCGAGAAGGCGTGGCGAAGCGGCCAGAGTGGCGGCGCAGGCGGTGCCCGCGAGCAGCAGGATGAAGCCGAATGCGGCCCCTTCGGGCCAGCGGGAACTCGCCGCGCCGAACAGATCGGCGATCGTGGTCGAGAACACCGGCACGCCGGCGCCGCCAAGCAGCGCCGGGGCGGCGAAGAGGCCGAGGCTGGCCAGGAACGTCAGCGCCGCGCCGGCTGCGACGCCGCCCGCCGTCAGGGGCAGCGTGACATGCCAGAACCGGGACCACGAGGGTGCGCCGAGGGTGGACGCGGCATCCAGCAGATCGGCCGGCAGCCGGTTCAACGCGGCGTAGAGCGGCAACAGCATGCACGGCATGACGGTGTAGACCGTGCCGGCAAGAACCGCCCCGCCGCCGTATA
>Ga0116231_10009056_pt1 | contig 17081 bp, 14 predicted proteins | sample S1TSphgellanicum_2_FD_89695 | JGI IMG/M metagenome (GOLD analysis project Ga0116231, IMG submission 89695) | Host-associated microbial communities from peat moss isolated from Minnesota, USA - S1T2_Fd - Sphagnum magellanicum MG | ecosystem: Host-associated > Plants > Peat moss > Unclassified...
ATTAAAATTTCCTTTTTTTTTTTTTTTTTTTTTTTCACAATGGAAATTTTTTCTTCTTCATGACCAAAACCACCTAGTGGCCATTAAGCAAAAAAAATTCTTGTGGTAAAAAAATTGTTTTTCTTCACACCCAAGGTGGTTATTTCCTTTTTTTTTTTGTAATGGAAACCACTTGGTGGCCACCAATTGGTTTTTTTTTCTATGATATAAATTTTTTCTTCATGCTTGAGGTGAATTTTTTCTTTATTTCTATTTCAATGTTTTTTGGAATGAAGGCCATTGTGTGATTTTTATTTTTAAAATAAAAAATAAATGCACTTAATGATCATTAAGTGGTTTGCTTGCATTGCATGTATGTACCCCACACATTACATATGAATCCTTTAGAATGTTTGTTTTGTCAAGTAGGGAAATAACACCGTCATTTTTATTCTTTTTTTTTGGGGAAGGTGGGTAGGGGGATAATAACATATATATTTCAAAATAATAAAAAATCAATAATTTTTTAAATGAAAAATGAAACAAATTAATTTTGAAATTTTTGAGGTGAAAACTAAATTTTAATAAGAAATGTTTTTCTACCAACCTCGAAAATTTTATCAATTACATTATGAAAGTTTAACTTAATGAATTTAAAAAGGTTTTGTAAAGTTTAAATATAATAATAAAATCAATGAAAACATTTTAAATTATTAAGGTTTAACATTTTGTTGTGAGGTGTGAATTGCATTGTTCAAACCCATGCCATTATTTGTCCCACTTCACCTCCAAACCCAAAAGAAAAATACCCCACGATGCATGAATGGAGCCTTCATATTGATTGCTTGATATTTCTCTTTTGAAAATTGTTTATTCACCATTTTGAACCTAGGCCAATACACCTTTCTACGAGTGTGAATACTCATTCATAATGTTGGTGTGTAGAAAATATTGAACACCTCCATGCTTTGACCCCAATAGGAAAAGACTTTGACCTTTTGCATTTAGCATTCAACACTTTATTACGAGCCATGAGCTCTGTTGTTAAAAGCCATGCCATTAATTAGTTGTCAAGTGATGAATATGGCTTTGTATTGTGTTTTAATTTTACACTAGAATGTTTATTGTGAAGCCTTCACTTTCATTCTTCATTGTTTTCTTTTGCCTTTCCAAGTGTGACATTCTTATTTTGCTAGATTTTGCTTCATTTCTTTGTGTGATTTTAACTTGTTGTCTTCATGTTTTGCTACATTTCTTTGTGTGCATTCACACTGTTACTTCACTTGCTTGTTACCAAATTGATTGTGATAATTTTATTTGTTTCATTATTCACAATGTCTATTATTGTAGTTTAAAAAGGTAGAATAGTAGTTGCAATAGATGATTTAGATTGTGAAGTTTGGAATGTTACATTTGAAGCATAGGTGTTCAATATATATGGCACCTTTGATCCCATTGCCACCAAAAGTTTGAAAGATTTGAATCCATGAAACTGGTTTACAAAAGGGCATGTATGTGAAGGTGGAAAACTTTAGCATAGAATCAAATTCCAAAAAAGGTTGTGAAAAAGGTGACATGCCTATCATCATTACAATAGAGTTCACGATGGTTGTGTTTTCAATTTTTCCCTTTGAACAAAAAATTGTTTTGATGTTCTTTCACATAGATTCTTAAAAGGAGTTTAAAACCTTAATTCAATCTTGGGCTTTTGCCACCCTTGTTGTTCTCATTATAATTATTATTAAGGGAGGAGATAATAGGGGTGAAAAACAATTATCAATTGTTGATGGAAAGATAGACTTTGACAATGATGTTATTACCATGGGCAACAATTTCAAATATGAATATGAACAACTTTTCAAAGCATATAATGAAAGCCAATGCATAATGGTGTTAATCAATAATGTTGTGGTAACCTCCAAAAGCGATCAATTCTTAAAAGCATAAAATTTGTAAAATTTTAGCAAGGTCATGGATGAAGGTGTTTGAGCCCACCTTTTTTAGTTGCACAACAAAACTTCAAATAACCAACCTTCTTTTTTAAAAGTAACATTTTATTTTATTTTCAAAAACATTTTTTCCTAGTCCTTAAAAAATGGTGAAATTAAAATAATTATAAAAGGATTTTTTAATGTCCAATTTTTTGGGTAATTTTTCTTATGGTTATTGTTATTGTTTTTTATCCTTGAAACCAAATGTTGGGAAAACAAACCCAATGATTGCTAGGTGCAAATTCAACATGGTGGCCAATAGGTGCATTCAATCCCAAAAAAAAGTTTGAATTGGTGGCCATTAGGTGTTAATTGTTTTAGAAAAACAATGCCCTGATGGATGTTAGGTGGTTGTGCCCCTAAAAAAAAACCACTTAGGGGCCACCAAGTGTTTTCTCCCATAGTTGATGTTTAAATTGTTTTTAATTGCAATTCTTATTTTCTGTAGGTAGTTGGAATGTTGTCCATGATGAGCCCCATTGCACCTTAAATAATTTTGAACAATATGTGAAAATTGTCATTGCACATATATCATCATGTCTCCGACAAATGACGTTCACTGTAATGCTTATCATTTAAAATCAAAAGTTTAGAACTTAGGTTACTTTGTGCTTCTATTATAACAAGTGATGAACTTGTGTTGTTAACCATTTAGGTCAACAATTGGAAGCAATTATGCAAACACCAAAGTTTGCATTCATTAATTGCCTTGTCTAAAACAAGTGCAAACTTGATTTCAAAACAAATTCATGGTAAATTCCAATTGTCACCCACATTTGCCCTTATTGGCTTTTAGGAAAACATTCAATAGTTGGCCCTAGAAGGAGAATATAATATACATGGTGAGGATTCAGTTGTGGCTCATTTGGCAATTCTTACCAATGATGTTGTGCACCATAGTGTGAAATAAAAATTTGATTTTGATAAGTTGAAATTGATTTCAAGTTTAAAAACTAGCACTTGGTGTTGATAATGTTTTGTGATCAATATAAGTAGTTTTTATATCTCAATAATATTTTTTTATATTACAATATTGAATAGCCTATATTATATAATTTTTATATTCTATTTTCATTTTTAAGGTAAAGGAAAATATCTTATATGCCAACTTTCATTGTATTAATGATAGTTTTATGCATAATCTAGTTTTCCGATGAAAGTTATAATATGCAAATCATTTTTTTGTGCAAAGCTAGGCTTAAATGTATGAAATTTTATAATGCAAAAAGTTTTTTAATGCAAGATTATTTTTTTAACACAAGTAGTTTTTAATACAATTTTTTTTTCAAGTTAAATAGTTTTTCAAGACAAGTAATTTCTCAAGTTAAGCAATTTTCCAAGTCAAGTAGTTTTTCAAGACACGCAATCTTTCAATTTTAGTAGTTTTGCAAGACAAGAAAATTTTGAAGTTAAATAATTTTTCAAGACAAGGAGTCTTTCAAGTTAAGTATTTTTTCAAGACAAACACTTTTTCAAATTAAGAAAATTTTCAACACAAATACATTTTCAACAAAAGTAGTTTTTCAAGTCAAGAAAATTTTCCATATAATTTTTTTCTCAACACAAGAAGTTTATTAATATGAGAAGTTTGGACAACTTAATGTTTTAAAAACACGAGCAATTTTTCAATACAAGTAGTTTTTGAGTACAAACATTTTTTCAATGTAAGTAATTTTTAATGTGTGAAGTGTAAGTGAAAATATTTGTGTGCATGTGTGTGTGAAAGTGAAAATGATTTTGTGCATAGAGATCCATTTAATTGAAATTCATGATAATGGAAAAATTTATAATTAGATCTTGTCCATTCATCATTTGACCATTTACTATGTTCACATGGGCTTCATCTAGTTTCAATATATAAATATGAAGTGCGCAATTGTCTTTTCAATTCTATATCTTATTTATTGGAAATCAATTATCATCCTTTGAAGTGAGGCAAATTAGTGTGGCATATTTAAGTCAATGTTTACTATTGAGTATGAAGAAAGTTCAACAATGTCACAATTGATAATTAAATCCAAGATTTTTTTTTGATTTGCATCAAGGTATAATTGGAAATGAACATGAATATGTGACAACAATGGCATAAAATGTTTCGATGGGAGGTTTGTGGGGAGATTTCACCATAATTTTTTGGATATCAAAATATTTACAAAGGTCAATTTACATTTAAAATAAAATGCCAAAACATATATTTTTCAATGTGGAATGGATTTTCAATTTGTCCCTTTACATATAGCTTTATGAATTTCAACATTTTGAACCAATTGAATATGCTAATAGTGTGGCTAGGTTTATACTTATTTTTGAAACAAATGATTCCAAAGTTATAATAAACTTGAATGAATTTTCATTTCTTTCAAAACCAATGGTGTGGCAAAAGACCTCAAATTCAAATCTCAAATTCGAATTTGTGTTTTTATTGGAATGAAAAATTTGTATTTACATTGATGAACACGTTGAAAGATAGTTGGAATTCACCATTGGATTGTGTTATTTCATTATTTAACACTTCTTGCAATGCAATGTTACCAAATTTTATTTAAAAAATCATATTCAATACATGCATTAATTTTTTTGAAAAAAATTGAAAATGTTCAAATTGGTGAGATTTTGTCTCCATCCATTACAATACTCGTTACAAAAGTTGAACAAATTTATAACACTCAAATGGGATGGAATGGGAATGCATTTGAATGAGATTTTCTTTTTTGTTTGACATTTACAACAAGTAATCTAAGATGTTCCCGTAAATCCATGTTTTTGTTGTGAAAGGTTATGCTTCTTAAAATAAGTTAAGCATATTTCAAATAAATTGTTGCAACAACTTTCTATATATGTTCAAATTTAAGTAGAACCTAGTTTGACGTTATACATATGTACATGGTTTACATAACATCAATGAAAATAAACCACCTTTATACCAAGTGCCCAAAAAAAAATTATTTCTAAAAATAAATTCATTACATGAGTCCAAAAATAACACAATTAAAAAAAATCTTGTTTCACCATGTTTTGCTTTTGTTCAAATTTATAAAATCAATGGCTTTGGAAAATGCATGGCAATGTTATTAATGTCCCCATAAATGTGAATTGAATTCAATCTATATTACCACTTCTACCATATGATGAAGAAACAATGGAGTTGTTCCTTAAGTGATGTCTGGAATATAAATCATCTTATATGCTAGGAAATGTTTGTCCAAACACAATGATGTAAACTTCATGATTTGATCAAAATGCCATTATACAAAGATTTAAATGTTACCATTCACTATCAATGAATTTATATAAAAAAATTGCATATAATTTCATGTTTCAAAATAATAATTGTAATAATTCATGATAAAATAATTATGATTTGGGAAGTGGAAAAAAACATTGTACACCCATAGAGTTAATTAAGATTAGTTTTTGGATGCTCCAAAAATGTGGATCATGAAAATCTTATATATTCAAAACTTTCATCCTTTAGGTTTATTTAAAGATAAACATTCAAAGGAACTAAAATTTTCAACATTGTTTTATAGCCAACCTCAACAAAATTTTGAAAGATTTTCATATCAACAAATAATTCAATGGGAATTACTTCATAATTTAGGGGATTTCAAACCTTTTATTTAAAAGTCTTCATTCAAATTCATAAGTTCTAGTTGGGTGTGGGTATGGGAAGGAAAATTATGGGTAAAACCTTAAAAACTTTTCAAATTTGAGTTAAAGGAAATTTACTTTTGAATAATATTGGATAATATTTTCAAGTCATACATATGTTATTGTGGTTTGGAATGCTTGAGTAATTCACCTAATTATTTTGAGAAGTTACAAAAAATAGATATTTGCAATGATTCAACAACTTGGGTTTTTAACATCCTTTGTCACTTTTAACTTTGTTAAAACACTATGGGATCCTTTCATTAAAGCTTTACACACATTACATGTTAAAAAATATTCCAAAAAAATTAGAAGACCTCCAATACATTCACATTGTAGGATTGATATGAATTGATCATGTTATATGTGCAAGATATTATGAGCATAAAACATATTCATTCTACAAATTTATATTAAAGGATCATTTCTTTTTGGATCCATTTTTTTCTCTTTGTCACAAGATTTTGAAATCATGATAGTGAACATAACCATGCACTTTTATGGATTAAAAATGCACCCATGTATGGAGAGCAAACAAATGAAGAAATTGAACAATTTGTAGATATGTATAATTCTTGTGATGTATTATTATTATCAAATCAATTACAAAAGGCCCAACAACATCAACACACATGTACATGTAGGAAGAAAAAATCATGTTGTTTATAGATTTCATTACCTATTGCCTCCAATGTGTGAAAGAAAAATCTTAGAACATCCTGAAACAAATAAGAATGATCAATTTTCAAAAAAAACTTACATACACAAACAAAAGAATTTCAATTTTTGAAAGATTTAAAAGAAAATGAAGATATGTTATTTTTTTAAAAATTGGATTCTTTAAACCTTGATGAAAATACCTATATATTAATTTGAAAATCAAACTATCAAAGCTACACATCTTCTTAAAATGAACTCCTAGAAACATAAAAATCAATTTTTTTCTTGTATGTGTTACTTGTTTGTGATTTGCAAATATAGATATTCAATTCATCTTCTACCCATATGCAACTAAAACATATTACACATCAAACATGACAAAAATAAATAAATCAATAACATTAAAACTATAGTATACCCCCTATAATCATGCCCTTGGTGACCACTTTTTTTGTGACATTAACAAATTGTGATTCAAATGTGTATAATCACATTCCATACAAACATGTACAAGATTGTGATTATAGGCAAAAAACCTTGCAAAATAACCCTTTTATGTTAGAATACAGGTGCCAATTGTTTAAATTTCCTAGGCAAGTTATTCTAAATTCTATTATGCATTATTAAACTTGAAGAAGGTTGTGATTTCTGCAAGTTTTAATGTGACAATCTACATTGAATTTGAGTTCCTTGTATATTTTGCTAACTAGATTTTTTAATTAAGATTATTTGCTTTCTTGGCAAGTTCACATATATTTTGCTTGTTTGCAATAGAAAGTTGTTGTTTCTTTCTTTTCTCTTGAACTAGATTCATTGTTGTTAGTTTGCACAATTTGAACACAAAGCAACACTAACATTGCCAAAGGGAACCGCAATTTACAAAACCTTAATATTTGTTCTAGATTTCCCCCCATTATAATCACATTTAATTATAAAGCTTTGTAAATGTTTTAGACTATTAACGAGTGTGATAGTGATTTAAAAGAAAGGTGCTTCTTACCAAAACATATGGTTCCAAAAAAAATGTGCGACAAAAACAAGAATGTGACTAAAATGAATGTGATTATAAAAGGGGTTTATTGTACATTCTATCATACAATAAATGCATTGAAAATACAATAAATACAAATACAAAAATTCAAAATTTGAGTAACATTTTTTTTAAATGGGAAGAAAAGTGACTAAATTCAATGTTTTGAACTTTATAACATTTGGGAATTCAACTATGGGCAAAAGATATGACATAAAATATGTTGCTTTTGAGAACAACTTGAAGTAATAAAGGTGGATATTTCGGGGGAATGGATAGGCTTTTTTGTCTTTTCCTTTTTGTAAAGGGATTTTTAAGACATTGAGTAAGGAGGTGACGAGGGGGTGTTGGGAGATTTTTTATTTTTTATTCTTGTTAAAGGTGTTATTTCGTTGGGGAGCAAGGCTTTGTTTGAGAAAATGGAGTTTTTTTTTTCCCATTCTTCAAATGGGATCTTTCTTGAAAAGGCATGTGATCGCCAACAAGGTTTGAAAATACTTTGAAATGGTTTGCATATAATATTTTAAAATATTTTTTGGTATTGCAAGATGAAAAAAAAGGAAGGAAACAAAAGAAATCCTAATTATTTCAAACCCATTTACAAACCAAAGAAATGCATGAATTGCTATTAAATATGCCATTTTTTAAAGATTATATTTTTGAAGCTATCTTCAAATTTATAATTAGATATATTACTTCTTCATAAAAATAATTTGAAATGAAAATAACCTCTTAATTTTTTTATTAAATATATTGAAATTATGTACAAATTATCAAGCTTGGCCTGCCACCCTTAAAAATAGCTAAGCCCTCCCCACCCTAGTTACCAAACAATCCCATCTAAATGGTAGAGAAAGACCTTCCCATCCTAGCCCACCCCATGACTTCAATCAACCCAACCCAACTTTGGAAAACACAAAACCTAAACCTATAACCTACTTTTGATTTCTCACCCCCTATACCCACTCAAATGGAGTTGTCCCAATGCCTCTATCCCAAGGTTGGGATAATTTGGATCCATATGCATGCATGACATGGATAAATTGATTAATGCATTTCATAATTAATTTCAATTTAACTCTTTCAATTGAACTACTATCTTTTCCAAGAGAAAAAGAAACCACTTAACCCACGAGAGAGAAGTAGTGGGCAACCAATGTTTTTCTAGCACGAGCGCAATTCCTTTCTACCCAACCTCCAAAAGAAGAAAAAAAATAATGTTAACAATGGGGGTGTCACCCAATATTCCTTTAAAAGGGCAAAAAAAAAAAATTCAAAAAGTGGTTGAAAGAGTAGTGGGCATTCATTGGGTTTTTTTGGGAACAAAATTTGAGTTTATTTCCATTTGAAATTCTTCGTATAAATAATTTGAAAAAAAATCTGAAAATAGATATAAAAATGAAAATATTGAAAACAAATGTGACTTGGATAACATTCCTTCTTCAATTTAAAAAACTATCATTTTCATATAATTATATAAACCTTTAATACAATTTTTTTATAACAACATTATGAAGATGTCAACCATGACCATAACCTTCAAATGTCTCACATCTTATGTCTTATAAAAACAAGAATACATCATACATGAACTAATGTGCACAAATTTAAAAATTCATCAAAATATTCATATATTTCAATCCATAACAATCATGTGTTAATGATGATTTGTGACATACACATGCACTTGGATTCTTTCAATACAACAACTTGTGATGGTTCAAAATACATAGTAGGAACTTTTAATGTTAATAGATGAAAAAAATACATATTGTATGTGTGTATAGAGTTCATTCATGTCTAGTTTCTATTCAGTTCAATTCAAACTATAATTCAACATTCTTTAGAACATTGTCCAATCATTCATATGTAAAATCTCCCAAAATCATATGGCAAAGAAACCATATTGTTGATATTTTAGAAGACAATAATCATGCCCCCCAAAAAAAGAGCTATTAAATTTCATGGATAAATGAAAATTGAAATCACAATTTAATGGAAGGACGACAAAAAGTTAAATCTCAACTAAATCATATATGGGCAAATGTTTTTGGAAATGAATCCAAATCTAATGTAAGTGAAGCATATTGGTTAGATTTTCAAACCAATTTATATTATATTCAAAGTACTAAACACACTTTTAATGTATAACAAAAAACCATTAACTTTTCCATTTCTTTGAAATGTAATGTATGTAACTACATTTGTGTGTCATGTAACATTTTCCATCTAATGACCCCCAAATGGATTATGATTTCAACATTTATTACCATCGATATTTCATCATTTATTGCACAAGGCCATATTGGTCACCATATGCAAAGGGCACCTCATGGCCTACATTATTATTTTTTTATTAATTTTCAAAGACCATGTGCATAAAAAATTTCCATTTGGCAACCACAAGATGGAAAAAAATTGTATATTTCTTTTTCTAGGTAGAAACATCAACCATAACAACGAAATGACACCCTTCATTGAAATCCCTAAATCCAAAATGCAAAAAATAAATAAAAATAAATTATTTGATAGAATTGCAAAATCTTCAAACTTGTAAGTGAAGTATCATGGAAACAAAATGGTGTAAAAATTAAGAGCAAAGCTTTCTCAACTCTTTTCATCCATATTTTGTCCATCCATTGCTACCATTTATTCAAAGTATTTAAGTATCTAGTGTTATGTGTACATTCATTTGTGGGGTTGGGGGAAAGGGTGGGTTTGTACAACCTAAAATATTTTGGACTTAAGTTTGAATTTGTAAATATAAATGAACTATTAACCCATTTAACTTGAGTTCATAATAATGAAAACATTTCCATTACATATTATTGCAAAATTTTATGTAAGACATTATTTTAGGATAAAGCCTTTCGTGACAAAACCACTTGTTAAATCTATACTAAGGTAAGGTAATTTTATGTTTGATTGCCACAAGGTAGGTTTATTGATATACCCTTGTTGGGATTAAAATAATTGGGTGAAAATAAATATCTTCCAAACTATAGTGCAAACCATGAACTTGTGAAAGAATCACATTGATAAACAAGTATAGTCTTTGCACATCATTTTGGGGAATTGAGTAAGCCTATAATGTGACATTGATGCATTTTGTGATGTGGATTTTTATTGGATTAACCTTTTATCATGTGATATATATTTTACCCTATGGTCAATTTCAACATTGAATAATCCCTTAAATATCGAAATGTTCTTTTTTTAAAATATGAAGTTGAGTTGTTGAAATACATAATCTTAAACCAAGGTCTTTAATTAACACACCACACTTCAATCTATGACAAATAATATCACCACACATAATTATATATATGTTTGTTTCAAATGTCTTGCATCTCAAAACATTTGTTTTGGGCATATTTTTCAAGTAAAACATTTTTACTCGAAAGAAATTTCAAATATCCATGCATTAATTTAAATAGTTCTAGTGATGATGTATCATTTTTTGGATGATAATTGATTCCATGCCGAAACCTTTTCATATCATCACCTTTCAATCATCACATGTGGAAATTGAATGTTTTTATCCTCCTAACACATATTTGAATTCAATTTAAGTCATATCACATTGAATACAACATAACATTGTCTTGCAAGATGAATATTAGAAACACAAAACCACAAATTGTATAGTGCAACATGAATATCAAAGAACACAAAAATTTGCACAAAAAATCTCATGACATGATTAGAAGCATGTGCAAAAATGTCATGACAACACAAAATCATGATGAGTCAACATTGTAAACAAAGAATCAATATAATGACATCATTAGAAAACAACAAAAATGTCATTGACATATTAAAAAATAATTCATAACATCATGATGAGTAAGCAAGCACAAATTGTCATACATTATTTTATGGGTATTGACTAATTCAAGAGGTTAGAATCGTAGGTTGAACACTTGCCTTACAAATGTTATAAATTGTAGATTTGCAAATTAGTAAATTGAAGTTTGAAATCTACATTAGTGGAAGTGGACATGCTTTCATGATTGTTATCTTCTAGTACAATTCAAATTACATTTTAGATAATTCTAGTTGAAATAAAGAGGTTGTAATTGGAGGGTTTCTTAAAAATTACACTTGATTCAAGACATTTAAGAATATCCAAAGATTTCCATCTTGTGGTGGTACATTTTTTCAACTTCTACAAGTTGGGTAGTGGAATCTTTAACAAACTCCAAAAATTTACAATTTTTCGTATATAATTTTCAATTCAATAGATGTAGAACGTACACTTCTAATTCAATTTTATGTTGATGTTTTCAAGCATTGTTATATAAAGAAGATAACATTATATAAAGAAGATTTGGTCTCACTCTTTTTCTCACATCGGTGTGTATGTATGTATGTATGTATCTCTAATTGGATTTGGTCTTACCACCTCAGCTTCATGATTTCATGAGCAATTTCATAAGCTTACAAAACCTGGAGATCATCATTATGAGACAAGGAAGTCATTGCTAGAGCTACTATTTACTCAATCACTCTCCTGCAGATTAGTACCAGATCACTGCAAGTTTGTTGCTCAAATTAAGTGCAAGAGCTTTCTATGTTGCTTGTCTTGTGTATTTGATGACAGACACATTTCAACAATCAAAACATTTTGAAACCCAAAACCCAGAACCTGACTCTTCTTTTGTGAATTTTTTTTCTCATAGTGTTATAAGAAGGAAACTGAGCATACATATGATTTCTCTCACACGGTTAAGTGTGTGCCCCTTTCAAAGTTATTATATTCGCGTTTTTGTAGAAAGAGGGTCCTTCTCTGTTGTGGGTGTTCTCTCTCATTGAATGGCTAAAAACTACACATGAACAATGTGATAGCGTTGTTCAGGAGCTAGAGAAAACAACACATGGAGCTAGAGAAGAGAGAAAATTCACGAAAGATATGATATAGATTACATTCTCACATCTGGATGGTAATTAGCTGATGTGAGTTGACGTAGCCCACCATTCCTAATCAAGATCAAGAAACGATCATTAAGTTTCGTTGCTTTTGCAGCACAACCAGCGCCTTTGCACTTTTATACAAATGTGCTCCAGACTTCTCCATGCATGCATTGTAATCGATTTCTAGCCAGATATGTATATATCTTTATGTACTTCACCCATTTTTCTTTTGGTCTTCGGAACCCAAGAAAAGAGGATGGAAAAAGAATGACAATTGATGATCCACTGGGTCTTTATTTGCAGCACATGAAAGTTCGGCTAGTAATAAATCTCCCATGGACAATGAGATATCTTGATGAAAGGGTGGGTCAGGATCATATGGCCAGTTCGCAAGACACGTGTGAATTATTCTATACTGAAATCTTTGAATTCTGGTGTTCAAAATGTAAGGTTTGAAACTATGGAGAGGTGCATGTAATTGTATGAAGCAGCTGTTGGAAGGAAATAAACATGACAAGATGACAACTGAAATAGAGAAGCAACACTAACTGAGCAAAAAATCAATATGAAACAAAAAAATTATTATGTGAATCCTAATTCCTGTGAAAAGCCACTACAGCTTTATTACAAAGGGGAGAATGACAATGATGTGAAACAGATTGAGAGAGAGAGAAGGGGGGGGGATGGGGGGAGTAGAGCTCTTAGTACCCCCCAAGTATAAAAACACCCATAAGAAAAGAATTTGAGTCTCAGCTTGTTGCACCCACCAGGGTTGCTGTCTGTCTGTTGGTGCAACCATCATCATTGGTGATGGATGGAGTTGTTGCTGAATATTTGACCAACCTTCTAACCCCTTCCCATCAGCCAATTCAGTGTTGACAAATTTCCTTCTGCTTGTGGAAACCAGAGAAAAGAATATGAACCCCAGCAGCTTGTTGCACCCACCAGCTGGCCTATCTGTCTGTCAGTGCAACCATTGTCATTCATGATGGAGTTGTTGCTTTAACCAACCTTCTAACCCCCAGCCAGTTCAGTGTTGAAACTTTTCCTTGAGCCCACAGAAACCAGAGAAAAGAATTTGAATTCCATCAGCTTGTTGCACCACACACTGGCTTGCTGTCTCCTGTCGTTGCACCTGTTGTTGTTGGTGATGGAGTTGCCGCTGAATAAACCAACCTTCGACCTCTTCCCATCAGCCAATTCAGTCTTGATAATTTCCTTGAGCTTGTGGAAACCAGAGGAAGACGACACACTGCTGTACTTGTCACACTTGATGGATCAACTTCCAAAACAGCATCAGCAGCAGCAGCAGCATGATGACAATCTTCCCTCCTCAAACCTACCTCTAACCCTAATCCTAATCCTGTTGTTTGGTCAGAGAGAGACCTTCGAAACCACCTCACACTAGCTGCAGCAATTTCATCTCGACCTGGAAGAAGTCGCAGAGAAGATGAGCGCCGTGCTGCACTCACATCATTCAGCTCCTTGCTCTCATCATCATTGGCTATGACTGACAATGTTGATGATGCTGAGATGGTTGCTGTCGGTTGATTGTTGTTCTTGTGGGTAGTAATGATGATTGGCCTGTTGTTGTTGCCTCCTTGTTGCAGAGGAGCAAAACTTGGTCTTGATCCCTTTCTCTGGAGCAGAGTGATGTCGGATTCATTGCGAAGCTCATCACCCTCAGCAGTGAAGAAGCTCTCATGATCATCCTCATGATCCTTCAGATTTGTAGTGTTGGTAATGCTGCTGCATTGTTGCTGGTGCTTATCCTGAGCTGCTGCAACTTGGAAGTTGCTGCTGCTGCTGCTGCTGCTGCCATGCAACAAGGCTGCTGCTGCTGCTGCTCTGGCAGCTCGGCAGCTGTTGTGCAGAGATTCGTGAAAGGCAGGAGGAGGACTAGGAGAGATAGGAAAGAACTTCCTGTAAGGGCTAGGGGTCATCATCTCACGGGCATGTGAAAGGCTGTTGGGAGTGTTGAGTCCTCTGCAAGCCCAGAAGAGATTCTCATTTGCAGGTGTATTGCCTGCTGCTGAGCTGCTGCCTGCAAGCTCTGGTAAACTGTCTGAGAGAACAGTCCTGTGAGTGGGCTTGGAAGCAGCTGCTGTTGCTGTTGCTGCTGCAGCTCCCCAGTAACGTTGGGGTCGACCTGGATATGGAGTTGGCGCAATAGTTAGCTCAAAGCTCAAGGAATCCACAACATACTGGTATGATCCCATGGAGTAAGACCTATCTGGTCTTGACAATGATCCAGCAGCATTTGATGTTGTTGCCATGGTTGCCGACTCAAATCCTCCATTGCTAGTCATGCCATGATGATAGCTGCTGCCCAATGCTCCTGAATCAAACTTCACCTTGCCAAGCACCACTCTCATAACTCTCTCTGATCCATCAGCTTCAGTCACACAAACAGTTGGCCCTGCCATTGTCATAGGACTCGCACCACCATCATCAAGAGCTTGAAGCAGCTCAAGCTCTTCTTCATCAGCTGCTGCTGGTACCAAAGAACCACCTCCTCGCTGACCCAAGCTGTGGGCATTTGCTGCAACTATCTCAATCTCTACGAGCTGGTTACCTGAATCTGGATCCTCACAAGTTCGGAAACTTGAGCCCCTTGAAGAAGCAGCTCTCTGATGAGCCCTCTCGAGATCTTCAGCAAAACCTTGTGCACAGGAAGCCCCTGCAGCAGCAGCAGTGGTATTGTCAGTGTGTACTAGCTGAGATTGAGGTCCTCGAGCTCGAGTTCTGCTGCTGCTGGTGGACCTGAGACTCTCTCCAGGGAGGAGGGATCGGCGGCAGAGGGGACATGTGGAGTTGGAGAGTAGCCATGTGTCTATGCAATCCAAATGAAAACAGTGTTTGCATTTGGGGAGGAGTCGGAGACGATCTTCTTCGCCGAATTCGCTCAAGCAAACCGCACAATCTGCTCCATCTTTGAGGCCGCGGATAGTGCCATACAGGAACACGGGGAGCGTGTCGATGAAGGCTTGGTCGACGCCCGCGTCATGCAGTTGGAAGAGGTGTTGTAGCTGGCCGTGGAGGGAGTTGGGGACGGCCGCTGCTGCTCCGGGCTGCATTCTATGCGGAGGAGCAAGCGGCGCACGGCGCCGTCCCAGGCAGCGTGCGAGAAGATGTAGCAAGCCAGAGCAAACCAGTACCACGCTGAGCACCACCACGATGACCAGCACGCTGGGGTTTATGTGTAGCTTGCTGCCAGAGCTCGGCGGGGCCAGCGGCGGAAGAAAAGTTCCGTTACTCGACATTCTCGCAACCTCTAAGTTCTTGTGCAATAAGCTTGCTGTTCTTTCTTCTGTTGCAGAAGCTGCCGCCGCCGCCGCCGCCGCCGCCGCCGCCGCGACTTCCACCGCGAGCTACTGATTCGCTCTCGCTTCTCGGCAATGGTTGTGCAAGCTCTCTTCGGGACTGTCGTGGAGGAGGACCACCGCGGCTACAAGGACGTGCAGATCTTGTGCAGCATCGCGAGTGTGCGCCATTGACGAACTCTTCTGTGGATCAGCTCTTCCTCGTCCTCGTCTTCGCTCTCGACTTTCTCGCAGTCACGGCGTCGACATTTTCTACATCTCGGGTCTTCTTCATCTTCTTCCGAGGTCGAATTCGCTTCTTCTTGGATCCAAAAACCACAGAAAGCTCGCAGAAAACACCCTCGCAATTTCTTTTCACCTGTGCATTGCACCAAAAACCTCGGAACCTCAGAGACAGAGAAAGAATTCAAGCAAGAACTCCGAGTTAAGATTCAACGATTTTCTTCTTCAGCGACAAAAATCATACCGTTTTCTCCAGCTTTCTCTCCTCTGATTCTTCTCCGACGCCTTCCGAGTTCTTCGTCTCGAACGGGACCTTCTTCTCCCAAAAGAAAAAAAAGACCTCCAAACTCCACAGTCGTCAAGTCTCCACGCTGCTCTCTACAACAAACAAATTCAAGGAACATACAAACTCGTAAAACCTGCAAAAAAGAGACAGACAGACACAGCCTCGTGGAAAAATCTCCTCTCAAAACAACAACAACAGCCAGCAAGCAACCAGCACAGAGACAGAGAGAGAAAACACACAAAACTTCGTCTCTTTCAACAAACTCTTCAACAACAAACCCAGAAAAAATAAATAAATAGACAACAACGCTAAAAACTTGGAAATTTTCCGAAAGAAGAAAAACGAAGAGGCACCTCCAAAAACATATTTATGCTGACTGCAACTTCTTCATCTCGCAGGGTCCTTCGTGGACATTGAAACAACAGACGAGCTCTCCTGCGGCTGCTGCTGAGGCCGAGAAGAGGAAGACGAGGAAGAGAAGAGAGGCAGGGGAGGGGCGGGGAGGGGGGGGGAGAGAAGCCCAACTTTCATCCATCCTACCTTCATCTGTGAACATAGGTACTGTAACCAATAATCTATCGACGAAATACCAGCTCTCGTCCGAGGGACGTGAGAAGAAGAAGAAGAAATGGGATGAAGAAGAAGAGGGATGAAGAAGTAAAAAGACATGAAGAAAGTAAAAAAGACATGCATAGATGGGAGTGTAACTTTTCTGCCACTTTTACAATGGGAAATTTTCTGTAGTTAATTTTTTAAAAAACTTTACTGTTGGGGCCAACTTTCCTCCTTTATTACACTTTTTACTTTCACAGTAAACTGCAAGTCCGGGTTTTATTATTTCATTTCATTTCATTTTATTTTATTTTTTCCCTTTTTCTCTTTTTGTTTTTTTTTTTTTTTTTTTTTTTTTTTTTTTTTTTTTTTTTTTTTTTTGAAATATTTTTTTTTTCCCTCATTTAAAAGGGAGGGGAAAATTCTTTTTTAAAAATAAAATATTTTTTAAAAATTAATTGTTAGTCAAAATG
>Ga0116231_10009058_pt1 | contig 17071 bp, 8 predicted proteins | sample S1TSphgellanicum_2_FD_89695 | JGI IMG/M metagenome (GOLD analysis project Ga0116231, IMG submission 89695) | Host-associated microbial communities from peat moss isolated from Minnesota, USA - S1T2_Fd - Sphagnum magellanicum MG | ecosystem: Host-associated > Plants > Peat moss > Unclassified...
CATCCCCTTCCAACAACCACAAAAAAAATTCTTGCAAATAACGAACAGAATGCATGTAGAAACCAAACCCACAAAAAAAAAAAAAAAAAAAACTAAGGAAAATTCATGTATTGGGATGAACAACTTGTTACATGATCATCATTGCTAGATGGCATGTCCATACTTGTCAACAACATGTATGTGTGTGTATATATATATATATATATATATATATATTGTGGGTTTTCTTGTTGAAATTGATTAGTTTACATCATCTCACAATGTGTCTCCTAAGAGTTTGGCCTTGTTGATGCACAAGTTCATGTTTTTTTCACAACCATAATCGACTTACTAACCAATATGAGCTTATTAGTCAGGAACTAATCCTATTAAAGATTGTTTTTATTGCAAGTGCAAAAGAGTATCACTTTCTTACTTAAAACCTCCTCTGGATAATGCTTATAGCAAACCTTCGATAATATGCACTTGCACACCCAATTGGTTAACTCTTCCACTTGGAGTTTGCATTAAAGTTCAAATTGTTTTAACATCCCCCCCAAGCCCCCCCTTTTTTTTTCCTTGATGAATTTTTGCCATCTTGTCAAAAACAAAAAATAAAATAAAATGCTAACAATGAGTGTTTTTTGAAATTTCTGGTCATCAATTGTTGAAATATCTTATCGAAAATTGCTAGATTGTACATCAGGTTCCAATAGGTAGTCAACAATATTGAACGACACTTAAATTATTTTTACTTTTTTTTTTGTTTTCCTAAAACATCAAATTATCTTATGGATGATCATAAAAACTGATAACAAACTCATGCAACATTTACAAATTTACAAAATTTAAATTTTAAATTTTTTGGAAAAAAAAACACTACTTACATGCAATAATAATAATAATAATGCACATTTTCAACTGAGCTAGTAAATCCTAGTTGTACCCTTGTTTGTTTGGAGTTGCATCATGTTAAACTTTGAATATATATTTTTTCATTTTGTTACATTAAAAAAAGAAATGTACATTCAACAGGTAGCTAGCATCCAGTACCCCTTGTTGTTGTGAACTAAAAGTAACCAAACTTGCACAACTTGTCCAACTACACACAAAGAAATAATAAGTATCAAATACAACAACAACAACAGTCACATGATATTCTTGTCACATTCTTTGAAATTGTATTTTCAGCCAGCCACAAAAGGACAACCGGCTGAGAAGGAAAACCTTGCCACAAATACAACACTCTCTTGTTGGTCACACGATTTGTCAGAACACAACAACAACAGCAATGAATGTACTGGAACCAGCTCCAGACCCACTTGGTTATGTTGTGTGTCCTTAGTCCTTACCTTCCTTACATACATAGAATAAGGAGTAGTAAGTAACATACTTCAAGAATTCAGTTAGCCAGAAAATTTGGGGGGGAGGGGGAGGAGGAGTCCAAGTGCTTTTGTGTACCAAAATAGTGAATAGAAATAAGCTAGTGTGGTAGCCATGCATTTAGTCTAACTTGGGTGGGGACAGATGTTTGATTTTGTTGAAGTGTTCCAATTTAGGATTATAAGAATTACAGAAAGAGGAGGCCACATTTTGGACCATGATTTGAAGATTTATTTGGACATTTCTCTCAGCTTTCCCTCTAGTGTGTTGATTCCGCAGCTGAATCTGGCACCCACACCTCCCAGATTACTTACTGTGAGCCCATTTCTGTCGCATTCCCAATGAGTTTTGGCAGCAGTTCTCATGGTTTTCATTCATATGAGATAATGGACCGAGAGTGCATTGTCAACTCTGTGTTCGTCCATGAGTTCATCTTAATAGGCCACCCACACCTGGTTGCCAGGAGCTTAGAATAGGAGGAAGTACCTGGCTGCTCATTATATAATCAATGCAAAGTTTGCTTTTCAATTATTCCAATAACAGATGTTGCGTTTGCACGATTCACAATCCTGCCATCACAGCAACAACAAAAAAAAAGAAAAGAGAAGAAGATTATGTTTGAAGGTTTCATAAATGAGCATCATTTGTTTGCAGATGATATGCCAGTTGTGAAGCTGGGTGGTTCTTCTTCCCAAAGTTTGCTTATAGGAGAAGGGGCCAGTCGGGTCTTTAGGCTGTTCTCTTGTTCAAGGTGTCAGGAACAAAAGGGTGGGAGCCCAAGTTCCCAGGCACCCCAACCAAGAAACACATAAAAGCACTCAGAGAAAATTTCTAGTGTATGTGGAGGGCATCTTATATCGATGAATTTCCCTCCTAGAAATTATTGGGAGGAAGATTATGCCTACTCCTCAAGGGTGGGAGGGGAACCAGCACCCACCAGCATACCAATGAAGGATGAATGGTATGTGGTCAGGAAACAATTTTTTAATTGGGTTCCAGTTCCCACACTAACTAACCATGGTGGTTACTCAGTTGCTTTGTTTTTCCCTACCTACCTACCTACTAACAACCCACAAGCAGGTTGCTAGTAGGTAGTAAAAACAGCTCTTTTACATATGTGTAAACCATCTACTTCCTTAGTAGTTACTTATTTTCCTACCTATGTATCTATCTATATATGAGACCTATTTGCTAGAGAATTGGTTACCAAGGTGAAACCAAAGATTAACTCAGTTGAGGTTCATAAAATCAATTAGAACTGGTTTCAGTTCCAATTTTAATTATTTGAAGATGACACCACCAGTCATGCTCGGCGGTGGTTCTTTTTATTTTTTTTCAATAAGAAGCTTCGGTTTTGGTTCCAATTTCCATTACATGAAGACAACGACACCAGTTCTGCTGGTCGGTTCTTTCCTTTTGTTCGATCAAAAGAAGCTTGTTCAGGCTTAATTAAATTCAGTTGGAACTGGTTTCGGTTTCTAATTTAAATAATGTGAACATGACACCAGTTGTAAATAATGTGGGATGTTGCATTCTTTCTTTCTTTCTTTTTGGAGAAGAAGCTTTTGGTTCTAGTTTGGTCAAAGTCGTTGGAACTGGTTTTGGGTACCAGTTTAAATGGTGTGAACCACAAATAAATAGGGTACTGTTTTGGTCCTAGTGGTTTTTTAAAATTATAACTATTTTAATTTTTTTCTTATGCTTTGATGTGATTTTTTCAATCATTTTTCATTATTTATGTTAATGTCAAATTTAATTTAAATTAATATACATTTCATGGACATGAAAAAACACATGTTAATTTATTTTTTCATATCCATATTGGTGGATAGGGAAAAGGATTGAGGTAGTAACAAAATGGAGATAGTTAATAGGAAAGGAAGGGGATATTTATTAAGAAAATTAATAGGAAAATAAGTAGGTATTAAGAAAGAAATGAAATAGTTAGGCTTGAAAATGAGGTAGTTATTTTTAAATTTTTCTTTTAAATGGTCCATGAATGACCATACGAAAAATTCCAAAAAATCCCCCTATACGCAAAAACTGGTACAAGAAATTCCCCCCTCTAAAATCTGAGTGGAAATTGTACGACTCCCCTTTGGTGGGTTGTTTTTTGTTCTCTTTCTTCGCAATGAATCTTTTTCCTTTGCGCTAATTCAAAAACATAAAATCTGAGTAGAAATTCCAGTACTCTGAAAAAAATTACCAAATTTATATTATTTTAGATGAAAAAAATTCCTCCACATTTGGACTCTGATTTTAGTTTGGTAGCCTTTTTTAAAACTAGTTTTGAAACCCATTTTGAAAATTTTCTAAGTTCCAATTTTTAATGCTAAATCCCTCTTGGGAAGCTAGCCAATGACATGCAACATCAAAAAATTTGGTGGAAAATTTATATATATATAAAATAAAAAATAAAAAAAACATCCTTGATACCCATACCAATCACATTTTTTTAATTTTCAATTTTATTACATCTAAAACTTTGACAAACCTTTCCAAAAAGTTAGCAAGATTAGTCAAATTAACACTAGTAGAAGGGGGGGGAAAAAAAATTAATCCAAAAGCTTCCCAAGTTTTTTGGTGGAGAAAGAAACAAAATTTGTTGGGAAAAAAAAAAGAAAAAAAATAGGGCACAAACCCCTGCAACAACAATGCATTCAACAGACTCGGGAATTTCATTGTGAAACAACAAGCAAGGAACCCAGTAGTAAGCAAAAAAGAAGAAAGAAAGAAGAAAATTTGTAAAGCAAAAGCTTTGCAACTGATCATCCTCTGCTTAATGTCAGAAGCAGTGCTCAGTCATACTAGATTCAGCTAGCATCACATGTAGCTAGCTAGCTCTCTCTCTCTCTCTCTCTGTCTCTCTCTCAGTGCGCCTATCATGTCAATGCACACAACATGCATTCAATAAATTGCAAACTTTTCAGCTTCCTTGCCGCTGATCAGTGGATTCTACACCACCACCAGCAGAGTGAGAATTAATAATAATACTCAAGATTTGGAGTTGCTTTCACTTCAGGAATCAGGAGGACATTCACTGATTCCCGAATCATTAAACTGATTTCGTGGCTGCAGCGGGGCTCCCTTCCTTCCTTCCTTCCTGCATGTCCCACAAGACGACATGCATTTAATGCAAGCAAGCAAGTCCCGCAGAGTTATTGACTCTTGACCCAACAAGCGCTGCGCTAGCACAGTGACATGAAAACAAAACGGTTGGTTGCTGTTCTTATTGCTGTAGACTTTGCTCTTTTTTTGGGTCCTTTTTTATTCCTTTGAGCTGGTAACCCAAAATCTTCTAAGGTACCCCATACAAGAAAAAACAAGATTTAATCCCTTTTCTTTTATTTTTTAAACCCGAGGAGTGGTGACTCATTGATATAGTCCTTGTCTGATACCCTGGGACCTCAAAGAAGTTTGTTAGGTTCAAACCCAGTGGTGTGCAGGTGAAAGCCCTGCTGGCCCTCTGTCGCTGAACTTGACTTGGGGGTGCCAACAGCTTGTCGATCTACTCACTTTGAACGAACTGCAGCAAAACTGTCTGGAACAGTGATCAGAAGCTTCAACTCCTCATCTGGAGACTTACCCCCATCCTCACTCCTAATACTTACTTGGGATTTGCATTGATTCACACTGGTACTACCAGTGATGATCAATTGACATAAGGTCAATATATTAATATATTAAAAAAATTATCTTCACTCGTAGTACTTATTTAAGTATTTTTGTAACCAAAAGAAGGGTGTAGAAAGAAAACACTCTTGTGCAAATATAGCTCATAGTAGAAACACCACTTTCAAAAATCCAAACATCATTAATTCCAGCAAATTACATCACCGAGGCTATTGACCCAGTGTTTTCAACATTCCACTATTACTATAGACTTGATAGAATAAAATTCAATGTTTTATGTGTCAATTTTCAACTAGTACACAAATGATGCTTGCTTCTTAACTTGATATAACAATGGTTAATTGATTAGACCATCTATAGGATCATACAAAGATGTTCAAAAATGTAAATCTATGGAGGTATATTATTAGTGATATTCACCAGGTTGATTAAAACGATTCAAGAATGGCATATCTTTGTGCAAATTCGGATTACATATATGTTTCTATTAATTTCCCAATTGTGTTTTCATCTCTCTCATTCTACCCAACCCAAAGATAGCCCCAATGGAGGTTTGTAATGTTCACTCAAATACCCAACCCATGACATGGATTAAACAAAAACTCAATAAGTATCTATTGCACTCAATGCAAATGCATATTTATTCTTTGCATGCCCCTTTAACTACAACTCAGACTTCCTCTCTTTTCTCATCATACCTTAGCATCAACCCTTTATAGAAAACATTTCTATCTAGGATACATTGCTTGCCACAATGTAGTTATTAGCGCAACGGAAACCAAATACAACAACTACCAATCAAGACAAGAAAAACCCACTATTTCCTTAGACTAATTGTGTAAGAAGAACAATTACTCCGCACTACTTCAGAATCCCCCTTTTTATCATGCCTTCCCTTATCTAATGCTCCAAACTTCCTTTCAATGTTGCACCCTCCATAGCCCTCAGTAGCTCTACACCAATAAGCTTTGTATAATACACAAACAAACAAATTATCCTACCCATCCTCACAAGCTTTCTTGAAGTTGTTATTGTTGTAACTATCTTGGAGAACCAAAAAACAATGGAAATTTTTCCGTCATTAACACATAGAAAGTTGATGACTATTAAAAACAAAAATTAAAACCCTAAAAACTTGTTATGTTCACATTATAATATTATCTAGTTCACTTCCTTTCATGTTTTTTTTTTTTTCTCAACTTCAAACTTCATACAAATGTTACTATGTCAAGAGGACATCTTCTTTCCACCTTGTGTCCTAGTCATCAAAACCTTTGCAAAGGTAGAATTATAATGACCTCCAAAAAATACTTTAAATGAATTACATCACTTGAATGACATGGAATTGTAAATTTGCCTAGTGTTCATTGATCTTGGAAAGAGTTAGCAAAAGGAAATGGTCATGTTTGATTGGTTGATTGGCATAATGTTTTGTGGTGACATTTAAATGGTCTCCTACTTCATATTCTTAACTTTTTTTTTTTTTCAAGTTTATAGGTGGGGATGGGGAATTAATTAGCACTCTATGTTAGATGTGTAAACATCAAATAAAGGGTGTGGGTTGAGATGTTCTTACAAAAAAACCAACAAGTAGTAACAAGTTTTGAAGGTTAGTGATTGCATATAACTTCATGGAAATGTTGTTGTGTTGAAGGAAAATCTTCTCCCCCATTTTTTCCACCATGTTAGAGGACAAACCCAACAACAAAGTTTAGGGTTTTATCTACCTTTTACTACAAACAAGTAAACAATAGATTCTTTGAATATGTATGTTTATTAAAAGCTGTGATTTTAAAATAAACCTATAAAAAGCTTAACCTATTTAACCTTAGTTAAATCATCAAAATATATTCTAAGATGCATTGCCCAAGTGTTTTGGGATTAACTCAAATGCCACAAACTAATATAGAATTCTTAAATTTTGAATAGCCTGAGTTCCTAACTTGTAGTTATGAATCAATACCACTTATATGTATTGCAAGGTGACAAACTCAAACCGCACCATCACTTGGTTTTTTCAATAAAATCTAAAATGTGTGTGAATGTCAATAATTTTGTTGCATCTATGATTAAAGCTTCTAATCTAGTTTTGGTAGAGGAACAAATTGCTTTTAGGTCACTTGTTGACTCAATTTTTGGCATGCATGATTTTCTTAAAATAAGTCCAAAGTGGTTTTTTTTTTTTTTTGGAAACTAAGTCTAGCTGGCACCCACCAAAAAACGACTGTAATGAATGTGGTTACATTGCTCATAACAAAAAATTAATTTGGTTATAGTGAAATACATTACATGCCCACTAAACATTAATAATCGAATGAGAGTTGAACTTTAATTTGATGTTAGATTTTGCCCAATGCAACTCAAAGTCCTACCCCACATCCAAATGATAGTAAATCTCATGATGGAAAAAAATAATCAATATGCTTCTTAAGATCATGAAAACAAAAACAACTAGGACACCAAAATTGAATGAAAACAAGTTTTGAAGTGGTAGCACAAATCCACATTTTAAAAAAATTCCAACTTGTAATAACCTCTTGGTAAGTGAAATTTTCATGAATAATTTTTTAAATGCAAATATGAATACAATTATAATTCAATATTGCCCTAATTAGTTGTGAAATATGTCTTTCATAAATGCAACAATGGAAAATATATATTCATCTTCCACACATCTAAGAATTGAAACAATGTGAATTATATATTTGAACTAATTTCAAATATTCATTTAGTCATTCAATCAACAACCCATTATTGTTAATTGTCACCCATAATTTTTTGCAAAATTACTATCAAAAGGTCTAGCCATGGCCTTGGGTGCTTGCACCTTCATAGAGAATTTAAACATGGCTTGCTAGAAATCCAAAATATTAGCATTTAGAGGTTCCACACAAGCTAATCTAATGAGGGCTTCACCCTCTTTGACTCACAATAGTGTTTTTTAATGACACCAAAATGCAAGGAGAAAGATAAATCAACATTAGGTTAGATCCAAAGTTGAATGTTGAATGTATTCATCGACTCAAAATTCACAAAATGCATTTCAATTATGTGACAAGCATGTCAATTATAATAGAGCATTGGCCATTCACTTGTGCAATTGTTGGTAAAACATCCTTACACATTGGTTAACTTGCTTTAATATGTATTGAAAATGTGAGCATGTTAAGAATGACCAATCATGCGAAATACAAAAGGTTTTTATACTTGTGTCAAAGTTAGTACTGCAATCTTGGGTGATTATGATATAGTTTTTATCCACAACATCACATATCAATTGGAAATGCCCACATTGGTAGTTAGTCATAGGATCATAATACATCATGAAGAGATCAACTTGACACGTCTTTACAATTACCACAAAATCAAAAATGAAAACATCCCTTCCATGAACAAATTTGATAAAAGCATTGATTGTCTCCTACAATGGTAGCAAACAAAACAAGACTATGTGAAGATCATAGAAAAAACCAAGGTTCAACCTTACTTGAGCAACTAAAGGGCTATCTTATAAAATTTTCATGATCAATTGTTTTTGTTTTGCCATGAAGTGAGCATTTCAAAGGCTCCAACATTGATATCCAACAAGTCTTGGCATTTTTCAAAATATTAACTTCTCATGTTTCCACAATATCAAAGAACCCAGTGAATTCCAAATGTCACTTCTTGGAGAGCTTGAGAAATAAACGTATAGTAATTATAGTTGATCCTTCAACTTGGCCACCATTAGCAAGTAGACAAAACATTTGTTTTATGGGCCATGCAATGTCGCCTAATCATGTATAACAAGAATATTTTTCTTCTAGTTCTATGATGTCACTCCAATGTGGTAGCCTTTAAAAAAAAAGGTTTCATCTACACTAAAACAAATGAACCAACTTTCACTTAATTCTTCTTTAATCAACCCTCTTTGTCACATAAGGGAATGTATAATTACAAGGGTTAGATTGTCTAGATTACCACTATTGAAATAACACACTAAAGTGTGAGAAATACATGCACTCTTACCCAAGTTCATTGAAATTCAAGATTAGTTATCCATAGTAATAACATTATGACACTTGAAAAACAAACCTTCTTTTAAGGATAACACTTTGAGTTCTTTTCAAAACTTGCTTGCGCATATAATCTATTATTTCACAACTTGCCCCATCATACCAATGTTTCATGGGATTGTTAGGAACATTCAATTGCACAAATAACTTTTGCATTGTTATTTATTTTGTCATGGGGCAGCCATGATTGAACAAATGAAAAATCAAAGCAAATTGGACCATTTTTTTCTTCCTATGAATTTGAATTACATCATGAATGACTTGTTACAACACGATTTCAAGACCTTTTGCAAAATATAACTTCCCATTCGTAACATGAATGTTGTTTCTCAAGAAATAATGTTCCCAACCTTTCTAATCCTTGGCATGTATTAAAGCCTTGTGATGACTTGCATGTTTCCATAAAGAATCAAACTTATGAACAAAGAGCTTATATCTACCTTCATTTGGGTGCACACCTTGCATCAAACTTGAGTGACTTTGCCATTAGAACCCAAGATGAACTTTACCTAAGGAAGTTTCAATACCCATGTATTTTGGAAATGCCTATTCATCAACTCATATGTTTTCTAATTTTTTTTCTATATCTATATTTTTTCTATTGCCATAAGAAGGTCTAAGATTATGCATTTGAACTACATAGCATAAGGAACATCCATAGCATTGACTACACTTGAAAAAATAAAATCACTTGAAGAAACAATATCAACGCAAGAAACTTTCTTAGGGATTTCTACTTGTTTAATTCTTACAAAGTTAGAGTGTCAACATAAAGGTTTCCCTTAAACTCAAACAATAGTCATAGAAACATGAACATATTTTTCATGATGATGTTAACATGAAGACATAATCACAAAACTACATGATGTTTGAACATGAAGGGAAAAACCATTTCTAATTCCTTGCAACACAATCTTGGTGGTCATAAAAGCACATACACAAACAAAAGATCAAGAAAACATTATTGAAGATCATTGATCTTGCTCTTCACAATTATCAATATCAATTATTGACCATTACGAGTTTGTCATTCTTTTCAAAGTTTATGGTTACAAAATTACACAATCACCAAGATGACAAGCATGATGACACGACACAAAAATTAAAATCATAATCATTGTAAAGAAAATATATATTTAGGTCACAATTTGCTTCATCGTTTTAAAAATATCTTTTGATTATGGTTTTTGGAATGAAATACCATACAAGGCAATGCCAATTGTGTGATAATGAAAATTTAAAATGACAATCTTGTAGTATGGAACAACCACATCACAAAAATGTTATAATATTTTCATACACATGAATAGAATTGATAATTTGCTAGTATTGTGTAATATCAAATTCTTGTGTTTCAAAGGGAAAATGTTTTATTGCATGTATATATTTTTTATAGTATAACTATTTGTATTAAAAACATATTTTATACATTTATATGTATAAAAAATATTTAAAAATCAATATCTTATTGGCCATTTACATATATTCATGAACTCTTCAGATTTTAAAAGTGTAAAATTGCTACATTTTTTGTCCACATTGCAATATATATATATATATTTGTGTGAATGGGGGCAATCACCTCTTAATATATGTAATATGATGTATTATAGTGCCCTATTTAATTTTACGTTTGAAATTAGTTGTTTTAAAGTTGTAGTTTATGTATGGGTCCTAGTTTTATGGATTAATACCTAGAAAAAAAATCACAAATTCCTTGGAACATCAAAAATAATTTATATATTTTATCTTAAACTGGTTTGAATGTCATATAGAGGTATAGTCATAATAACACATACCATAGCAAATGTAACGTTTGCTTGATTTTTTCATGTTTTAAAGTTGTAATTTAATTTGATTTAGAAATTGTAAGATTTGTTTATATGGTTGTATTTTTAATATATCATGGAAACATGTGAATTAATTTGGAATTAATCCAATGAATAAAAAATAAACAAAACCACTCATTAAACATTGTAACATTTGGTTTTAAACACTAAAAGGACTTGTAAATGGATTTGATGTTTTCTAAAAATGACATTTTTGGCTAAATTTTTAACATAAACCTTAATAAAATACTATTAACAAAATTTTAAATTTTAAAAATATTTTTCAAGAATATTTCAGGAATATTATAGAAATATTTCCCAAAAAGTAAATGGGTGTGGTTTGTGTTATCTTGTTTGCACCCATAATTTGAATGTTTGAAAATTTTGACGCGTAGGAAATGTGCAATTCACACAATTAGGTGGAAAGGTTGGTGGAAATGTTTTAAATCATCATGGCATTTCAAAATATTCAAAAGAATGCAACAACATATAATGTTTGTTCTATTCAAGAAAATTGTAACCTATTTGGGCTCCTTGCAATGTAATCTCAATGGTCACATAATCACAAACATGACCAAATGAGCATGAAAACACAATCACAAGATTAATCTTGCTCCTCATGATGTTCGATTTTGATTGTCAACCCTTGCAAGCTTACCACTATTTTTGAAGTCCATGGTCACAAAATCACATGTTGTGAAGATTACAAAACCATAGACAACACCAACACAATCACATGACACAAAGAGAAAAAAAACATGGGCTCTTCATAATGTGGTTTTGGTGGTATCAAAATCATGAATATTACCAAATGAACACAACAACATTGTCATGATGATCAATTTTGATTGATGACCCTTGTAAGCTTGCCACTATATTATGTTCATAGAAACATAAGGATCCCATGATCACAAATTCACAAAAATAAGAAAACACAACACAAAGATCACAATGATAATCACCCAATCCTTGATTCTTGGACCTACTCATTACAATAACCAAAGAAACATGATCACACAAAATTTGGAAATGAAAACACGCTAAAAAGCCTTGAGCCACTAGACTATAATTCTTTTTTGGAACATAGTAGACCTTGTTAAAATCCAATCCAATAGTTATGATAGGATTTGAATACAAGCAATATTTAGTAAACAAATAATACAATAATGTCAAGGGCATTGCTATGCTTTGTAGTTTTATGTATTGTACTATTATAGTGGCTAGAATTTACACAAGCAACCATTAAAAGTCAAGAAATCTCAACAAAAAAACAAAAAGAAATGAAACAAATAGGTTTATCTATAATGAGCTACAATATTCCAATAATAATAAAACAAGTAAAAAATAGATTTTAAAGCTACAATAGTGGGCTAAAAAAATTCTAACACAACATGTTTGTTGATAAACAAAGTATACACTTTTTTAAAACATGTACAAATGAATTTCATTATTCCTATGTATGCATATTCAAACTAAACACAATGTATTAATTGAAATTCAAAAGTTAATAAGAAAACTTTATGAATGTTATTGCAAATGAACAAAAATACAAAAGATTCAAACTCACATCCTTATATAAGCTAGGTAGTTCTTACTAATAAATAAAATAATTACCTAATTAAATAGGAACTAATATATACTAACTAAAGACTAATTAGTTAATATTTATCCAAATTCTAATTTAACACATACAATAGTCAAATTTGTACTTGATACATGCACTACTACAAAACTATGTCCTTTCCACTACTTGAATTTGATTAACATGATTATGTAGTCAAATTTGGAAAGGCCACATGACTAACCATGTATATCCTAACTAACCACAAATGTAGCAATGTCTGTTATGACTAAGTTTTATTTTCACTTTAGTCACAATAGACATTTTAACCAAGCACGTGGATCGTTTGGAGCATATGTGTATTCATAGTACTAATGGTGTGATTGAAATTAGTCTCATGATGCCACGTGATCATATTTCTAATAACTTGACTGAACTTAGTCACTATGATTACATGTGTAAATATATTTTATTATTGTGAAAAATAATAGTTGAATTAATGTAAGAATGATTGAAAACAATTAAATGAAATCCACATGTACTACAAAATAAAACAATGTGACATATATATGTCACATGAAACAACATGGCCAATATTGTGATGCCACACATTTGGGAATGTGACAAAAAACAAACACTTTATTTTTATTGTGGCAGGCATATATATTATTATATTAGTAAAATTTTCCAATGGTTATTTATTTTTCAAAATTTTCTAATGCTTTAATATAACATATTATAAAACAATATAATTTCCCACACGAGTAAAAAAAATTGCATCTCAATAAAACACTATTCTTGCAACAACCAATATTACTATAGTTAGGTCAATTTGGAATGCAAGAAAATATTAGTAACAATTAATAGCTAGATTTTGACACATAATTGTGTTAAAATGTGTACAAAGAAATTAAAATTGATGGGATGATCATGACAAATGTGGTTAATGTTTATGTTTTTAAACATACCATCTAAATTTGAACCTTACAAACATAGTAACAAGAAGGTTACTAGGTTAACATAACTAGACTAAATCACATTTTACACATTGTGATAAAGAGATTTAAAATTTGAAATTGAACGCAATATTATCAAATTGGCCCAAATTTCAAACTGAAGTAAGCATGCGATGGCCTAGTACATAAATCCCATGTTCATCTTTACTTAGTTACATGTACAAATCAACATTGCACAATTCCTATCATGCATAAAAGTTACTTGATGCATCACATTTTGGACTAATAGATTCATCAAGATCTTCCCTTCCATTGTTGTCATCAATACCCGAATTTGCAACACTAACATTAGAACCTCCTACTATGGTACTTGGTTGAATTGTGTTTTGTATTGGCATTGGAATTGCAAGACCTGAATATTCATTAACATTACCTACTCTAAACATGTCAAACTCAATAAGGTCAATTTGAATATGTTATGTAATTGATCGACCATGAGGATCCTTTCATAAAACTATCTTCCAACCCCTTTCTCTTCAATCATAGCTAGAAAAAAATAATTGTTCTACATGTATGGGGGAAGCAAAGGATTGGTATGAAATTGGAATTTAGGAAGCAAAGTACTAAAATAAAGTTGTATTCATTTCACTTGATTGTTGCATTGCTCCAAGTGTAGTTTGCTTTCACCCAATTACACAATAACACTATAATATTTAAGATCCCATAATTTAGTTCCAAGATTTCTTCAGCCTAACCTGCATACTCCAATTTTGTAATGACCAGTTTATAATCATTTAGTCCTTAGACACATGTTTGTTCAAATGTAATAGCTATTCCACTATCACAAGTTGTTAAATGTTCTTTAGCACTAGCAACCTGAATGTGGTTCCCATAAACATACATTGATTTATATGACCTTGCTTCCAACATAGGTGGCATAAACATGCGAATAGTGTCTTGGTCAATGGCTTCCCCTCCTTGGATAGTTGAAATAATAAATGTACTTATCCATTATGGAAATTGGGGCAATTCTCCAATGTGATCTAGGAACACAACATTATTAGATCGTGATTTGCCAGCTAGATGTAAAAATTCCATCCTTTCAACATTCCCCTCCTCTACTTCTCTAACATCTTCCTACCACAATATTGATATCCATGGCCAAAAGGATAAGTATGAAAACCTAATCCTCGCCAAGTTCCAAAAAAAGAACAGTTGAGTTGCTTACAAGTGTTATTTAATCCTTGGGTTTTATGACTTGACCTAAATGATTTGAGGTCTAGATTATTCAACACTAGATATAGGTCAATGCCATAATTGAGTTTTTGATGCAATTCCCAATACAATAAGATTATATAAATTCAACTGGACATGCCATATCATGTCACATTTAATCACATAATTCGTTAGAAAAAACATGCCACATCATTGCATTTAGTCACATAATTAGTCAAATTAGCCATGCCACATCATCACATATAGTGACACAATGAGTCAAATGGACTTGTCGCATATGACACACTTAATGACAAGATTAGTTAGAACGGACATGCCATTTGGCATTATGTCACAAAACTTAGCTAATCATATGATGACATGTAGCTTTTAGTTAGGTCAATGTACTAGTTTTTCATTAATTAAGTCATTTCAAACATGACTACGATTTGTTAGATATCATAATAGTTGGCACCCATGTTGACATGACACATCAATTAACAATATCTATATTTTAATGATATTAGACATGCCACTATGGCATTGTGCATTTTTTAATCATCTTCTATTTGTCCATTTTACTAACATTTACTTGTTTTAAATGACTAATCTTTGTTAATTTAGCCCAAAATTGTTCGATATTTGTTTTGATAGAAAATTTAATAAGAAAGGACTAGATAAAGGATAATATATGTTGTAATGATGGTATAATTTAACTAATAAGATAATTATAAATTCTAATTTGATATTTAAAAAGGTTAGATCTATATTTAATACACATTAACATATGATTAACAAAATAACTACAGATTAATACATATAAAAGTCATATTTATGTTTATTTCATGTTAATATCTTATTAGTAAAATAATTATAAATTAACATTTATGAAGGTCACATTTGTGGTTATTATAGGGTTAACAATGTCCATATGATATTAAAAAAACAAAATTTTCCAATTGATTGTTACAATTAAGTTTTTTGTTTCAAATGACATACACAACAAAAATCCAATTAGTTTCATTAGACAAATCATGTGTGACCATAGTCATAGACAACATGGATTTTAGATGGAAGGAAATTAATAATAAAATATTGTTTCATCTTTTGATTAATCGTATACGTATTTTGATTTATGACTACCATGTTTTGGTCAACATTAACAATGGATGTACTATCACATGGTAACATCTTTCAATATTTGAGAAAATATATAAATTAAAACATGATCATTCAATTTGCATGGTCATGATTGTGACACATGGCACATCTTAAATGAATAAGTAGGTAAATAGGATGATTTTACACTAGGATCCAAATTAAATTACAACTAAAAAATTTATCCCCTTTTTTTGGTCCTCCTTTTCAATTTTGTAAATTATATGCATAGTGTGCACATTGTTAAATTATATATATCTACCTAACTACCCAACCTAGGCTTATTTTGCTAACTACATACTTGGCTATTAACCTACCTATTAAACCTTAGAAATCCCTTAATATATTTTAAAATGTACTTTGAATATACCTTTAAAATATAACCTTTATGTACACCCCTAGAAATATACCCCTAATACATTCATAATACACCCTAATACACCTTTAGGGGTTATGTGCAAATTAATTGTGTCTAAATGTTGATTATTAATGTAACTAATGGGACATTTATACTTATTAGTGGATGAATAAAACTCTAAAACTCATTTGCATGGAAAGATGATCGAGTCAATAATCACAATGTAATTGTAACATAGTTGCAAAAATAGTCATAAAATAAACGTATCATAAGTTACCTAAATGGATTTTGACATTAATTACCTAAAATACATTAATATTAATTCTATTGTCTATCTGTGACATGCCATTCCGACCCGTTAATTTGCGAGGCCGATTTTGCAACCCCCCAGTTGACAAAAACGAAGTTCCGACATGTTAATCTGCGAGGCCGATTCTGCAACCCCCCAGTTGACAAAAACGAGGTCCTGAAAACTAGGTGCGGGTTGTGGTGGCGGAGAGAAACTGGAAACGAGGTCCCACTGTTTATTTTCAGATATTGTATATATTAATTAGTGGTACCCGTGACCTTCGGACACCCGTGGCTATGCCACTCCAACCATCCCGAATGCGCAGTGGTCCCGACCGACGTTGTGCGGGCATCAGAACCAACCGTGTGTACCTTCAGGTTATCAGTCCGGGTATTTACTCCCTTACCTGATGTGAGAAAACCCAAAACCCCGGTTTTGACATTTTGAACCTTGGTTCTTGAAAGTTTTGGAAATTTCCGAAAACACGTTCATCTATATAACTGCCAGTTCTTTCGATAGTGGGGGGGGGGGGGGGGGAAGGTTTTTATATCTGCCTCTGGTGCGGGGGGGGGGGGGGGCGATCCGATCTTCTTTCCTACCCTTCAGATGGCTACAATGCTTTGTGGAGACGGTTTGTACACGGAAAACGTGGTGG
>Ga0116231_10009059_pt1 | contig 17064 bp, 9 predicted proteins | sample S1TSphgellanicum_2_FD_89695 | JGI IMG/M metagenome (GOLD analysis project Ga0116231, IMG submission 89695) | Host-associated microbial communities from peat moss isolated from Minnesota, USA - S1T2_Fd - Sphagnum magellanicum MG | ecosystem: Host-associated > Plants > Peat moss > Unclassified...
CGATCAGGTCGACCGCTTTGACCAGCAGCGCCGGGGTTTGGATGGTGAAGCGGGCGTCTTTCATGTGCTGGGCGTAGGTCGAGCTGTCGCCGCCCAGGTTCCGCAGGAAGGGGAAGATGTGGTCGCCGATGAGGTCGTAGAGCTCGCGGGCCTCGAAGTCCTTGAAGCGCGACCAGCGAAAGTCGGCATAGGGGCGGCCCCTGGCGTCCGCACCCTCGGGGAAGATCCGGCGGTCGATGGGCATCTTCAGCGTCTGGGCCTTTTGCTCTTCGAGGGTCTGGAGTTCATCCAGACGGCGGAGGAAGAGCAGGTAGGTGATCTGCTCGATCACCTCCAGCGGGTTCGAGATGCCCCCGGACCAGAAAGCGTCCCAAATACGGTCGACTTGATTGCGGAGATCTCCAGTTACCATGCAGTTGCGATTATCCTTTGTTCTTCCAATGTACAGGGCAAAGTATCGGGGAGAATCGGCTTGAGGCTGCATTGGCCAGGTGGGCATCTGGCCGACCGGGACGGAGGAACCTGCGCTAATCTGGTGGCTATCGCGAAGAGGAGGATCGGCAGTTCATGGGCAAGGCAGAGGAGCAGTACGCGGAGGCACTTCGGCGAATCCGTCACGCGCGCAAGACGCAGGCGAGCGCGCTGTACCTTAGAGGACTCCACGAATTGCGGGAGGTCCCAAATGAGATTGGTCAGCTCACATCACTGCAATCCCTCGACTTATCGGCTTGCAATCGCATCACCGACCTTACACCCATCGCGGGACTAGCTTCCCTTCAGTCCCTCGAACTTTCGGCATGCCGACAGATCTTTGATCTTAAGCCGATCACGGGGTTAGCTTCGCTGCAGTCACTCGACCTTTCGGGCTGCGATAACATAAGGGACTACGACCTGCTGGCGGAGCTAACTCGGCTGCATTCTCTCTATTTGAACAGTTGCGATAGCCTCGAAAGTGCTTTTCCTTTGAGAAGACTTACTTCACTCCGCAGCCTCTACCTAAGTAGATGCCTTAGAATCGCTAGTCTCGGACCAATTGCAAGCTTGGAACAACTAAAGTTTCTCAATATCTCAAAATGCTATCGTGTGTCCGACTTATCTCCGCTATCCGGTCTGGCTGCCCTTGTATTTCTCGACATCTCGGATTGCAACCGTATAAGAAGCCTGAAGCCACTTGATGGGCTGACAAGCCTCCAAGCCCTCAAAATCTCTCGCTGTGACCCGAGCCTCGATCTATCGCCAATCGCCGATCTGCCCACGCTGAAGCGACTTACGATCATGGGACCACCTTACAAAAGTTCGCCGCAGCTCCTCATGTCGTCTTTAGAACCCGTTCTGCCTCGGCTACAGGAGTTGAATCTCCGTGGGTCTGTCTTCGCAGATGTCCCTAGGCAGATTTACGGTATCGAGGAAAACGCCATCGATGCCGTACGCGCCTTCTACGCCGACCTCCGCGCTGGCGAGACAGTGGACCGCGAGACCAAGCTCATCCTTCTGGGCAATGGGTCGGCGGGGAAGACTCAACTCTGCCGCCGCCTGCGCCGGGAAGAGTTCAATGACAATATCCCCTCCACTCACGGAATCGAGGTGCATGAGACGAAGATCAAGCTGGAGGAGCTCGGCGATCCCGTTCCTCTGAACATCTGGGACTTCGGCGGCCAGGAGATCTACCACGGCACCCACGCGCTCTTCGTCCAGGGGCGCGCCGTCTTCGCGATCCTGTGGACGCCTGAGTTGGAAGAGGCCGCCGCACACCAGAAGCCCGGCGCGCTCTTCCGCGATCGTCCGCTCATCTACTGGTTGGATTACGTGCGATTCTTCGCTGACACAAAGAACCCCGTCATCCTCGTTCAGAGTCAGTTCGACACTTGGGTGGGAAGGGTACCGAAGCCTCCGAGCGGAGAGGTCGGCGATTTCGACCTTCTGCAAACAGTGCGGGCGAGCGCGAAGACAAAAAACGGCCCGGATGCCATGCGCGCCGCCCTGGATGACGCCGTTCGCGAAGGTCTGCTGGTCACACCCGGACAACGCATCGGGACACGCCGGGTCCGCGTGAGAAACCGTCTCCGCGAACTCCTCAAAGAGAACGACGACTGCTATCGGCTTCTTGACCGCGCCGACTTCGACCGCATCTGCAATGAAGAGAAAGGCGTCAGCAGCACCGAGGCGCTGCTCGAATTCCTGCACAACACCGGTGCCATCTACTACTGCAAGGAGCTCTTCAACGGCCGCATCGTCCTCGACCAGAACTGGGCACTGCAGGCGGTCTACACCGTCTTCGACCGCGAAAAGACGCTGCCGATCCTGAGGGACGAGAACCTCGGCCGGTTCACACGTCTGCAGCTTCACAGGCTCGTCTGGGGCTCGTACACGCTGGAACAGCAGGAGGTCTTCCTCGGCCTGATGGAGAGTTGCGGCATCTGCTTCAGAGCGGGCCGCGACCTGAACGGCGAGGTCGAGTACGTCGCCCCCGAGCTACTGCCTTCTCAGACCGGCGCGCAGCGCAAGCTGATCAACGGCCGCGTCCCGCTCGACGACCCTGCCGCCGAGGCCGTCGCCTCCTACCCGTTTCTCCACGAGGGCATCCTGCGCAACTTCCTCTCGCGCATCGGCAGCCACGCTGGAGATGCCCCGCAATACTGGAGGTACGGCTGCTGGTTCTACGAAGAAATCACCCGAAGCACTGTCCTCATCGAAGGCAACTGGGCCGACGCCGCATCTGAAACTGGCCCCGGCACAATCCGCTTCCGCACCTGGGGAGACCGTGCCCGCGATCTCATCCAACCGCTCGTGACGGAGCTAAAGGCGCTGAAGCTAGGCCAGGAACCTGCGATAGAATGGCGGGGCACTCCGCAACCAAAGATTCGTAAGCAAACCATGGATACGCCTATCAATATCGAGGACTTCGCCTTCCACAAACCATCCATGCCGTGCCCGGAAGGGTCGAAAGTCTTCGTGTCACATGCTGGCAGGGAAGACGCCTCTGAAGCCGCGCTGTTGCATGTGAGTGCCGTGGACCACCTTTGCCAAGCGGTGCGGAATGAGGGTTTGACTGTCTTTCGCGCTGCCACGGGCAAACCATATGGCGAGACCCTCGCGGCATTCCTTAGAAAGCTCGGCCCAACAGATCTGGTAATTGTCGTCTTTAGCGAGTTATATCTCCAGTCCGTTCCATGTATGACCGAGTTGTATCTGCTCTGGCAGAGGTTCGCTCACGACAAAGAGGAGTTCAAGAGACGAGTCGTTGCACTGTTCGTTCCCGATGCGAAGATCCAGAGCCCTGGCGATCGCGCAGCAATCGGCAGGCGCTGGGAGGCGAGGTTCACATCGCTTCAATCCGACTTTGAGTTCCTCGAGCCCGAGCAAAGGATCGATCACGGACACATAAAGAAATGGCGCGGTGAGATTGGTGAGATTCTCGTCGATGTGAAGCTCAACCTTCACGCATACTCATTCGCTGAGGCCACGAAGACGCCCCCTCGCCTTCTGAAGGACATTCTTCAAAAGAAGTGCGAGGAACTGAGGACGCCCAGCCCGCAAGTGGCTTCCGATCAGGAGTTGCTCGAAGCGATTCAAGAGATGGCCGCCCCGAGTTTCCGCATGTGGGCGATGAGCGGTGAGGCAGTTGCCGAACGCAAGTTCGGCTCGACTGTCGGCTCTGTGAGTGACCGGGCGGAGCTCGCAATAGTCTTCACTGACATCGTGGAGTCCACGGCGCTCGGCCAGAAGCTCGGCGACGAAGCCATGGAGGCGTTGCGCCGCAGTCACTTCGCAAAGAGCAAGGAGTTCATCCGGCAGTTCCAGGGGCGCGAGGTCAAGACCATCGGCGACAGCTTCATGGTCGCCTTCCACTCCGCCGACAGCGCTCTGGCCTACGCGCGCGAGCTGCAGCAGGACCCCGGCGACCCGCGGCTCCAAGTCCGCGCCGGCATCCACGTCGGCAAGATGACCGTGGACGGCGAGGACGTCTTCGGCGGTGCCGTCAACTTCGCCGCCCGCGTCGTCAGCGCAGCCAAAGGCCCGGAGATATGGGTCAGCGACGCGGCGAAGAAAAAGCTCGGCCAGCCCTACAAAGGCATGAACTGGCAGCCGAACGAAGGCTTGACCCTGAAAGGCTTCGAGCCGGAGAAGTTTACGCTGTGGTCGCTGCCGCCCGGCTCCTGATCGCACCGGCGTTCGCCGTCACGGCTCAGTCTCCGGCCGCGGGAAGGGACCCAGCCCTTCGTCCTGCCAGATGTCTTCGATTCTCTGGCGGTCCTCCGGGGACGCGTCCTGATGACTGATCACGAGATGGCTCACTGCTCGTTGGGCCAGATGGGGGTTCGATGTTTGGATGAAGGCTTTGATAGCACGAACAAGCCAGGCGGCGGAGGTCACCCTGTCCCCTTGCTGCTCCGACAGTATGCCGAGCTGGCAGTAAGTGATGGCGGCACCGTGCAGGTTGTCCTGTTTCTCTTCGATGGCAAGGGATTGGAGATACCACTCCCGCGCCGCCTCGAAGTCGCGCTCTTCCTGGGCAACAATACCCAGCTGGTGGTAGCTCGATGCGGCCTCGTGCAGATTTCCCTGTTTATCGAAGATGGCGAGTGCCTTGAGGTACCACTCCCGCGAGGCCTCGAAGTCGCGATCTTCCCGGGCAACTCTACCCAACTGGTGGTAGGTGATGGCTGCCCCGTGCAGGTCGCCCTGTTTCTCTGCGATTGCAAGGGATTTGAGGTACCACTCCCGCGCGGCCTTGAAGTCGCCCTCTTCTTCTTCGAGCCTCCCCAACTGGTGGTAGCTGCTAGCGGCACGGTTTAGGTCACCTTGTTTCTCTAGAATGGCAAGGGATCTGAGGTACCACTCCTGCGCGGCCTTGAAGTCGCGCTCTTCCTGGGCCACAATTCCCAATTGATGGTAGCTCAGCGCGGCACCGTGTAGGTTGCCATGCTTCTCCTTGATGTGAAGGGATTTGAGATACCACTCCCGCGCAGCCTGGAAGTCGCGCTGCTCCTCGGCGACCCTTCCCAACTGATGGTAGTTGCTGGCGGCACCCTTCCAATCCTCTCTTAGCACCCTCCGCTCCGCTATCTTTCGAAACAGCAGCGCGGCCTGAACGAAGTTGCGGGAGTTCAGTGCGAATTGAGCGATGGATTGCGTAAGCGCCTCCACGAAGACCTCCATCGCGTAGACCTCGGCTAGCCGCAGCGCGGCCTGGAAGTTCGCCCCATGCAGAAGGAAGGGCGCTCGCTGCTCATGTTCCTCCTTAGGTGCCAGCTGATGGGCCACTCGGCCCATGATGTCGGCGAAGGCCCGCTGGCAGACTTGGCTCGCGGCCACAGTCGAACGCAGGTAGCTCGTGAGCAGCGGATGCATCTCGTAGGTCGCCTGTCCGATATCCCGGAGCAGTCCAGCCGCCGTTAGCGCGGTCATTAGCCGGTCGATCAGCGGCCGCGTCCAAGCCGGATCGACCTGCTTCGCCATATCCTCCATGTAGTCCGCGTCCAGGTACGATTCATGCAGCCCCACCAGCCCCAGCATCGGCCGCAGCTCTTCGGCGAGTCCCTGCTCAACGAACCGCAGCGTCGCGAAGACCCTGCTCTCCGACTCCCTTTCCGGATTCAGGCCAAGCTCCGCGATGTTGTTGCGCAGCGCCCCCAGGACCTTCGCCGCCGGCATCTTTTCCAGCTTCGAGAGCACGACCCGCATCGCCAGCGGATGGCCGCCCAGCAGCTTCATCAGCTCTACGATCTCCGGGTCTTCCCGGTCGACTTTTCCCAGTCCCAGACCGCTCACCACGGCCTCGCAGAACTCCCAGCGTTCGTCTCCATCCAACCCGGGAAGCTCGATGCACGACCGCCACCCGGTCTCCATCCACTCCTCGGAGTCGCGGCTGGTGACGATCACCTTGCCCTTCGTATTGCGGATCGCCTGCAGAAAGCTCCCCAGCTCCTTGCGGTCGGCGGAGGTAAGGTTGGCCGCCGCCGACTCGAAGTTGTCCCACACCATCACCACGCGATGCTTCTTGAAGGCCTCCGCCAGCAGCTCCGGCTTGTTCTTCGCCAGCGCGAAGTTCTCTCCGTAGAAGAGCTCGCCGGTGCGGTTCAGCACAAACTCCGCCGAGCGGATGTCGCGGAAGTCGAACCAGAGCGCGGCGTCGAGCCCGCCGGTGTCGTCCAGCCAGAAGAGGAAGCCGCGCACCAGCGTCGTCTTGCCCACGCCGCCCATGCCCTGCACAAGGATGCAGGGCGTCTTGAGCTGCATCGCCCGCTCCATCGCGAGGATCGGGCCGTCGCGGCCGACGAACTCCTCCTCGCGGTACTTCAACACCTCGGCGGGCAGCCGCGACTGCCGCGCCTCGACCGTGGCCTTCGCGGCAAACGAGAAGTCGTGCTGCGGCTCCTGCTGGTAGAGCACCGGCAGCAGCCAGTCGTGCAGCTCATAAGGCCCCCGCGGCGAGGTGCGCCGCTTCTTCGAGAACATCTCCTCGCGCCCCGCGCGCACACCCTCCGCGACGCTGCCCGACCGGAACAGGCCCTCATAGAAGGCGGGAAGGAACGCCTGCGCGCCGCTCACATAGAGCGAGTAGGCCATCGCCACCACGCTCCTCATGCCGCTGCGCAGCAGGGAGGTGGCGACGCAGGCGAAGGCGTCCTCGGCGGCGGCATTCAGCATCCCGGCCTGGCACGCGTTCATCACCACTGCGGGCACGGCGTGCCGCTTCAGCAGGGTGCTCAGGTCCTCCGCGGATCGCGCGTCTTCCTTGCAGTCTGCGTTCTCGAAGAGCAGACAGCCCTGCGGCGTCTTGAACTGGCTCGGCGGTCCCTGAAACGGCGATCCAGCGCCTCCGCTCGTGTCATACGCGCCGTGACCGTCGAAGTGCAGCACATGGTAGTAGCCCGGACGGCTCTCCAGATGCGCGCGAAGCTGGTCGAAGGTGGGCGGCCGGAGGACCTCCACGTGGGCCGGCAGTCCCTTCGACCGCACCAGATCCACCAGCGGCCGCGCAATCGAGCGATAACCCACATCGTTCCGGTAAGGCCGCGCGACCACCAGCAGGATGTTGACGCGATCTTCGGGAAGGTCGCCCAGTTCGGCCGGATCGGTGAGTTTATTGAGCTGGCGCTCCATACGCCGGTGGTGGACAAGATAGCTTCCCGCCTGCGGATCGAAGAGCGCCTCCCACGGCCACGACAGGACCACGGGATCGTCGCTCTTGATCTGCAAAACGTTCGACTCCGCCAGCCACCGGTCGGCGTCCCGGCGGTCGAAGATCGCATTGAAGCACTGGCTGCCCCAGGCCTTCAGGGCGGCCAGCACGTCCTCAGCGCGGTCCGTCTCCGGCGGATACGGATAGTCGAGAAAGTGCTCGAGATACCACCGCAGCTCCTTCATCAGCGAACTCCCGGCCCGGCCCTCGACCTCAAACTCGTAAGGCGAAGTCAGGGTCACGGCTGCGAGAGACTTCCCGTCGGCGCGGCGAGTAACACGGAAGGCGGCCGGCGCGGAGCCGCCGACATGTTCGATGGCGATCTCAGATTGGGGTGCCATGGCACGCAGTCTAACTCAAATAGGGGTCGCATCTGAATCCGGACGACCAAAACGCGGTAGCAGAAATGACGGGACGTGCCGATGAGTCCTATGCGCGAACCCTAAGCGTAAACCTACCCGTGGCAAAGGATTTTGACATGTCTCGATGGTTCCGTCGATTGGTTCGTAGAAAGCTTCTTCGTGACAGGGACGATGGGCTTTCGCGGTAGCCTGGTAGCGGGCGACTAATTCGCAGCACGCAAGCGGCATGTGGATCGAGAACGGCGAGATCGCGTATCAGGTCGAGGAGATCACCGTCGCCGGGAATTTGAAAGAGATGTACAAGAATACCGTTGCCATCGGGAATGACCTGGTCTTCCGCGGGGCGAACGCGGCCCCGACGATCCGGGTGGAGGGGATGATGATCGCGGGGGCTTAGGGCAAAGCGAGCGTCATCTCCATTATTCAAGGTTTAAGGGATGGACACGGATGAACGGTATCGCTGAAGTCACATGTGGCACCGATAATAGACCAGATGAACCCTATCGGATGGCTGTCCGAAGAAAGCTCGGGGGTGCCGATCGCGGCGTATTGTTGTCCAGCCCTTGCGGTCCGCGCCTGAGCGGTTGTGGGAACTTGCTTTCCTAGACTATTGGCCGACATCCCGTCGGAGGTCACACTGGCCTCCGCGTGGCATGTGATGCAGGAGGCGCGTCCGCCGATGACATTTTGCTCCAGAATGGAGCTTCCTAGAATAGTCGGTTTGCCGTCCTTCCCGAAGAACGCCGTCTGAGTGCCCTTCAGCCTGTAATGCGACCATTCGCTCTTTGCGCTCCCCTTCCAGTTCAACGAAGTCACCTTGTCACTGAGCTTAGCGGCGGGATAGGGTTGGTAAGTCGGCTGGCTCGGTGCGTCGATATCCTCACCGCCCCAGACATCGTGACACCCATAGTAGTCGCATCTTCCAGGATTTCCCTCCCATTCGAAGGTGGCCCAGGTCCAGTTGTCGAGCGCCCGCGTGATGAGATGGAACGCTACCAATCCGTATAGATTGCCGCTCTTGTCGTAATTCCAGTGATAGAGAAGCTTCTTCGTCTCGCAGTCCGTCGTGCATTGGATGCGTTGCCACTCTGCCTTGATCTCGATGGACTCGTGGTCAATGATCTGTCCCTGCGGGATGTAGCCATTCACTTTTAGAGCTGCAACCTGCTTGAGGCCCTGAACGTACCAGAGGCGATTCTTGACGATCGATTCGAAGTCGTGCCGGTTGTGCCGCACTTCATTGCACGTAATTCCGGGACTCTCGCAGGAAGCAGGCGGAACGGGCGCGGCAGGAGCGGTTGTCGCAACCGCATGTGCTTGCTGTTGTGCAAGGGCAGATTCAGTCACGGCAACTACCGCTGGGATGAGTTTTGTCTTCGACCGGCTGCTCGTGAGATTTACGCCGTTCCGTTGGCGCGACTTTTCGTCCCAGCATGGAGGGTGCTGTTCATCGGCGGGTCGAGGGAACAGGGCCGAATCGTCCGCCCATGTCTCCCACTCTTCGTCATTGGACATCACCACATTGCCGTTTGCCGTGGTGATCGGCCTTTGTTTCGTCGCGGGCCGGGAGACAACGGCAAGCACCTTCCAGGTGAACTCATTTGTGCTTTCCTGGGCCATCTTGTTTTTTTTCAACAGTTCAGTAAATTCGGGAGGGTCATCGTCCGCGGCGGGCAGACAGGGAACTGGAGCCGATGCACCACTGGGTGCCGCGGCGGCGGTCTGGGGTTCTCCGGCTTCGGGCCTCTCCAGGCTCGATATCTTTCTTGCGAGGAGAAGCGGGACGAGAAGCACCATCGCGGTGAGAAAGAGCTTTCTTAAGTGCTTCCGAGTTGCCATGCTGCCTCCGGGCGCTCTGAAATTTATCCGAATGTTGATTGAAGAGCTAAAGCTCGGCAGCTTGGCAATGCTGCCTGCTTCTGACTGGAAGAGCGAGCGACTTAGCAACTTCCAGTCAGAATCCTATGCGGCCCAAGCGATGCAATCTAAACGGCGACGGGCGGAGTTACAGTTGCCTTAGCGGCCGGCGCAAGTTTGAGTACGGTGGAACTGAGTGTGCAAGGACGACCGCCCGGAGCTACATAGTTGGACTGTGCGGCTACGTTCTGGAAGATGCGTGCAACGGCATTGAAGCTGCCGCTTGCGGGATGCGTAGTCGCCAAGCGAAACAGGTTACTGACGCATTGCGCGGTGAGCCCGAGCTGATTCCCAATATCCGCGAATTGCTGGGCCTGCGAGATAGTATCGGGCGTGCTCAGAGTCAGGAAGTCGGGGTTTGTCGTGAAGTACAGCCATAGCACGAGCAGGGGCGGCAGATTGTCCTCGGTTATGCTGGCAACGACGGTATTGGCATCGGCAGGTTGTTGGAAGCCTCTGTAGGCAAGTAACGGCATCGGAGTCTCTCCTTCGGGTTTATGCAGCGTTCTTGGAATGCCGCGCTTGCGCGCGGTTGGAAGGAGAAGAGTGCTGATTCTCTTTCCTCAGGCTTGAGAGAAGGTCGCGTGCTGTGGCAATCGGGCCGTCCTGTTTCCCAGCTGTTGCGGCAAGCTCGATATACTCCTGGAGCGCTTCGGCAACGAACCCTGGTGGGAGTGTCCAAGCCTGCCGCCAGCGCAATCCGGCTGGAATTAGCTCGTTTTTGTATGCATCAAGCGCCATGCCGCGAAGGATCGCCCCTTGGCGAGGGTCTGCTTGGTGGTCGGCGACCGCTATCAGGGCGCGGGCAAGAGGCTCACGGGTTTCGCCGGGAGGTTCAATGGCTGCGGCCTGGCGAAAGATGGCAAGCGCCTTCGCCGCATCTCCCTTGGCCAAGAGTATTTCGCCGCGCAGATGCAGGTGCAGTACATCAGAAATGATCGTTCCGTCCTTGGCTGGCCCCTCGCGTTCGAGCCGCATCAGTTCATCGAGCAACAATCTCGCGTCAGCCCCGGCGGCTTTCCGGTGCGCCCTGCCCAGGACCAATGCGGCCGGGAAATACAGCTGCGGGCTCGAATCGAGATCGAAGGCCTGCCGCACCGTCTCGGCACAGTTTTGAAATCTTGCTGCAGCACAATGGAGAGCCGCGCGGTCGAGCAGCCTCGCCGCCTGCTGCCCTCTGTTTCCCGCCGCGATATCCTCGGCCAGCGCCGCCGCCGCGGTCGCGAATGCGTCGTCGGGCCTGCCCTGTTCGGCGTCGAGGCGGGCGAGCATCGCGTAGCCAAGATCCCGTTGCAGGGACTGCTGCGATCGTGTCAGTCCTTCAAAGGAACGGCGAGCGCTGCTATAGTCGGCCTCAAAGAGGGACTGGATCCCGGCGATGTAGTCGAAGTTGCCGTTTGACGGCGTGTGGCGGAAGACCTCGTTCCAACGCCGCGACTCCGCAATATCTCCAACTTCCAAATGGAACTCCGCCAGATGATCCGGAGCGGGCGAGCGGGCCGGGTCGAGGGCGTAGGCCTTCTTCATCGCGGCGATGGCCTGCTTCGGCTGGCCCGCCTCCTCCAGCGCGTAGCCAAGGTAGGTGTAGGCTCCGTAGTCCTTGTCGTAGTAGGTGGCGTAATCGCGAAAGGCGGCCACCGCGCCTTCGTAGTTCCAACTGTCGAGCGCGTAGTAGCCCTTGATGCGGTCGCGCTCGCGCAGGCTTAGGCGCTCCTCGGAGCCGATGGCGAGCGCCTGCTGGTAAGCCTTGAAGGCGGCTTGAATGCGGCCGGTCGTGGCCAGGATGTCGCCGAGACGGCCGTACGCGAGGGCGAAGCCGGGGTCGATGCGCGTCGCCTCCTCAAGCGCTGCGATCGCCTCGTCGTGGCGCTGCGCCGAGCTGAGCTTCTCTGCGTTGGCGTAAAGCGAGAGAGCGCGCCAGTCGGCGGTCGTCACGTCTTCGGGCGGCGCGTCGAGCCGGGCGATGTCGTTGGCCGATTCGCCGACCCGCTCGCGCACCCAGTCGCTGCCCTCGCGGATCGCACGGAGCAGATCGGGAGAGATCGCGCTCGCGGAGGATGAGGTCCGAGATGAAGCGGGCGGCGCGATCCATTCCACGGTGTGCTGCCAGTGGTCGCGGAAGCTGGCGGGAGTCATGTCCGGCCGCTGGATGTCGAAGTTCAGGTGGTACTTGCCGCCCGAGCCTGAGACCGTCGCAAAGACCACCCGCACCGCACCGGCCCGCATCGCGATCTCGCGCGCTACAGCAGGCGTTATCTCGCTGGCCGCCGGACGGGTCATCTGCTGCAGGATGCCCGCAGCCTTGGCGTCGTCGAGCAGGCTGATCCGCGCGGACTGGGCCAGGCCTCCATGCACGAGTTCGGTCAGGTCGTTCAACTGCTTCTCTCCCGTCTCATTTCTTACCGGCGCGAGATAGACCAGCGCGCCTTCGGGCAATTTCGCGTCTGCCCGTCCCTTATATAGGCGCAAACCGGCGGCGAAAAGGGCCACGGCGGCCGAAAGCGCAAGCGCCAGAACCATCAGCCTGCGCCGTGGCCTAGCCGCCGCCGCTTTGAGTGACGGGGGGACAGGGCCTTCGAGCGTGGCGATCACCTCGTCCGCGGATTGAAAGCGCAACGCTGGATCGGCTTGGAGGCATCCGGAGATGGCGGTCGCCCACTCCGGCCCCAGGCAGTGAGCTAGTTCCCGCAGCGCTGATGGTGCCTCTCCATTACCCCAGCCGAGCACCAGCGGAGTTCGCGCCTCGCTGAAGAATCGCTCGCCCGTGACCATCTCGTAGAGCACTAGCCCGAAGGCGTAGATGTCGGTGGACGGGCCGGCGACTCCGCCGTGGAGCTGCTCCGGGGCCATGTAGGCAAGCGTGCCAATGGCGTGCCCGGCGGCGCTGATCGAGTGCTGGCTAAGCGACGCCTCCGGGTCAGCCGCCTGCCAGCGGGCGAGGCCGAAGTCGGTCACGACTACCCGCTCTTCTTCGTAGCCAACGCCGGCGTGAGCGGCGCGGTCTGCCGGAACGATCATGATATTGGCCGGCTTGATGTCGCGATGGACGATGCCTGCGCGGTGGGCGGCGTGCAGCGCGGCCGCGATCTGGCGAGCGATGGCCAGCGCTCGCGGCGGTGCGATCCGTCCTTTCTCTTTGAGCAGCGAGCGCAGCGTCTCGCCGCGAAGATACTCCATCGTCAGGAAGCTGATCTCGACCCGGCCGTTCGCACTGGTTGAAGACTCCCGAACCTCGCGGTCCAGATGAAACGTGCGGCAGACGTTCGGGTGGGTGATGCGGTGGGCGAGCCGGACCTCCTGGCGGAAGCGGAACAGCACCTCCGGGTTGCTAGAAATCTCGGGGCGGATGGTCTTGAGCGCGACGCGGACGTTCAGCTCGGCGTCGACTGCCTCGTAGACCTGGCCCATGCCGCCGCCGCCCAGCGTCCGCACGATTCTGTATCTGCCGGAGATGACATCGCCGGGGGCGAAGTAGGATTCCGGAGGCGTCGGCGATGCGGGTTTCAGCCAGCCCGTATCGAGGAAGCTGCCGGCCGCGTCGTCCGCGCCGAGCAGGTCCTCGACCAGCCTCTGGAGCTCGGCGTCGCCGCCGCAGGCCTTCGCGACGAAGGCGCGGCGCGACGGCACGGGCGAGTCAAGCGCCTCGTCGAAGATCTGCTTTGCCTGCTGCCAGCGTGCGGCTTCCATGGCGTCAGTGGATGCTTCCGCTAGCGAAAGTGGCGACCGGGCCCCGCGCGGGGTTGAGTTCGTTGTAGAGCCACGCCTTGGCCAGCCGCCAGTCGCGCTTCACCGTGCGCGAGGAGATGCCGAGCACCTCGCCGGTCTCCTGCTCGCTCATGCCGGAGAAGAAGCGCAGCTCGACGATGCGGCACTGCCGCTGGTCAAACGCGGCAAGCCGATCCAGCGCCTCGTCGAGCGCGACCAGATCCGGCGCGCGCTCCGGGGACGGAAGAAACGCCTCGTCAAGGCTGACGGCCTTCTCGCCGAGGCCGCGCTTGCCGGCTAGATGGCCGCGCGCGTGGTCGACCAGGATGCGCCGCATTAGCTTGGCCGAGACAGCGAAGAAGTGCGAGCGGCTTTGCCAGTCGATTCGGTCGATGCGGACCAGGCGGAGGTAAGCCTCATGCACCAGCGCGGTCGGCTGCAGGGTGTGGTCGAAGCCCTCCTTGCGCATGTACACGGCGGCGAGCCGGCGCAACTCGTCGTAGACCAGCGGGACGAGCCTCGCTTCAGCCTCGTGGTGGCCCCGCTTCAGCTCGAAGAGGAGCAGAGTAATGTCGCCGGGCTGGGACTCCATCAGGCACCTCTGCTGACTGTATGTACCGATTGCCCAAGTTATACCACTGGGACGAAGACGGCCTAAGAACTAAATCGGGGCCCTGGGATCGATTCGCGTGTCCCCTTTCAGACGAATCCCGCGCCTATCGAGGTAGCACGCTCTTCTTCAGTGGTTGGGAAGGGAGCTTACTCCTACGGACAAATCTGAAAGGAAACCCCAATGCCCTGCCTGCTCACCAAAGTACAAAATCGCGATAAGGAATTCACCGGTGTCTCCGGAAAGCTCACGCTCAATCTGACCGATGTCGCCGGGACCACGCAGTTCGTGACGGCCCAGACGACGGTCGAGGACCGCACCAATCCTGCCGCTCGGGTGGCAGTTCAGTGTGACAAAACCCTGACCAGCCTCAGCTTCGCACTCGACCGACAGAGGGTCTACGCCATCAAGCCGACATTTGCTCAGCTGACGGAGCCTTTTAACTCCAGTGCCGAGTTGAAGGAGAGTTGCGGCAATCTGGTCGATACCATCACGGTCATAGACCTCGTTCCCGAATACATCGTGGAGGTGGCGTAATGCATGTCAAACTAATCCTACCCCTTCTCCTCTCGATTGGTTCGCTTTGCTGCGCCCAAGTCGTGACACCGCCGTCTAATGCGGCGATGGGCTCGACCGGCGACGCCCCAGCGAAGCCCAGTGCGTCCGGCCAAGTCACCGCCGATGTCTTGATGCTGATATCCGCGGCACAGAAGGTTCCACCCAAGTGCGTCGACCAAATCGTGAACCACCCAGCCGATTCTCTTGGGTTTCGCTCTTCCCCGTTCTGCGCCACTTATCTTGCGCTTTCGAGTTCGCAATACAAGAAGTTCGCAGAGCAGACGCGCACCTCGACGGCAAAGTCTCTGCTCTCTGACCCATCGGTCCAGTCGGCCGCGATTCAGGCTTTGAAGGCCCTCTCACAGCAGACAGGTTCAAGCGTCGGAACAGGCGGCTCAACAAATCTGACCGCAAAGGGGCTCACGTCGCAGTTCCTCTCGCTTGCATCGGAGTTCGGAGCGCTGACGGAGTCGACCAGCGGGCAGACGACGACCATCGCAGGGACGCTCGCTGGCGTGCCGCTGGTTTTGTTGAAGGACGGTCTGTTACAGTCATGTCCAACAAATCTTTATGGCATTCTGGGCAAGAGCGAAGGATGCGCCTCGCCAAAGCTGATCGAGACTCTTAGCCGTATCTCCTATAGCGTAGGAATCAACTCGAACACTGGCAGCCAGGCGCAATCGGTGACGGTAAACACCACGTCGACAGCCCCCGCGGTACCCGGGGCATTCTCGAGCAGCGGCTCTACCTTAAGCGTCACCTCCGTCACCGCGAAATGGATCGCGCTCGAGGGAAAGCCGTCCAGTGACGCCGTCACGGCGGGATACAAGCAATTCACGCAGACTGCGAGTCTGGTCGATACCCGCAACCTTGCGTCAGACCTCCAGGATATGGAACCAATTGGAGACATGCCCGGCGCAAGGGAGATGAGTGACTTTCAGGCTGAAACGGTCAAGGCAATAAGAAAACCTCTCGCGAACCTGCCTTCGCCCTATTCGAAGGAGGTCGTCGCGCAAGCGGTCCAGGCGTGGAAGGACTCGGCGGACAAGTTTGTGGCGCTATTCAAGACCCCCACAACCATCACAAAGGAGGAAGCAGGTCAGTCTGTGTTTCTGGCCGACGTGCAGAAGTTTGCCGTTGCCTATGCGAAGACGATCGCTCAGGAACAGGCCATCGGTGTTGCCATGGCGCGCCCCGCCATCCTCACCTTCGAGTACGACAACAACCGCCCGCTCAATCAGCCCAGCAACTCGGTCTTCCGGGTCATCTATCAGGCGAAGCTCGGCCAGGTGACGCTGACGGCCAACGGCGCGGCCTCCATCTACGACTCGACGCCCTCGTCCTCCATCCCCGGCTCCGAGCGGCTGCGCGACGTGCAGTTCGCCGCCGAGGCCGACCGGACCTTCTCGCCCACCATCCCCATCTTCGGCAAGACCAGCATGACCGGTTCGGGGAGCTTCTACTTTCAGGACCAGACCACCCCGTCGATCCTGAACGTAACGCCCGGGATGCCCGTCTCCGGCGTCTCGTTCACCGGGCTGCCCTCAACGGCGACACAGGTCTTCGCGCAGAAAGGCAACATCGCCGTCGGGCAGGCGAAACTGACGCTTGGCTCGGGGTCGAACCTGAAGATGCCGATCTCGGTGACCTACTCGAACCGCACTGAGCTGGTCACGTCTCCGGTCTGGCGCGGGCAGATTGGCATCAGCTACGACTTCGACTCACTATTTACCAAGAGATAGCGCCCGGCCTAATCGCGGAGCGGTTCGCGACCATTTGGCGAGTGCAGCGGGGCTGCGCTCGTCCGGCCGCGTCTCAGCCAACGCCATCCCACAGGTCTATCACCGGTTAGTTGGATCCCGCTCGGTCGCAGGGCCGGCGCTTCCACGGCACAAATTATCCGGTTTGGTTCAGACCGAAATCTGGCGCGCCTGAAAGGGGCAATCTGGACACTATTCGAAGTCTAGATGAGTTCGGGTGCGAATCCCCGGTTCCCACCCGTAAGGTCTAGTTAGCAATCCGGACCATCGGGCCTGATCGGGCAATGCGTCCCGGCATTTGTGGCATCCTTGGCGACCGTGGCAATGTGTTTTCAGTAAGTTACTGAGCCGATTGGCGGAGTAAGTTCACGAATCCCCCTCCGCCAGCGAACCTATTTCAAGCCACGCCGCATTCGCCCTATCAGATCACAGCGACTTGCACCAGATTCAATCCACTCCCTCGCGCGGGCCGACGTTTGAGCCACTCGGTTCCACTTTCTGTTCTGAGCCTTCGTCGTGCAATATCGGACAAGGAGCCCCGGCAGCGATGGCAAATACGGCAACCGTGGTAAATCTCGAATCAGCAACTTACGCCATATCAACATTACTGGCGGCTCCGAAACCGCCGATACCTTATGGCACGCCGCTGGGTGCCTCGCAACTCAACGCTACGGCCATTCGCCTGCCACGAATCTGACGTTTTACTACTATTCCGGCAATTACGCGAGCAGTGTAGAATAGATCAGCGATGCGGCTCCGGTCTTCGTTGGATCGAACTTCGCGACAAATCCTGCCGAGGTCGCCCCGGACGGATATGCGGTCTCATACGCCCCGGTCGTGGTTGGAAATGTCTCGCCGCCAGTGATGCCCGCAATATAGGCGTCGCCTTGCGCGTCTGCCGCGACTGCGTAGGTGAAATCATTGCCGCTGCCTGTCTGCCCGTAGGTTCCGCCCAAGTAGCTAATA
>Ga0116231_10009060_pt1 | contig 17062 bp, 10 predicted proteins | sample S1TSphgellanicum_2_FD_89695 | JGI IMG/M metagenome (GOLD analysis project Ga0116231, IMG submission 89695) | Host-associated microbial communities from peat moss isolated from Minnesota, USA - S1T2_Fd - Sphagnum magellanicum MG | ecosystem: Host-associated > Plants > Peat moss > Unclassified...
CCGTGGTCTGCCGGCAGGCGCAAGGCAACGCCTCACGCTTCGTCTGCGGCTACCACGCCTGGACGTTTAGCAATGACGGCCGATGCATCGGCGTGCCGCTCTCCCACGCCTACGGCGCCGATTTCGACCTGGCCACCCGTGGCCTGCGCCGCGCGGCCCGGGTGGAAAGCTATCGCGGCTTCATTTTTGCTTCGCTGAACGCCGAGGTTATGCCGCTCACCGACCATCTGGCCCACGCCCGCCGCTATCTGGACGAATGGATCGACCGCGGCGACTGCCTGCCCGTGGTGGTGCGCGCCGGCAGCATGCGCTTCGAAACCCACGCCAACTGGAAGGTGATCTACGACAATGCCGGTGACGGCTATCACCCGCCCTTCTCCCACATCTCCATGCTGCGCGTCTTCGCCAGGCGCTACGGCGACGTGGACATGCAGTATTACTCAGGCAATTTCGATGAATCCCCCCTGATCAGCCGAGACCTGGGCAATGGCCATACGCTGCTGGACCAGCGTCCCGCCATGCACGCCCAATCCGCCTGGGAACGCCAGCACGTGATGCCGGGCCGCGAAACCTTGTGGCAGGAACTGAACCGCCAGCACGGCGAGGCGCGCGCGCTGGCGATGCTGGATGCCTCCACCGGCTCCGGCCTCAACCTCAATATTTTCCCCAACCTGCTGATCATCGGCAATCAGATCCAGATGCTGGAGCCGCTCTCGGTGAACCACACGGTCGTCCACTGGTTCTCCACCACGCTGGAAGGCGCGCCCGACGAAGTGAACGCGCTGCGCATGCGCATGCAGGAGGATTTCCCCTCCTTCGGCGAGGTGGACGACACCGCCCAGTTCGAAGCCTGTCAGGCCGGCATGGAGACTGTGCCGGACATGCCCTGGATCGACATCAGCCGCCACCTGAACACTGGCGTCGGCCATCCGGGCACTGACGGCATCTGGACCGAGCCGATATCCTCCGATCAGCACATGCGCTGCTATCTCGATGCGTGGCGCCGCACCATGAACGCAGGTTTTGTTCGCGAGGGCGCGGATGCCTGACCCCGCGGGTGCGCCGGCCCCGGTCGATGCCGCAGGCGTGTTCGATCTCGCCTTCTATCGCCGCATGCACGCGCTCGTGCAGTCCTGGCAGGCGCTGGGCGAAATCCCGGCGGAAAGGCTGCCGGAAGCGGAAGATCGCGCCGCCTGCGAACGCCTGCTCCACACCGAGGCCCGCCTGATCGATGCGCTCCGCCTCGATGCCTGGCTCGCCCTGTTCACCCAGGATTGCGCCTACTGGATCCCCGCCGACGTTTCCGCCGCCGACCCCGCCCGTTTCGTCTCCTGGGAATTCAACGACCGCCGGCGGCTGGAGGAGCGCGTGGAGCGGCTGGAAGGCGGCCGCGCCTTCTCGCAAATCCCCATCACTCGCACCACGCATATTTATTCCAATATCGAGATGCTGACGGCGGGCGAAGATGGCATGGAAGTGCTGTGCAATTTCCTGATCCAGGCCAATCTCTGCGGCCGCGTCAGCCAGCGCGCCGGCTGGAACGGTTTTCTGCTGCGCCGAACCCCAGCGGGCTGGCGCATCGTGCTGAAACGCATCAGCCTGTTCGACGCCGATCTGGCCCAGCACAACAACAGTTTTACACTTTGACCCTTACGGAACCCCATGCATGAGCGCTAAACCGGCGGACCCGAGACTCGCCAAAATCGTCGCCGCTTCCATCGGAAGATCCGAATTCGCCGAGCGCCACGGGCTCGATACGAATGAGCGGCGCGAGGCGCTCGCCCGCGTGGTGTCCGAAATCGAGGAGGCGGGCATCGAAGTGGTGCGCTTCTCCTTCATCGACACCAACGGCCAGGTGCGCTCCCGCCCGATCGAGGCGCGCCACTTCCCGCAAGCCGCGCGCAATGGCGTGCCCTTCACCGTGGCACTCTTCGCGATGGATAGTGCCAACTTCATTTTCCAGCCGGTGTTTTCCGCCGATGGCGGCTTCGGCCGCAGCACCATGGGCGGCGCCGGCGACATGCTGGCCATCGCCGACCTCTCCACCTTCCGCATCCTCCCCTGGGCGAAAAACACCGCCTCGGTCTTCGCCGATCTCTACCTCTCCGACGGCGAACCCTGCCCCTTCGATCCGCGCCGCGTCATGCGCGAAGCCTGCGCGGCGCTGGCCGAGCGCAACCTGCTTTACGTGGGCGGCGTGGAAGTGGAGTGCCACGTTTTCAAGGTGACCGACGCGCGGCTCGGCCTCGACTCCTGCACGCAGCCGCCAGTGCCGCCGCAGGTGGAGGCGGTGCGGCATGGCTACCAGTATATGTCCCAGCTTGTGCTCGATGAATACGAGCCGATCGTGGACAGGCTACGGCGCGCGCTGATCGATGTGGGGCTGCCGCTGCGCACGCTGGAATGTGAGTGGGGGCCGGGTCAGTTGGAGATCACGCTCGATCCGCTGATCGGCGTGGATGGGGCTGATGCGGTGATCATGATGCGCCTGGCGGTGAAGCAGGTGGCGCGCCGGATGGGGCTGGTCGCCTCGTTCATGAGCAAGCCCGGCCTGCCCAACCTATTCTCCTGTGGCTGGCACCTGCATGAGTCGCTGGCCTTCGCGGATGGTTCGGGCAATGCGTTCCTGGATGAGGCGCAGCCGATTTCCCCGCTCGGCCTGCATTTCACCGGCGGCCTGCTGAAGCACGTGCGCGCCGGCACCGCGTTTTCCAACCCGACGATTAACGGCTACAAGCGGCTGAACGCCAATCCGCTCGCCCCCAAGCGCGCGGTATGGTCGATCGACAACAAAGGCGCGATGTGCCGCCTGGTCGGCGGCGCCGGCGATCGCGCCACCCACATCGAAAACCGCTCCGGCGAGCCCCTCGCCAATCCCTATCTGTATATGGCGAGCCAGATCTTTGCCGGGCTGGACGGCATCGACACAAAGGAGGATCCGGGCGATCCGCTGGCTGATCCATATGGGCAGACCAGCAAGCCCCTGATGCCGGGCAGCCTGATGGAGTCGGTTGAGGCGTTGGCTGGTGCGGACCTGTTTCGCACGAAGATGGGTGGCGAGTTTGTGGACCACTTCGTCGGCATGAAGCGCAATGAAATCGGGCGTTTCCTCTCCCACGTGACCGATTGGGAGCATCAGGAATATTTCGAAGCTTTCTAACCGGTAGCCCGCATCGCGCTTGGGCGATGCGGGTCCGCGTATCGATCAACAGCCCAGGAAATAAAAGTCTTTTGGTTCTTTTCTTCAGAAACGAACATTCTTTCTTCTTTTTCTGAAGAAAAAGAAGCAAAAAGACTTTTGTTCCTGCGCGGGTTGATAGATACGGGGTTGGCCGGATAGGGGCTTGCGGAACGAAAATTGCTAAGCCTGCCCCATGCAGGGTTGGGATCTGATCAGAGCGTTTCTGGCGCTTCATCGCGCGGGCACCTTCGAGGGCGCCGCGAAAAGCCTCGCGGTGGACCACTCCACGCTCCGCCGCCGAATCCAGGTGCTCGAACAACGCATGGGCGTGCCGCTCTTCGCCCGCAACGACGGCAAATACCTGGTGCTCCCCTCGGTGCGCCCGCTGCTCGACTCGGCACTCCGCATGGAAGCCTCCTCCCGCCTGTTCTTCGAAGGCACCGGCGGTTCGCTCGCCGGCACCGTCCGCGTGACGATGCTCGACGTCTTCGCAAGCTGGCTCGCCCCCGATCTCGCGCGCTTCCGAAAACTTCATCCGGATATCAAGCTGGATATCACCACCGAGCACCATTTCGTCGATCTGGAACGCGAACTGGTCGATGTCGCCATCCGCATGGCCCGCCCCAAGCGCGGCAACGCCCGCATGCGCCGCCTCGGCGAAGTGCGCTACGCCGTCTATGGGGCACCCTTCTACCTCGCAGGTCACGCCGAGGCGGAAGAAACCGGCCACGACCTGCTGACGCTCGCCGTGCATTTCACCCACCAGGACCACGAGTTCCTGGAAGGCGAACCCGACTGGATGCTGCAATACTTGCCCCCCGGCCGTGTGGTTTGCGGCACCGACAGCTATCTTCAGCTCCGCCGCTATTGCGAAGCCGGCATGGGACTCACCTTGTTACCGGAAGTTCTCGGCGATGACAGCGAAACGCTCCTGCGCCTCGGCGAGGAACCGGCCGCCACATGCGATCTATGGCTGATGCTCCACAGCGACACCGGCGCCACGCAACGGGTACGCCATTTCGTCGATTTCATCGCCGACACGTTCCGCTCCCGCCTCGCGCAACGGCCCCACCTGCAACTTGCCCGGCCCGCCTCGTAGCGCCGCATGCAATGCGGCTCCCGCGATACGCGCAATTTTGCAAATCCTCTTCGCCCCGATTCCCCCACCGCCCCGAACTCAACTCGTTTACGCGTGATCTATCGGGGGATCTGGAATGAAATCTGTTCGTATGACACGGCCTAGGGTCCGCAGGATCGCGCTCTATCTCGCAGCCTCCCGCCTCGCGCTCACCCTCCTCGCCTTGCCGGCCACCGCCAAAGCCGACACGCCGGACCACAAAACCCAGATCGAGGAAGTTGTCGTCACCGCGGAAAAACGCAGCGCCAGCGTGCAGAAAACGCCGATCAGCATCACCGCGATCAAGGGGGCCGACCTGGTCGCCGCCGGCGTGACCGACGTGCTGCGCATTGCCGAACAGGTGCCCGGCATCTCCTTCAAGACCGGCGGCCCCGGCCAGACCGAGCTTGAAATGCGCGGCCTGAATTCCGCCGGCGGCAATTCGCCCACCGTGGGTTTTTACCTGGACGAAACGCCCATCACCACCTTCGCCTACGCCACCTCCGGCAAGGTGGTGCTCGACCCCAACCTCTACGACCTGAACCGCGTGGAAGTGCTGCGCGGCCCGCAGGGAACGCTGTATGGCGGCGGCTCCATGGGCGGCACCATCCGCCTGCTCACCAACCAGCCGGTGCTGAACACCTATTCCGGCAGCCTGGAGGCCATCGGATCGCGCACCGAAGGCGGCGGCCCGAATGGCACGTTCAACCTGATGGCCAACCTGCCGCTGGTGCAGGACAAGGCGGCTTTGCGCATCGTGGCCTCCGACACCTGGTTCGCCGGCTGGATCAACCGCCTGGTAGAGGATCAGTTTCCGCTGCCCACCAATGGCGGCCTCACCCGCGGCGACGTCACTGCCGCAAAGGTGACGGACGAGAAAGATGGCGTGAACTGGGAACATCTGCAATCCGTGCGCGCGAACCTGCTGGTGCAGCCCACGCCCGACCTCACAATCACGCCGATGGGCATGTTCCAGGCGATCAACTCCGGCGGCCAGAGCCTGGTGGATGTGCCGCCCGCCACCGAGACCCATTACGAGCCTTTCAACGATCCCGAACCGATCCGCGACCAGTTCTGGCTCGGCAGCCTCAACATCAAATACGATCTCGGCTGGGCCGAGATCGTTTCCAACACCGCCCACTGGCACCGCTTCCTCTCCCAGGTGCAGGATGGGTCCGAAGTGCTGCAGGATGTGCTGGCGCTGCCCGGCTACAGCGTGGCCGATGGCGGCATCGGCAACGATCCATGGACCGAGAACGATTCCGCCTCGCAAACCAGCGAGGAAATCCGCATCGCCTCCACCGGCACCGGGCCGTTCCAGTGGCTGGCAGGCTTTTTCTACGACGATGTCGCGAGTGCGACGGAACAGTATTCGGTCGATCCGGGCGCGGTACCGGCGCTCGGCATCGCAACCCTCTTCCACGAGCTTGTTTCCCAGACATTCGAGCAGAAGGCAGTGTTCGGCGAGGCCTCCTATCAAATTCTGCCGGTGCTGAAATTCACCGCCGGCGTGCGCTTCTTCGATTTCGATAACACGTTCAATACCTCCGAATACGGCTTTTTTGGCCCATACGGCACCATGCAGCCGGGCGGATCGATTTCGACGGAGCATGACGAGGGCATCAATCCCCGGTTCAATCTTTCGTTTACGCCCACCCAGGACCTCACATTTTACGCAACCGCGTCAAAAGGCTTCCGGCCCGGCGGCGGCAACGAGATCGTGCCGACATCCGGCACCGTGGAGGGTGAAGCCTGCGCCGCCTCGCTCGCCTCGCTCGGCAAGACATCCAATCCGGAAACGTACGGTCCAGATTCGGTGTGGAACTACGAGCTTGGTGAAAAGGCACGGTTTCTCGATGACCGGCTCAGCATCAATGGCGCCCTCTATTACGAGGATTGGAACCATATCCAGCGCGACGTGACACTTTCCTGTGGCTACATTTATACGGACAATGCCGGCAAGGCGGATATCTACGGCGGCGAGGTCGAGGTGAATGCTCGCCTTACCGAAGAACTCTCGCTTAACGCCAATTTCGCCTATACCGACGCCGAATATGCCGTAACCTCGCTGGAAGCCGGCGTGGTCAAAGGCCAGGTCGTCCCCGATGTGCCGCGCATAACTTCGAGCCAGAGCGTGATCTGGCGGCACCAGGTTTCGGATACCTATTCGCTGATTGCCCGCGCCACCAACAGTTTTGTCGATTCCCGCCAGGACGTAACCTACGGCATCGATACGCTCCCCTCCTACGACGTGGTCGGCGGCCGGCTCGGTTTCACGTCGAACAAGGGCTGGTCCGCCTATCTCTTCGTCGACAACGCCGGCAACAGCCATGCCCTGCTCTCCGCGATCAACTCGCAGGTTCTGAACATCCCCACCCTGACGCGTGACACCACGCTTCGCCCGCGCACTATTGGCGTGGACATGGTTGTGAATTTCTAATCCGGTCGTAGCCCGCATCGCGCTTGGGCGATGCGGGGCTCCATAGCATCCGTATTTTCTTTATCGCCCGCTGGAAAGAATCTAAGCATCCCAGCAATTTTCGCCTTTGCCCCCGGCCCAACATCGCGCGGATGCGCAACGCCATCCATCACCGGAACCTGCTCGAAATCGAACGGGCTTACCCCATCCAGGCACGCGACATTGATACCGTATTGGTTCGGGTTCGACCGCCGCTGATGATGCGTATAGATGCCGCATCTGGAACAGAAAAAATGCTTCGCCGTGCCTGTATTGAAACTAGACTGCGCCAACGCCTCTTCACCGGCCAGGATGGCCATGCCGCCCAATTCGGCAGATACCGCGATCGCCCCACGCATGCGGCAAAAAGAACAACTGCAGCGACGCGCCGTATTCAGCCCATCCGAAAGCAGAACCTCAAATCGAACCGTCCCGCAATGGCAAGCGCCCTTCACTTTGCCAGCCGCGGTAAGGTTCAGCAGATCGACGGCTGCACCAAAGGTTTTCGAGATGGAGTCCATGCGAGATCGTAAAATTATTGCCGCGCCAGCACAGCAGAATGCCGCCGCGCCAGCGCAAGAAACATATCCACATCCTCTCTACGCGTCGCAAAGCTCGTCACCAGCCGGATCACCGGGTTCGGCTCGTCCGCCACATCGATCCAGCGGTAAAACATCGCCCCTTCCCCATGCAGCGCCTCGATCAGCTCGTCCGGCATGGCAACAAATAGCTCGTTCGCCTGCACTTTCTGCACCAGCCTCACGCCAGGCAGCGCAGTCAGCCCCTCGGCCAGCGCGGCCGCCATCGCATTAGCCTGGCCCGCATTGCGCAGCCAAAGATCGTTCTCAAGATAGCCAAGCAATTGCGCGGAGAGAAACCGCATTTTTGACCAAAGCTGCCCCGCCCGCTTCCGCCGCCGCTCGAACCCCGCGGCCAAGGCGGGATTGAAAAAAATCACCGCCTCCGCCGCCATCGCGCCATTCTTGGTGGCCCCGAAGGAAAGCACGTCGATCCCCGCCTTCCAGCTCATCTCCGCCGGGCTGGCGCCGAGGCTCACCAGCGCATTGGCAAAGCGCGCCCCATCCATATGCAGATGCAGGCCCCGCCGGCGGCTCGCCTCGCCGATCCCGGCAATCTCGTCCACGCCATAAACCGTGCCCCACTCGGTCGCCTGGGTGATACTCACGGCTTCCGGCATCACATGATGAATGCCGCCGTCGATCGCGCGCGCCATTGCGGCCTCGACCTGCATGGGGCTGATCCGGCCATCTGAGGAAGGCAAGGTGATCAGCTTGGCGCCGCCCATGTAGAATTCCGGCGCCCCACATTCATCGGTGGCAATGTGAGCCTCCTCGGCACAGATCACCGCCCCATAGGGGTGCACCAAAGTGGCGAGTGCGAGGGCATTGGCCGCCGTGCCGGTGCCAACGGGGTAGATGGACAGGTCTGTTTCGAATATGTCGCGTAGCCGGGCGGCCAGGTTTTTCGTCAACTCGTCGCCGCCGTAGGAGCCCGCATGGCCATGGCTTGCCCTTTCGATGGCGTGCAGAATTTCCGGGCTGATGGGGGCGGTGTTATCGCTGGCAAAATTCATGGTCGGGTCTCAGGCGCCTTCGTTCATGCCGAGCACATCCATCATGGAATAGAGCCCCGGCGCTCTACCCTTCGCCCAAAAGGCAGCGCGAACCGCGCCCCGGGCAAATACCCGGCGGTCGAACGCCCGGTGTGTCAACGCGATATGCTCGGCCGCGGATGCAAAGAACAGCGTGTGTTCGCCCACCACCTCACCGCCCCGCAGGGCCGCAAAGCCGATGGCACCCTCCGGGCGCGGCCCCGTATGGCCAATGCGGCCCATTTGCCCAACCGCGTCGAAATCCGCACCACGCCCGTCCGCCACGGCGCGCCCCAGTGCGATCGCGGTGCCGGAGGGCGCATCGACTTTCTGCCGGTGGTGCATTTCCAGGATTTCGGCATCGTATTCCTCGGCCGGCAGCGCGCGGGCCAGGCGCTCCGCCAGCGCCAGCACCAGGTTCACGCCAGGCGAAAAATTGGCTGCCTGCACGACGCAGATCTTCGCGGCAGCAGCCTTCACGGCCTCCTGCCCAGCGGCGCTCAGCCCCGTGGTGCCGAGAATCCAGGCGGTGCCGGATGCAGCAAGAGCCGCGGCATGGGCCTCCACCGTGTCGGCATGGGTGAAATCGATCACCACGTCGCTCGGGATGGCAAGCGCCTCCACCAGCGTGGCGCGGGAAGCTGCCACCTCTTCGGCTACCAGGCGGCCCATGCGGCCGGTTCGGCCAGTTACTGCGATGCGGATCACAAAGCGAAGGTAAGTATCTTCTTTTCTGAAGAAAAGAAGCAAAAGACTTTTATCTCTCCGCCTCTCCGACGATCGAGGTCATGGCCGGGATTTGACCGTTGGCGCCCGAATAAAAGTCTTTTGGTTCTTTTCTTCAGAAAAGAACATCTTTCTTAAATGGAGACGCCGCCTATGCGAATCTGTGTCTGCTCCGTGTTATGTGCCCTGCTGAGTACTTCCGCCCTTGCTCAAACTCTTACCTCCACGGGCCAGATCATCACCCCCACGGCCGCCCCCGGCGCCGTGTTCGGACCGCTCAACCCCCAAATCGCGGCACGGCCGGATTACGTGGTTGGCCAGGCGGAAACGGCACTGGTGAGCCCCGATGGCAAGATGCTGCTGGTGCTCACGAGCGGCTACAACAAGAACAGATCCCCATCGGGCGGGCTTGATCCCCTCACCTCCACGGAATTCGTCTTCATCTTCGATATTGCGCACGGCGCGCCCAGGCAATTGCAGGCCCTGCCGGTGCCCAACAGTTTTTCGGGCATCGCCTGGGCGCCCGATGGGAGGCACTTTTACGTCGGCGGCGGCCAGAACGACAATGTGCACGTCTTTGCCGAAGGCCGCAGCGGATTCACCGAGGATGGCCCGCCGATTCCGCTGAACGACACAGCCTATGGCGTGCCCATGCCCGCCGGCCTCGGGCTTTACGCCCAACTGGGCAAGAAGCCCGCGGTCACCGCGCTGAATGGCGGCCTTGCCATCACCCCCGATGGCGCCACGCTGGTGGTCGCCGAGCTTGAGAACGATCAGCTGAGCATTGTCGATTTGAAAACCCGCGCGGTCACCAAGCAGGCGCTGCGCCCGGGCAAGCTCGATGCCGCCAAACGCGGCCTCCCCGGCGGCGAGTTTCCGTACTGGGTGGCCATCACCCGCAGCGGGACAGCCTACGTTTCCAGCGAGCGCGACCGAGAGATCGACGCGGTCGATCTCGTCAAACACACCGTCACCGCCCGCATCGCGGTTTCCGGCAATCCGAACCGCCTCGTTCTGAACAAGGCCCAGACACGGCTTTTCGTCACCGCCGACAATGCCGATATGCTCACCATCATCGACACGGCCACGAACCAAATAACCGGCCAGGTCCGCACCACAGCACCGGCCGGCATGATCGTGCACGGGCCAACCAACGGCGCCTCCCCGAACAGCGTCGTCCTGTCGCCGGACGAACGCACGGCCTACGTAACAAATGCGGCGATGAACGACGTGGCGGTGATCGACATCTCCCGCCCATCGCCCGCCACCCTTGGCCTCATCCCAACAGGCTGGGAGCCGACATCGGCGGCGACCAGTGCCGATGGCAAGATGCTGTATGTGGTGAATGCCCAGAGCGTAACCGGCCCGAACCCGCATTTCAGAAAAATCGGCGATGACGGTTACGGCTGGCAACTCAGCAAGGCCGGCCTGCTCTCCATGCCCGTGCCGACCGCGGCCCAGTTGCAAACGCTCACGAAAACCGTCGCCGAAAACAACCATTTTGGCGCCGTATTGTCCGCCAATGATGCCAAAAAAATGCGGTTTCTGCGCGCCCACATCAAGCACGTGATCTACATCGTGAAGGAGAACCGCACCTACGATCAGATTCTCGGCGATCTGGACGTGGGCAACGGGGATCCGTCGCTCGCCATGTACGGCAAGGCTTTTACGCCCAATTTCCATGCGCTCGCAAAACAGTTTGTCGATCTCGACAATTACGACGATGCGGCGCTCAGCAGCATGGATGGCTGGCAGTTCAGCACCGCCGGCCGGGTGGCCGACCTGAACCGGAAAATAAATGCGGTGAATTACGGCAAGGGCGGCGGCAGCTACGATTCGGAAGGCACCTCGCGCGCGGTCAATGTGGCACTACCGACCATGGCCGAGCGCGTGGCGGCACTGAAAGAATATCAGGATCAGGCGGCCTCCGACCCCGATCTGCTGCCGGGCACGAGCAACGAGGTAGCGCCCGATGGCCCGGATGGCGAGCGCGAAGCCGGCTACATCTGGGACGCTGCGCTGCGCGCTCATCTATCCGTGCGCAATTACGGTTTTCTGGTCGATCTGGCCCCGTATCACGTGCCGCCGGCATTGGGCGGCGTGCCCGTGTTGCGCGATCCGTTCGCCACTAAAACGGTAGTGGCCTTTCCGGCCACCCCCTCGTTGCGCGACAAAACCGATCTGTATTTCCGCGGCTTCGACACGAATATGCCGGACTTTTACCGTTTCCAGGAATGGGCACGGGAGTTCGGGCAGTACGAGGCGGATGGGCACCTGCCCGGCTTCGAGACGGTGCGCTTGATGATGGATCACACCGGCAATTTCGCAACCGCGATCGATGGGGTAAACACGCCTGAGATCCAGGAGGCGGACAACGATTATGCGGTGGGCCTGCTGATCGATCGTTTAGCGCATAGCCGCTACGCCAAGGATACGCTTGTTTTTATCACGGAAGATGACAGCCAGGATGGCCCCGACCACGTCGATACGCATCGCAGCACATGCTACATCGTGGGGCCCTACGTGAAGCATAGTGCGGTGGTCAGCACCCGCTATTCCACGCTGAGCCTGTTGCGCACAATGAGCGAGATACTCGGCGTGAAAACGCTCGATCTGGAACTGGCCGATGCGCCCCCGATGGCCGATGTTTTCGATACCGCCCAGGCCGGCTGGTCATATACCGCAACCCCGGCCCGCGTGCTTCTTACCAACACGCAATTGCCCATCCCAGGCAAGGCTGAATTACTGAAACACGCCGCACTGCAGGGCCAGCAAACCGCCCTGCGCCACACTGTTGCCTGGTGGGCCGATGCAACAAAAGGCTTCGATTTTTCCAGGGAAGATTTGAACGACGAAGCAGCCTTCAACCGCGTGCTATGGCGCGGCACGATGGGCGACGTGCCATACCCCGCATTGCCCCGCTGAAAACAGCCTTAGGGTGCGATGCGCTTTGGCATTGCACCCCCCTTCGGCCATACGCCCTGGCAAAATGAATAACGCCCGGCCCGACCCATCTCGGCGACCCCAAACACTTGCGATTTCATTACTGTAACGATATCATAAATCGTGTCTTGGGAGTAAGAAACAATGAAGCTCGCCCTCACCCTGTCAATCGCCGCCGCCACACTCGCCTCTGCCGCCGCGGCCCAAAGCGTCACCTCCGGCCAGCTCCTCACCTCAAAGGTCACCGTCACCACGCCGGCCGCATCCCCCGCCATCGTTCTGCACATCAAAGGCTACGCCACCAGCATCAACCTCACCTATACCGGCCCCTCGCACGAAATTTTCGCCCAAAGTTTCACCGACTACAACGGCGGCTATTTCGGCGAAGTCACGCTTCAGGGCTACGACTCGGCATTCGCCGCGGGCGTCCAATCGGTCGCCGCCTTCTCGCTCTATGCGCAACCCGGAAAATGGAGCCTCACATCTCTCAGCGTCTGCGGGTCAACCTTTCCCTGCCCGTCCTATTCCGGCAAAAAACTCTCCGCCCTGTTCGGGGCCAAACTCTCATTCCAGCTCGTGAACCCCAACCCCTACGATATCGAACCCCCGAAAGCCGAGAAAGCCCTGGTTCTGACACCCACGATCAGCATCTCGGCCGGCCCCGTGCCAAAAATCAGCATGCGCGTCACCGACAATCTGTCCGGCCTCGGGGAAGTCCAGGTGTGCAGCACGAACACGCCCTTCGGCGGCACCACGATCTGCTTCAATTACTTCAACCCGCCCAGGCCCATCCTGTCCGGCACAGTCACCCTCACAGGCAGCGTCGCATCCAGCACGCAGGGAGGCACCTACACGATCAATTCGGTTTCCATCGTCGATATCGCCGGCAATACAAGCACCATCACCGACCCCACCGCGATCACAACCCTCTTCGCCGGCCAGCCCTTCTTCACCGTCATCGACTAAGCACGCCTTAACCCCTCTACCGCGAAGCGGGGTGAGGGCACTCGCTCGGCCATGAGGCATTGCCACTGCGGCCCCCCACGGGCGCGCACGCCACGCCCAACAAAAGACCAGGGCAATCGGGCGAAGCGAGGCCCGGCAAAAGAAAGGCCTTCTTTTTTGAAAAAAAGAAGCAAAAAACTTTTGATTTCTTCGATCTCGCCGCCGATCTGTCACAAATGCAAGGAGAAACAGTTCCAAAAACAAAAGTTTTTTGGTTCTTTTTTTCAAAAAAGAACATCTTCCTTTCCTTGTAACGTATTTGGCTGACCGGTTAGTAAGTTGTTCTTTTTTAGCTACGCCTTTCCAAACACCTCAAAACCCAAACATGTGATCCAGCGAAAACCCGCCCGCACCATCCATCAGCCCATGATACCCAAACAACCGGCACGTCCCATCCCGCACAATCACATACCCGCCGCTCCCGGCGCGCCCGATCGCCTCATCGCCAAACACCCGGTCCGGCCAAACCATCGCCGAGCCGGAACATGCAATCTGCAAACCCCGCGTCTCGATCACCTCGCCCGCCCCATCCACCAACTGCAGCTCCGTGTTCGAATACGGATGCCAGCTCGCGGATGACGGATAAATCAGCACAGCAAAACTCCGCCTGACGCCATCACCCAACTTCAAAAACAGCCGCGTCGAAAGCCCCGGCGGCGGCCCGGAATACGACTGCGGTTCATCACGATACGTCATTGCCGTATTAAAAATATGCGCGCCGAAACTGGTATCCGCCACATGCCCGCTCATCCGGTGCTCATACCGGAACAACCCATGCAACCAGCCATCCGCCTGCCCGCCATCGCGAAAATCATACACCAGTTCCGCATGGCCCTCGGCCGCACCCACCTCCTCCAGATCCAGCGCCAGATCATGATCGCGCGCCAGATTGCCCAAGAACCGCTGCGCGATCATATGCCCATCCGAATCGAAAACATCGAGCCGCAGCGGCAGCGAATCCTGCCACTCCGCCATCGGATTCGGCTGCACGATGCTGCGAAATTCCGCAGGCGGCAGAATGGGAAATGGCAATAGATAACCCCGCCCCAACAGATTGGATAGCGTGCGGATGCCGGGATCAGGCCGCAGATCCGCCCGCTCCACATTTACATGCGCAATCAATGAATGACTGCCATGCCGCACCTCATAGCGGGGACGCACCACATGCCGTCCACTGCGTATCTCGATCTGCGAAGGCCAGCGCACCCCAGGCAACAAAGCCGCCACGTCCACCGCCACACTCGCGAACGGCGCAACCTCCTGCCCCAACGGCACCAAAAAATCCTGGCCCATGCGGTTCAGCGTGATCGCATCACCCGGAATCGGCGCCGCATGAGAATTCTGCACCCACAACAGCACCCGGTCATCCGCCCGCGGCGCAGGCAGCCCCGCGTAGCGATCGGATGGCCAGGCATTCGCATCATGCGTCACCGACAGCGCCCGATCGGCGCCCGATCCCGCCTCGGTCGAGAACACATCCAGCGCGTATTTCACCACATCATGCCCGGCCACACCCACCGCATGCAAAAACAACTGCCCGGCAAATTCCCCCAACCCGAACCGGTTCCGCACCTGCCGGCTATCGATCGAAAACCCGCCCTCGCCTTCCGGCAAAACCTGCTCCCAGCTCGCCAGAGCCGAACCATCCCCGCCGAACAGCCGCAGCCACAATTTCACCGATCTCGCCCCATACCGCGCCCAGTAATTCGCACTCACCAGCCGCGTGGAGAGCCCGTCTGCATCACGGAAAAACGCGTAATTCGTGGCGAAATTCAGCCGGTCCAGATACGCCGGCACAGTCAGCATCCCCGCCGGCAGACGCGCCTCGTCCAGAGAGACCACGCGCATCTCCGGCGGACAAAACCCCGCGATACGCTGCGCGATCCGCGCTGCATCGAAACTCGCGATCAACAGCAGCCGGCTTGAAGCCCGTGGCAGATCCGTCAGCGGCAGTGCCGCCACGCCGGCCACCGAACTGCCCAACGCCGCCACATCCTGCACAAAATATTCGGCCGGCGCCGGCATACCCGGATAGAGCGCGAACAACGCGCCCGCCACCCCATCCGGATCGAACACCGCATACCGGCCCGCCGCCGCACATTCTGCTGCCAACCCGGCCACAGCCTCCGCCGCCAGCGGATGCACCAGCGCCTTGTATAAAACATTGCCGCCGCGGCGGGCATCGAACGTCTGTATGTCGAGCATGATCCGCCTCTGGTAGCGGAGGCACCCTACCGAGAAAAGCCCGCCGCCGCTGGCGGCGCCCCCAAACCTAGCCGCCGCGCGACCTCCGCCCCCGCCATCGGCGTGTCATCGATCGGCTGCACCGGCCACGTCTCGAGCCGCCCGTCGAATTGTATCACCCGCCCCTCTTGCAGTAGCCCATCCAGAAACATGCGGATGCGCGCCGATCGCCCCGGCAACGCCGCAATCATCACCGGCGCGCGGGTGGCGGCTGCCTCTGATACCATGGAGATGCTGTCCATCGTCACGATGATCACGTCGGCCAGCGCCAGCAGCCCAAAATAAGGGTTCTCCCCCTCCATATCCCACACCCAACCACCCAGAGGGCTCAGCGTGCGCGTAAGTATATCCCGCACCTCGGGCGAGGTGCGGCGCGAGGGCGTGATCGCCACCCCCGGCTGATCATTCACCATCATCTTCGCAAGATCGGCCGCCAGCATCGCCCCCTCCGCCTTCTCCAGCCGCAAGCGCCCATTGCTGCCGCCCACCAGCACCGCCACCAAGGGCCGCGGCAAATGGGCCAGGCGCGGCCGCCAGATCGCCGCCGCCTCCCGCAGCCGGGGGATCGTTACTCGGTGCAATGCCGTTCGGGTGACGATCACATTGGGGCCGGATATCCCGTCATGCCGGTTCGCCACCACCAGATCGAATTTTTGCAAAGCCATCCGCGGGTTCTGCACTTGCACCACACGTGCCCCCTGCCGACGCAGCGCCGCCCCCACAGCGCCCGCCGTGCCGCCGGCCGTCAACAGCAACTCCGCCGGCGCGCTATGCAGGCCCACCGCCCGCAGCGGCGAAGGCCAGTAGGCCGCCGGCAGCCATCCCCAAGGTTTGCGCGGATGCAGCTCGACGATTTCGGGGGAAAGCCCGGCCGCCTCAGCCAGGCCAAGCGCCTGGGCCTGCAGCCCGGCATAAGGTTCGCTCAGGATACAGGAACGCATCTATACTTTTGGCCTACCGTAGGGTGGCCTGCCGTGCAGCCCACCACCTCCGCGCTCGGGCAAAAGGAGCGCCGAGTCAAGACTCCGCCAGCGTGCTATAGGCTAAGCCATGATCAGTTTCTCCGAGCTCTTCAAAATCGGCATCGGCCCCTCCTCCTCCCACACCGGCGGCCCAATGACCGCCGCCGCGGATTTTTCCCATGCCATCGCCGCCGCGGGCCTCCTCGGCCACGTCGCCCGCGTGAACGTAACGCTGTACGGCTCCCTCGCCTGGACCGGCAAAGGCCACGGCACCGACAAGGCCGTCATGCTCGGCCTCTCCGGCCTGCACCCCGCCGAAGCCGACCCCGACCTCGCCGACGCCCTGGTGGACGAGATCCGCGCCAACCACCGCCTGCGCCTGGCCGGCAAGCAGTTGATCGGCTTCGATCCGTCGGCCAACATCGTCTTCGATGGGGTAAGCGCCACCCCGGCCCACCCGAACACGCTGGCCTTCGAAGCCATCGACGAATCCGGCACGGTCATCGCCACCGCCCGCCTCTGCTCCGTCGGCGGCGGCTTCGTCGTGCCGGAGGACAAGGTGGGGGAAACCGCGCCACCGCCCGCCAACCTGCCCTACACGTTTGAAAGCGCCCGCGCCCTGCTCGCCCTAGGCCAGCGCGACGGCAAAACCATCGCCGACATCATTTTTGCGAACGAATGTGCCCAGCGGAGCGCCGCCGAGGTGGAGCGCTCGATCGCCGCCATCGACGCCACCATGATGGCCTGCATCGATCGCGGCCTGCGCACCGCCGGCATCCTGCCCGGCGGGCTCTTCGTAAAACGCCGCGCCGAG
>Ga0116231_10009061_pt1 | contig 17060 bp, 11 predicted proteins | sample S1TSphgellanicum_2_FD_89695 | JGI IMG/M metagenome (GOLD analysis project Ga0116231, IMG submission 89695) | Host-associated microbial communities from peat moss isolated from Minnesota, USA - S1T2_Fd - Sphagnum magellanicum MG | ecosystem: Host-associated > Plants > Peat moss > Unclassified...
AGAAAAAAAATAGAAAAAAAACAAAAAAAAAAGAGAGAGAGAGAGAGAGAGAGAGAGAGAGAGAGAGAGAGAGAGAGAGAGAGAGAGAGAGAGAGAGATTTATGGGTTTGGGGTTTTATAAGTTGTGTCCAAAAACAATGCAGTCTAAGAAGAGAGTGAAGGAAAAACCTTTACCAATGAGCTTGTTTTTGGCGACCATAAGAGTGGTATCTTGTGGCAGCGACTTCCGCAGTTGCTGAAATTGCTTCACAGTAAGGCCCGCATACTTGATCCCCGCTACCAAATAAGCACCTTCCAGCTGCTGCTTGGCCCTGTCCACTGTCTCCTCCTTCTTTTTCCTGCTTATAGCCATTCGCACCCCGGGTAGTGGTCTGCTGGCCCTCCGTCTGGAGCACCGCACTTGCGCATCATCAAATCCACTACCACTGATGATGGGGTTGTTGCTGCTGCTGGGTGCTCCCCAAAATGCAGAACCCAATTGCTCCTTGGCTGACACACTAGTGCAGGAACAGCTTACTAATGCTTGAGCGGCCATCGCAGGCGACTGGCTCAGTCACAAACTGCACTCCCACCCTCTCTCCCTCCTCTTCTCTCTCTCTCTCTCTCTCTCTCTCTCCTGTGGATAACAAAGCTCTCATCTGCAGCGTCCCAGTGCGGATCCCCGTTTTCCAGTGTGGAAAGTGGAGGTTGAAAAAGTGCGGAATTTAGGGTTGTGATTCCATAGTATAATGTTGTGATTGGAGTCTAGAGATTGGGATTTTCCAAGGCGGATTTCCACCGGAATATGCCATGTTCCCGAGTGTAAAGTTCCAGAAGGAAGTTAAAAACTAACGCAGGTTTGTCATTCTGTAACAAGGTAGAAAGACAGAGTTACATACCAGAATGGGCAGGATTGGCCGATTATTGCCCATTTTAGTGCAACTTGAAAACTGTTTTGAATAAGTGGGCAGTTCTGGAGGCTGGAATGCATCTTAGTGTCTCTAGAATAAAAGGTCCATAATAATAAGTAGGTCATCAACTAGCAGTCTAGCACAGGTCAGTCATTATGTAACAAGGGAGAGAGAGGTTCCGAATACTAGAATTGGCAGTATCAGCTGATTTCACCATTTCAATGCAAACTTAAAAACCCTTCGAATAATTGGCAGCTCGGAAGTCTGGAATGCACCTTCAGTTTCTGCAGAATAAAAGGGTCCATAGGTAGGTCGTAAACTAGCACAGGTCAGTCATTATGTAACAAGAGACAGTTAAATATCAGAATTGGCAGTAACAGCTGAATTCTGCCATTTTGTGCAACTTGAAAAAACTGTTTGAGTAATTGGCAAGCTCTGGAATCTGGAATGCACCTTTAGTTTCCCTTAGAATAAAAGGTCCATAGGTAGGTCGTAAACTAGCACAGGTCGGTCATTATGTAACAAGAGACAGGTAAATCTCATAATGGGCAGTAACAGCTGAATTCTGCCATTTTGTGCAACTGGAAACTCCTTGAGTTGGGTAGCTCTGGGCTTTGCACTGCCTAACCATTCCTTTGCAATACTTCTTCTGTAAGATCCTTTGTAACCAGAAAGGAAGGGACTTGAAATATGAAGGAAGGTAGTTTGTTTTGTTTTGTTTTGTTTCTACTTATGAGATCCACCAAATCGGGATGCTTCAGATCGTGTTGGTGTCTTTGGAAAGCTCTCGATGAGGAGGGGTGCATGGGCTTGGTTCCATGACGTTTGGACTTGGGGTGCAAACGTTCTTGAATATTGAATGATTTCTTCACTGAAAATTAAATTAAATCGTAGCTGAAAATTTCAGAGGAATTGGAATGTGCCTTTGGTGTCACACTAGTTTTTATTATGTTGAGCAGAGCACATTCTCCATATACAAAAGAAGCCCCGCTACAAACATCATTCACCCACGACATGCATTTTAATGCTCCAATGGCATGATTGTCAAAATGACAAATTGTTGTATGTAACAACACACATCACAAAATTTTCACATGGAAATGGATTCGACGTTCAATTGTCCACCTCTTTGGTCTTCTTGCTCAAGTATCATCCCTCTTTTGTCATATCCCTTAGAGGTTCATTGAACAATGCATAATGCTTATGCCCACAATCTTTCCTTATATACATTCATCTTCACTTTAAACCTAAATCTAGAAATTGATTGTCTTCTCCAATTTTGTAATAGATTCTTGTGAATCTTTCTCACGTAACATTTTCTCAAACAACATCCATGTGCAACTTACAACATATCCCAACAAAGCAAATTTGATTTTTTAAGTAACTAACATAAAAACTAGCTTCAACAAAACCAAATGCCAACTTCCCAAAACCCCACAACTTTTTCTATGTTTTCTTGACAATTATTGGGACATGACGTACCATGGATCTAGATTTAGTCACGATCTCCATTCCTCTTGCAACATTTTAAGGAAAAAAAAATCACATCCACCTACATTTGTCCTTACTCAGTTATGCATTTTGACGTGTAATGAAAAAAGAAAAGGATACAAATCACGAGCCATAGATGTTTCACACAAATGAAAGACACCAAACTTATCTCCACATGTTCAAACACAAAAGTTGCCTTCTTTGTGATTCTCCCCCACCCTACTTCTCTTGTTCCATCAACCTTATCTCCATTGCCATATCCTCAATGCCAACATCATCATCAAATTTCTAAGCAAAAACAACAAACCCAAGAAAGAAAGCCACAAATGTGCTTGCAACATTCTTAAAAACAATGTCTCGCATGACATAGGACTACCATTGTTGACATCCTTCATGAATGCAAAGACACAAAACTCAAAAATTACCATCATTACTAGACTTCACCAAAACCCTAAAACCTTAAACCCTAAATTGTTTAATAATTGGTTAGATTGGTTTTGAATCCACATCCTTTTCAAAGTGGAATTTGTCCCTCTACATATGATGAGGCATTTCAAAAAATGAAATATTTGTTGCAACAAACATTCCACTTTTGGAATGCATCTTTTTTTCTTTTCTTTCCATGATACCCAAGTGATACTTGTCAAATGTCATAGAAAAAAATGAAAACAAGGAAAAAACATGGCCCTATATTGAACCATAGCCATCTATGTACACATGGTGCATGGATAGGAAACATTTTTCATTGCTTTGTGTTTTTGGCTAATTACATTAGTTAGCTCAGTTGCTATGTTTAATATTAATATGATAAGAATGCACAAGTCCTTACCTACATACTAACCATTTACCCTACCATGTGGTCAAGTTTGACATAAATTAAGTATAAATTGATATGCTGAAATATTAAGAAATTCCAAGGGCAAAATGTTGAAAGAATAAAAAAACACCATTGCCTAATTTGCTAAAAAAATTCTAATTCTAGCAAATGTAAAACACAATAATTGTTGTATCCATATGTTTTTGAAAGTTGGAACATACTAAACTTGTAATCACATGAAAATTGAAAAAAAAATAAAAAATTGAATTGACAAAAATATTATATAGTATAACATTCCAAAAATTATAATATTGAAATAATAAAAAAAATTCAAGGCATAGCACATTTGGTCATTAGTCCTCCAATATCTTCATCTTTGAAAAACTCCTATAAGTCATGGTCTTCAACATTTGCCTTGACATGTCATGGTCATGATCATTTTTATTTTTTTGCACTATCCCTTTCACAAGTTGTTTGAATATTAAAAATCTAACATGTGCTGAAAGTTAAAAACACTTATATCATTTGTAACCAAATTTTTAAAAATATTTTTATGGACGGTTGCCACTTTGGCTACAACACAAAATTCATAAAATAAAACATTGGTCAATATTCAATATTTTAGCACATCCATCTTATATGATTTGTTATTGTTTTGAAGGCCACAATGCAAAAATATGGTGACATATTCATTGGCAAGGTAACATTTGACATGAATTATTAATTAGCATGTTGTTTATCATATATGTCACTTAATAACCAATCAATCATAGAACACACCATTCATTCACTGTGCCAAAAGGTGGCATTTATTATTTCATCCACGATTACAAACTTTAGTTATATATGTTTTAGTGATTAGATGATTATGTAATCAATTCAAACTCATCACTTATGCCAAAAGGTGACATGTATGACTTCATCCTACAAACCTTAATCATATATGTTGTAACAACTAAATGACTATGTAATCCATTCAAACTCATTATTTATGTTATTTAATTGCAACCATGATTATAATTGTTTATGCCATGACAATAGTCATTTATGTCATTCCATACAATTTTCACGACTACAGTCATGGGTGGATGATCACAATCACCAAAGATCATATGATCATGGTTGTTGAAATTTATAATATTAAATAGTAGTCCTTGGATAAATCCAACAATTGAGATTCAAATTTTAAAATATAATTACGAAATTTTAAATTTTAAAAAAAAAAATGTGGTACTTAGGTTAAATTCAAGAATTTATTGTTCATTTATGAGTTGCTAGATGGCCACATGTTTCAAATTTTTTAAAATATTAACCAATTAATGGGTTGTTGTGTGTCAATTTAAAGCTAGGATATGAACATTTTTTGCCTAATCATGTGATGTCACATGACAACCAAAGCTTTAAAAGTCTAGTTTAGGCCATTTAAATTAGGAAGTATAGGCTAAACAACCTAACCTAAAAGCATAGCTAGGTTACCTAAACTAAAACAAATTTATAATATGTTAGGTGAACTACTTGGGCAAGGAACCTACATAATCATAAGGTATAGATGCAAAAACTTGAACCTTTCACTTCCATTTTGAAGGTTCAAATCCTTAACCATTACACCATAACTTTTCATTTATAACATAATTAATCATCACAAAGCTTTAAACATTAACAAATTTTAACGTAAGCTAATTTAAGTCATCCACTAAATCTAGCCTAAGGTAAGTTAGGTTAACCTAGGCCTTTTGTAAATTAATTTAATATAACTTAATGTTACTTATGTTAAATTTAAAAGTTAAAACTTAAGTTAAACCTATAGGTTAAACTTGAACATTAAACCTAGGTTAAAGTTCAAAGTTATAAACCTAGATAATTTAAGCTAAATTTGGAGATTAAATTTAGGTTAAACATAAAAGTTAAACCTATTTAACATAAGTTAAACATAAAGGTTAAATGTAAGTTAAAATTTAAAATAAATGTAGACTAAACTTAAGTTAATCAAAGTTTAACCTAGATTGACTAGGTCCAAATGTAAACAAAATATAGTGTAAATGTACTTTAATATTGGTTATAAGAAGGAAAAAATTCAATGGCATGATGTTTGATTGTCTATTTTTTTGGTTCTTGTGAAAATTTTCAAGATTTAAAATCATTCACAATTGGTTGATGATCATAAGTTATTTTAGATAATTAATTACCTTTTTTTGTGGGGCTACCTTTGGAATTAAAAAATTATATATAAAATAATGATTTTCCTAATGATAATTATGAACATGTTATTTCTAAATGCATGCATCTAACTAACAATTTTTTCTCATTTTCTTAGTTTTTCGATGCATTCAATTCATTTTGCTACTTTGTGAAACATGGTTTTGAAATCAAACCATATGCTTTGATCATATAATTGTCAGCCTCATGACGTGAGTTAGTTATGCAATTGCAAACATGACTAAAATTTAATCCTAATTATAGAAATGTCCAAGTCACGAATGCCACCTTTTGGTGTAATGATCTCACATATGAAATATTGCCAATAACTATTTACAACAATTTAACCTTGAAATGCTTGATAGGTAAAAAAATGTTTTTTTGGGGGAATTGGGCTTGTGCAATGGAAATTTCAATATTTCTCAAACTAAAAAGTTTAGGTTGCATGGAGTCTTTTGAGGGGTTTCAATTGGTCTCTTGAATATGTTACTACCCTTTGATTTGGGTGAGGTTTTAACCAAACTAGAGTATGCATCAAAATTGAATTGATGAACTCTCTTGCTTACATTCACTCAAGGAGTGCACCAATTAAAGTAATGGGATCATAGCTTGAAGTTGGTGCTCACTTCAAAGTTCCTCACATTCCCATTCACATTTTAAAAATTGCAAAATTTTCATTCTTATTTTCCTTATTTGATTTTGGCTGAAATTTTTACCAAAGACTTATTATGTGTGTGTAAACTTGGTTTGAATATCCCATTTGAAGAGGAGTAGATTGTGCCAAGTTTCTAATTAAGGCTTGGAATAAAGGTAAATTGGATGTAGGAAAGAGCTTAGGCTGTTAGGGTCAACTCAATACATAGTGCAAATGGCAAAGATTTAAAAAGGCATAAGATGTCCAACAATGTTTTTAAATTTTAAATATAACAAGTAAATTATGATAATGATAATAGTAAACCTTTGTGGATACATAGTTGTTATTTATGGTGTTTTAATTTTTTAAGGATTTTTTCAATTTTTGGGTAAATAGCAAAACTAGTTGAATTTACACTAGAAAAAAAGATGGTCCAAAAAATTTCCAAATTTTTGGTAAAAAAAAGCAACAATTTTGTGAAACCAATTGAGTTTCAAACCCATGAAAATTCAGGAGTACTTGGAATGAGAACTTAAACAATTACAAATAAAGAGAAATCCAGGCATACCAATGCAACTTAAAAAAGACTTGTTCCTAATTCATTTTCATAAAGCACTTAAAGGAATACCCTAGTGTTTTTGGAGGGAACCTTATAGGTAGAGAGATATCCATGAATATCCCTCCTAGCCTTCACCTCATGCTTTCCCCATGGTAAAAGCCCATGGGTTGGAGACATTTCTCAAAATGAAGGGCTCGACTACCATCTCATGCTAGGCCCCTTATTTTGGGAACCCTAATCCCGGCCACACCCCCTTAGGGATTTGCAATTTTTAAACCCTAATCCATGTCACCAAGCTGAAATTTGTGTAACATCTTCGATTTCACTACAAGTAAACCCCCCATATGAATGAAAACAATTAAACACAATTGTTCATCCATCGTCAAGGTTCCTTGTACATTAGGTGTATTTGTATGTTCCATTATACTTGAATGAGATAAACGGTACTTAGATTTCCATTATTTGTTGAAAAATCATTGAAAAATTTTTTGCTAATAATTTTCCAATTTTTTATTTGTCAATGTTGAAAGGGGAAGCATGGGTTTATGTTTTTGGGTACCAAATAATAATACAAAGTCATGTTGAAATTTTTATTTTTAAAAAAATCAGATAAAGATCATATAAATAGCATTAATGTTACCTGCAAAGATATTGGGATTAGATTGCATAGATTCCGAGTTTTTCACAATTCTCATATACCGTTGGTTGGTAGTCAATGGTGTTTTGGTGTGAGGTCGGTACCTAGATTCGAGCCTTCATAAGACCCAAATGGACCAACCAAGTCAAGTTTATTTTGGGTTAACCTAATCTTCTTTTGCTAACAAATTTTCTCACACAAAAATTTTGGGAAATTTTGGGAAAATTTTGTTTTTCAAGTGTAAATTCAACTAGTTTGATCATCGAATTTTCAATATCACCAAATTGAGAAGGAAAAAAAAACCCAAGATATTCATGAAAATATGTAAGCTTTTGATTGCGTCTCTCACACCATTTTCATCAAATGGGTAGGTATTCATTTGGATAAAAAGCTATTGTTTATTGGTCCTATAACCATAATAAGAAGGGAATTGGAAAATTTTTGAAGTTAAAGATTAACCTCATGTAGCTTGCGTTTCGCTCATCAAAAGCTCTTGTACCAATTACATTTTGAGCCATTAAGCTCCATGGCACTTGATTCCGTAGCGCCGTCAAACGATATGGACATAACCTCTTGTGAAATGAGTCAATTTCCATTCCCACGGTGTGCACCATTTTTTCAAAATGTCGTTTGGTTCTATACACATCCAAGTTCATTCCATGAGGAGAGATTTGCATTATTTAGTGTATGAATTTGTCTTGTCAAAACTTATTGCATTCTTAGGACTTCTAATATGAGTGCCTTTTTTTCTTTTTTCTTTTGCTTTCGGCAATTTTTTTTGCATTTGGCGACCTCAAAAAAAACAGCAAAATAAGAATATTCTCTTGAAAAAAAAATTAGGAAAAAAAAAAAAAAGACATGGCCAAATTTTCAAGGGAAAAAAAAATAATTAGGGAATTTATTATTTTTTCCACATTATGACTGAATTTTTAGTGTTGGGTTAGCGATATTATGAAGAATTAAGTAAAAGCTTACGTGAGGTCACTAAAGAGATGTCTTTGTTCATGAGTACGGGGAGCTTTGTATCCGGACAAGACTTGAGGGTGGGGAACCTATAAAAAAAACATCAACAAAAACTAACTTAAATGTTTAAGTGTTCAAGTAAGTCATTGCTATATATTATCACTACATTTGTATGAATGAATTGGGTATTAAACTTGGACAACAAGGCCTTTAAAATGCGGTTTAGTTTAGTATACTACTTGATGAAAAAAAAAAAAAAAAAATTGTCTTTTTTAACAAATTTTGCACACATTATTCATTAATTGATTTGTTTTGAGAGAGAGAGAGAGATACTTACAGCAACAAGATGTCCCGACCTCAATTTCATAGTCTTTATAGAAGTGTGGGTGCGCATGTGGTATTTCAAGTAATTGTCGTGAGGTGTAAAAGAAGCCGCAATGTGATTTGGAACACATAATCGATGTGCTTTGTCTATGTATTTCAATTGTCGAGTGATAGGATTGTAGGTGTTGGGAATTGGTATCCTTGGTCTTGATGATTTACTTGAATGTGTTGACATAGTGATCTAGATACTCTCTCTTTTCTTTTCTTTTTGCAAAATTTATCTTAAATAATAATAATTATTCCCCAAAAGTTTTATAAATCGCTTTATAATTTACTTTTGCATTTTCTTTTTTGTCTTTTTTTCTAAATCTTAAATCTCTCTACTAACAAATTATTTTTATAACAATTGAAAAACAAACAAGTCATTTAGTAGAAGATTAAGTGACAATTAGAAAGATGGGTGATGCACTAAGCAAAGCTATTCAGTTTATAAAGTGGTTATTAGGCAGTTAATTAGTCACAAACCCAAGCACATTGTGCCCTAATTCCTAATTAGGTTTTGGGGAGTTTAGTTCATTGAGTGCCCCTCCAATCTTCACTTTTACCCACTTATTGGGGGAAAAATAAAAATTCTATAATTTTTTTAAAAAAAAATTGTTATTGGTCTTGATTGTTGGATGGAAAAGAATTGGGATAAGCAAGTCAATTTTCATTAAAATTGAATGACTCCTTTAATGTTAAAAATCTTGAGGATTTAGGGTTGAAGAGAATTTTAAATCCTTCATGGAAACCATCCAACAAATGCAATAGAGGGATCTATCCATTGATTTGAAAAATGATGCAAACAAATCGTTGGATGGATCCAACATGGCAATCATCCATAGATGCATTAGCCAAATTTGGCTAATAAAAGATACAAAAATTAAGAAAATTCTAAACATCCCAATATATTTTTGGCTACCTACTTGAAACATGTATAGAAAATCTGGCAATTTTTTCTTTAAAATTTTTCAGGCTTGGGCAACTGAAAGTTTCAAAAATCACTTAATATAAGGATTTTTTAAATTTCACTTTTTGACGAAATTGTTGTGGATATTACTAGAGAAAGTATTAATTTCAAAAGTTAACATTTTAACCCATTAGGAGCCCTACTACTTCCACATATATTCATTTACGAGTGTTTGTTTACATGGACTTATCCAAATTTCAAACAAAATTCCTCTACCCATTTGCTCAAAACAAAATTAAATTGGTACTACGTACCATACCATGGGAATTAATACCACATGAATTTTGATTATGAAGTAGATGGCAAACATGGTTTGAATAAATTACTAGTTGTAGAGTTCAAAGAATTTATTGAGCTCAAAATGTTCAATTGCTAATGGTGGTAATCCCAAAAATTAAGTTGGGAAGCTTTCAATTTACAAAAGTTAAATGCAGAAAAAATTAAATACATCTATATTTGGTAATCATAATTCACAAGAGGAGTTTTGGACACAATAGTAGGACACAAGGCGTATTACTTTTGAGATGATTTCTCCAACTTGATCACCAAATAATAACTATGTTGCACAAGATGGCATTCATCACAAATTGGGGAGCATTTGTTTAAGTAATTACACATTTTTCATGCAAAAAAAAATCCACCCACTTATTAAAGAAACATAAACAAGTCTTCAAAACATAAGCAAGTCTTCAAGAAGTACTTGGGCATGTTTGTGCATAACCATTTTCATAGATTGATTTGGAGCTTTTCTGGATTCTCCTTGATGATTCTTCTTCTTCCAATGCTTCTACTAGAGAACAATGAAAGCCAATCTGGCACAAAATTCTACACCGGCAAGACCAAAAGAGAATGATCACTTAGCCATCATGTTCAATAGATAACAATGTGAGTGAGGAAAACTTAATTTGGAGCAACAAAGGTTGATGAGGTTGTTCCTACGGTTTTTATACAAAGTTTTCTTATGTTGGCAATGATGTGTATCTTAGATCAGCTTTAAAAGTATCTATATATCGTTGAAGCTTGTAAAGGATCTGAAGAGAAATTATTGAAGCCAAACTGAAAATGCCAACTCCTACCACTCCACATAACAATGTACATGTTTTCAATGGATTAATGCACATCTATCAATGTCTAGTGTCAAAATTTACATTCGCCACATGGTGCCTATGATCACCAAAGTTGAAACTAATGTAGAACAAAGATGGCCTTAAATGAACTATACATAGTAAACCCCCTTTAGAATCACGTCCTTGATGACCTTCTTTTTTTTGTGACATTAATGAATTGTGATTTAAATGTGTATTGTCACATTCCATATAAACCTGTACAAGATTGTGACTATAAGCAAAAGAAAACCTTACAAAGTAACTCTTTTATGCTAGAATAAAGGTGCCGATTGTTTAAATTTCTTACATGGGTTCTTCTAAGTTTTAATATGCATTATTAGACTTGAAAAACGTTGTGATTTTTACCTATTTTAACGTGATGATTTACATTGAATTTGAACTCCTTAACTACTAGTTGTGTATCTTGTCAACTACAATTTTTTAATTAAGATTTTTTACTTTTTTGGCAAGTTTGCATATCTTTTGCTTGCTTCCACTAGAAAGTTATTTTTTTCTTTTCTTTTCAACTAGATTCATTGTTGTCGATTTGCACAACCTGAACACAAAACAACACTAGCATTGTCAATATGAACTACAATTTTCAAAATCCTAATATTTGCCCTAAATTTCCCCCATTGTAGTCACATTTACAAAAAAAAAAAATTTACAAATGTTTTGTGCTACTAATGAGTGTGATAGTGACTCTAAAAAATGGTGTTTCTTAAAATAGATGGTTACCAAAAAATGTGTGACACAAACAAGAATGTGATTAAAATCGGCATGATTATAAAGGGGGTTTACTATAATGCCAAAATGCATGGAATATCTTGAAGAAAATTACATGGAGGCACTTATATTGATCAACTTTCAATGGAAGTTTCATGTTTGAACTTATGTTTCAAATTTTGTGATTGGAACTATATTTACTCAATTTAAGGCATCATGAATAATCTGTCACTAAGTGTGTTTAACTTTGGTTTAAATTCATTGAACATAAGATGCAATATGACTGGGAAATGGGGTTGGTGCATTCCACTATATGCCTACACAAATACCAAGTTTAAAAGAAAGATGGAAACGATTAGAATTGGTAATCCTACCAAGGTAGGTCTAGTGTTGGCAAGGGTTTGAAGCCTCAATCTTCGAATATAGAAGTGGGGACATGGAAGCACTTGCACGGGAGTGACACAAATCAATCTAAAAGTAAAATCATGAACAACAGTAACCCAATTTAAAAGTACTAACATTTGTTTTACATTACTTGGAAGAAGTGTAAGTTAGGATATATTAGTGAAGTAGGATATGCAAAGGCTTCACAAGTGGAATTTCTAGTTACGATAATTATGGTTCATGATTTAGAACCAAAAGATGGAAGAGAAATATTGGTATCACAATGTTGTTTACCAATTAAGCCAAAGGATTGTTTTGTTCAAAATCCAATTGAACATTGTTGAAGTGGCAATTGCCAATTCTTAGAATGTCATTTGTTTTTTGCAATGACAATTTGAAATGCTAAATTATAATTGTTGACGTGTTTCAATTGGCAACAACATTATGTGAACACTCAAATTATATAATGATATGGGCACATGTTTGTAAGATCGAAGAGGGCAATGTTGAAATCGATATGTGAATAGCCTTGTAGACCTTTTAGAAAGTCATAATTCAACAAACTAAACATAATTCATTTCAGCAAGTATGATGCAAAGTTGTTGTAACAAACCAACCATGGACCAAACATTAGCACATCAAGGTGTCCATCTTTGTGGAAAACCAGGAAATGCATTCCAATTGAAGGGAATAGATGACAAATCTTGCAATCCAATGTGGATTTTGTTAGACTACAAAAGCCCAATTGTTTTGGTTGGTATGAATAGCACTATTTAGGCTAGCTTCATAGAAAGATGATTTTGAGTCACACCCATTTAGTTGGTCAAAAAATGTTAAATCACATTCAAAAGTGATGAGATCAAAAATAAAATAATGCTGAAATTATGAACCTCAAGTTTAGTACTTCCTACCCTTCAAAGGTTTGTGTTTAGTAACAATTACGCCTTGTTCCATGTCATAAGAAGATAAGCATGCACAACAAGGGGAGTACATGGGACAAAGGACCAAATGTTGCATTAATTTTTAGGAGTTGGATCATATAAGTTCACATATTGACATCAAGGGAGTACCAAAAGGGCCATGTGGAACATGACTCCAAACCTAGGCCAAAATGCATATGCCAAACTAGTTTGGTCTTGGGATAGAACATATTGGCATAATGTCAAACACTAAACAATTATATGTATATTATGTCTTTAAAAAATGTATACATACCAAATACATGCTTGCTCATGATCTTATGACCTATTGTTACTATGTACCATATCTAGGTCTTTGTTTTAGGGTTATTAGACATTTTTGTTTTAGGGGGTGTATGAGACTTGGCTTGGAGTTGTGATGCATTTATTTTTAGGGTTGTTTCATGTTTGATTAGGATTGTTTACATTTGTCTTAAAGGTTTGGGACATTTGGCTTAGGGTTTAAAGAAAGCTAATTTCAAGTTATGATATATTTGATTTATTTATTGCAAAGGAAGTTTGGCTTAAGGATTGTCGTAAAATTGTTGTAAAGCATGTGACATTTGGTTGAAGTTCCAAAACATTTGAAGTTCGGTGAGGCGCTCAGGATCAGGCCTTCCACGAGAGAACATGATTTTTAGTTGCTTGACTCCTTCACCATAAAAGATATGTCCTTTGCTCGGACACCATTGCAGGCAATGCACTTTTTACATACTATACAGCTAGAGTGCAAGAATTCCTTTTTTGATGATATTTGAGGAAAAAAAAACAAGTGAAAAACTCCAACAATGCTAACAAGTTATAAACAAGTCATTCATTTTTATTTTTATTTTTATTTAATTTTTTATTTTCAATTAATTTATTAATTTACTCAGGTAACTTGTTTTCTCATCACTTAAATTGACCAGGAAGGGTGATTAGTATGCCAGGCTCTCAATGGCTTTGGATACCCATTTTACTCAATGACTTTGAGTGAGTTCTGGCTTGCATTGCTTTCAACCCAAAACGAGCATTGGCTGTTGTAACACACACACAAATTTAGGGTTTAGGGTTTAGGGTTTAGAGACATTTCTTAAGTATATATGGAGGGCACCTTCATACACTATATTGATGTTACACCTAAGTACATGTGAGGAACATATTGTAGGTGCCTTACATATTGTAGGCGTAAGGCACCTCAGGCTCTTAGCCCCTTGTGATCCACATCTACAAATATTTAGGCTTACGATTATAATAAATGTTCACCTCTCGTGCTTTAAGATGAGGGGTAATGTGAGGGGACATTCCTGAACCGTGCGGCCTGACTTGGTTTGATAGCCTTGCCTTAGGCCCTTTATTTTAGGATTATGCCTACAGGTCGGGGACACTCCTTAAATGTGGGGCCAGATTTTAGGGTTATGACCTTATCCTAGGCCCCTTATTTTAGGGTTTAGGGTTTAGGGTTACTGGAGTGTGTGGAAGGAAGAAGAAGGCCTGAAGAAAAAATATGATGATGGGTCAAATGACTCTCTCTCTCTCTCTCACTTGGCTTGGCTTGGCCACAAGGAGAATTAAAATCTTGAGTGTCCTGCAGGTGAAAAAAACTGACATAGAACAACTAAACTGTACAGTGGGGGGGAAATCAAGGGCTTTCTGCAGAAGCACATCCAGCCAGGGCTTGAAGCTCATTTCATTGATCTGCATTAAAGATGTGTGTGATGATGGTGTTCAATCATTTCTGGTGAGGAGGTGAGTTACTTACTACTAGCCTCTACTACTGCATGCAATGCAAGTGTGGTGATGACAGGAGAACAGAGAGACATAAGAGGAACAATCTTTTGGCCAGATCTTTCACACTAGGCTAAGTAAGATTAGCTCACCCAAAAGAGGGATTTTTTTTTGTTGTTGTTGTTGTTGACTTGGGGTTACCCACCATAGTACCATAGTTTGGACAGCTGACTATAGAACACATTCAAGGCTTGAAGGGTTTTTAGGGTTTAAGGTTGTTGGAACATGTAAGTAAGTACTCAGGCAGTCAGGATTGTCAGTTGGGTCAGAGCTCATTTGCATAGGCTTCAAATGTCAGACATGATAAGCCTTATAAGTTCTAGTTAGCCTACCCAAACCACCTATCTATCTACATAATTCAGGGCTTTAGGTTTTAGGGTTGTAGGTTTAGGGTTGAGGGTAAAACTATATTGGTCTTTTCACACATATTACACTATTATTTATTATCAACCTTATTAAACATCACATGTATTTCTACATTCAAATGGATGAAACCCACAAAGTTTACTACCTCATCCTCATGTGTCATGAGACAAGGCCTATTATTATTGCTATAAGATAAACCTAAACCCTAAACCATACTTTGTTATGCTGATTGCAGACCAAAATAAATGTCCATGGATGCATGAAGGAAACCATGCCATACCATGTTCTCTTGTCTATCTCAAACAGCCTTTTTTTTATAAAAAAAAATTGGCGAAATTTCACCAAAAAGTGAATTTCAAATTTCAAAAATTAAGTGATTTTGCACATTTTTTAGTTGCCAAAGGTGAGGAGGAATTTTTTTTTATATAAATTGCAAAAGTTATACTTACTTTTGGTAATGTTTTTTTCCTTTAAAAAGTGCCATCAAATTTGATTTTTTTTTTTCCTAAATCAATTTGTTTTCATTATGTAAAACCTACAATATTGCTCACTTGAATCTAAGGAGACTCGTACTTCCGAAGCTCGGTTATGATTGCTTTTGATAATCTACTATACAAAACAAATGATTCTCATTTCATGTTTTACTCAATTGTGGTTTTTATGTTTTCCCTTCATGATTACACAAGTGTGTGGTTACAAACAAAAAAATCTTTCATCATTTATTCAAGATCTTTCATAATTGTAAATTTCCTTTTGCAAACAATACTATGAAGATTTTCATTTATACTTTGCATCATGGTTTCATATTTCATTGTATACCAACCTTGGGCATTTAGTAGTGGGAAGTTGAACCCAAATGGGTCATCATGTTCTAGTATCACATATAAAAACCATTCATGCCAAAACATCAATTCTATCTCATCATTCCCATACAAAATGAGTACCAATTCAAGCAACAAGTTAATTCTTAAAATAAATTGACATAATTAAAACCCAGAATTAAATTTTTAATAACTGGTGGCTCCAAAACCCACCCCTGATACCCACCAGATACCCACCAGGTATCATGGATTTTATTTTATTTTAACTAATTTTCTGCTGGTGCATTATATGTAGGTCCACTCCTTGGGCATTACCCGACATGAACTTACTCAAAACACAAGTTACCACCAATAGTCAAGGCGAGGTGAGGTGAGGTGAGGCTCGTGTGAGTGCCAAGACTATTATTCACAGTCACCAAGCTCATAACTCAAGCTGGTTACCAGACATAACTTACATTGTAAGAGGTTCAAGAGCTTACCCATAACCATCTTGTTCATGGATGATTTTCATCTTGTAACCAGCTTGTAGTTGAATGAATCAACATGTAACCCTTCTCTCAATGGATGAAAAACTCATCACCTATGTCTGTTGTCTGGATGAAGTATGCAAGAACAAAGATGAGGGAGAGAGGTTATGTATTTGCATCCTGAGCAACTAGAGGAGGGCCAAACAGAAGCTTGGGAACCTCTGCACAGACCAGTTCATTAATTAAGAAATACATTCACATGCGTCTACCTAGTTAGTAGTCAGTGAGTGCCTTGCCTACTTACCTACCTACCTACCTACTTACATACCCACCAAATGTGATCGTAATATATCCTACTCATTATAGTATGGAATAGTCCCTCCCCACCCTCAAAAAGCATCATTGGCCATTGAAGTTAGCACAAGTTATGAGCATAATAATACTACTAGCAATTTTGTAAAGTACATAATTTTGATTCTAATCCAATCTAAGAACATTGAAACACTATCACCGGATCCTAAGCCCCTTAATTTTTTGAATGCCCCTTGCCCTCGGGGTTTTATCTTAGGGTAAAGATGGGTGTCACATTTTGCTATATAGACTTTTCCTTCATCTATAACAAAATGTGTCCTCTATTCATTATGTGATTTCACTAGATTTTGAGTGAATTTATTCAATTTGATTGTACAACAAAATGTGTCCTCTTTTATTCATTATGTGATTTCACTAGATTTTGAGTGAATTCATTCAATTTGATTGAACACAGACAATGAATTCATTGGTCCACTGAACGATAACTAATAAACTACAACAATATTTTGTAATAATAAAATTTTTAAAAAAATTTTAAAATATTTTTTTTCCTCTGTCCCCATTGAAATTTCTTTGTAATTTTTTTGTGTGTCATGTATCACATGTTGACCCATGGAATGTATTGCCCCAAA
>Ga0116231_10009064_pt1 | contig 17059 bp, 11 predicted proteins | sample S1TSphgellanicum_2_FD_89695 | JGI IMG/M metagenome (GOLD analysis project Ga0116231, IMG submission 89695) | Host-associated microbial communities from peat moss isolated from Minnesota, USA - S1T2_Fd - Sphagnum magellanicum MG | ecosystem: Host-associated > Plants > Peat moss > Unclassified...
CCAACAAAGGGGGCATGTCATAAGTTTTTAGAAAGCCCTCATTGAAGGCTTTCCAAAACCTTATGACAACCCCCCCCCGCCCCCCCCCCTTAATGGTGACCAAAAACTTTCAATCGCCATAAAAACGGTGATTAAGATTTTTTGGTCACTATAGGGTTGGCAACCAAAAACTTTTTGGTCATCGCAAGATTGGCAACTAAAATTTGTTTTTGATCACCCTTTGTAACGAGATTGCCCAAATGTTAATGAAAAGTTTTCTATGCCCGTCCTAATGGACACATCAAAACAGATGCTGACATGACGCTTAACACAAAATGGCCGTGTCACGTCAATTTTAACAACCCTAATTTTGATGCCAAGTTAAGTTTGTGCATTTTTTGTTCCAATGTTGTGTCGATTGCAAAAAAGAATTTGGATACTCATTCATGAATTTTGAATCATTAAGTATAATGGAAAATCATGATTTAGTGTACGTATTAGCAAAGGGAACTTGATTGTAATTCCCTTTTGGCCCCAACCAACGTAGTCGTACAATTCCTATGAGAAATGCAAATGTCGTTTTTTTTGTTTATGGGTTGAATAAAGTATTATGGTAGTTTGAACCTCATTGCATATTACCCCATTCAAATTCCTTAATATTTATGACATGATAATCAAAGCCATTCAAGTAGTCCAACAAGGTATAACTATATAACATTTGAAGTATAATTTGCAAATCCTAAAGGAACATTGTAAATTCCAAGATAAATTTGGGACAATGCCAAAAAATATGAAAAGTGTTAAACAACCCCTATCTTCCTTTGTAATTTAACCAATTTTTAAGAGGTAATTTATTGCTTTTGAAATTCTTTGTAATGGGTATGGAGGTTTTATTGTCACTAAAAAATGGACATTTTAAAATGCATCTTTTGTTGAATTTGGGCAAATAACAAAATTTGAGCTTTGGTGCACACCTCCTTCATCATGGCGCTCCTACATGCCAATAGGAGCCAAGCTTGCCCCCTTAGGTAATTGTTTATCCTAGAATATTCTTAAAATCTTTTAGGAACATTTTGTTAAAAAATTGAAAAAAATCAAAATGGACCCAAAAATATTTTGCAACATATTATTTTGAAAATATATGTTTAAACTTTTAGAAACCTTGCTCAAATATGTCATGTTTCAAGAATCTCTTGTAATAAGAGTCTTTCCAATGCTAAAAAAAACATTGGTTACATTTGCTTTGGCTCCTATTAATGCATTTACACCCTATCAACACAACAATGCATGTACTTAGTCATAATTCCCACCATCAAATCATAACATACTTATAAAACATAGAGAATTAATGTAAGATTCCTTGTTAGTAACCATATGCAATATCTTAGAAATTGTTCTAAAAACCCCTTGTCATGATCCTTTATAATACACCGTTGAAACATCAATTGTGACAATAAACCAAAAGAAAAGAATTAACCTCTAACCACACTTTCTTAGGATTGGTGCACAACTCAAATAAAATAAAACCACTAATGTTGGGTACAAGACATTAAAGGCCTCCTAGCACTAGGCTAATAAGTGGATTTACAAGACTTCACCCACTCATTCCACCAATCTCATCTCCTTGCACAATCTTTAACATTTATTATAATGCTTACATCTACCTACGTGCTTGCAACTCCACCTTCTTATGGAAACATACATACCTTTTTCTAACTATTAACCCACTACTAAAATGTGAGTTTTTTTGCTCCTTTGACATTTGTTTCCATAGTAACTATTGTGGTTGGGTAGACTATTAAAACTTTATTTTCTCTCCAAACTCATTTAAAAAATCTCTTTGTAAAAAAAAAAAAACCTCAAACCCTAATCATTGTGAAGTAGAAGAAAGCCAAATAGTGCAATAGAAAATTTAAGCCCCACATATAATTGACCCAATTCCCAAAACTTCAACATCCTTGAGCAATGATTTCCTTAAATTTTGGCATTTCATTGAATGAATAATTTTTAAAAAAAAAATCATTTCAAAAAATAATTTAATTACCACCAAACTTGAAAAGGTGCTATGATATCCTAAATAGGAGAAGCACACCCCTCTTCCCTCAAAAGTGGCCACGGAAAAGAAAAGGACAATATGATAATAACAATTGAGTAAGAGTTTATTACACATAATGCATTGGAAGTCATTTAGATTTTTTGACGACATACATATTACTATGTTTTGAAATAAGTTATATGTTGAATTAACACTTGTCATCTTGTAGGATAATCACACCCATCATCAAATATACGTCAATGAACAAACATTTTTAGATTTTCCTTATTTTGTTTTGAAAGATCTAAAGAGTTATGGGTGCACCAAGTGGAGGTTTGCATTATTTCTTTGCACTCCAAAAGCATTCAAGTAATATAAAGTTATACTCTAAAAAGCACGTAATGTGTTTTTTTTTAACAATAAAGCACTTTATTTATAAATTCATATTTTCTTCATTTTTGTCCATTTTGAACAATCTAAACAACTATGGGTGCATTAAGAAGAGTTGTAAAAAACCACTTTGAACTCCATAAGCAAAGGATCAACAAAGAATAACCATGCAAAAAAAAGTGTGTGAAATCTTTAAGTGTATTTCATGCTAGTGATCAGACACTAACCCCACTTACTTCTATACCCCCATATCTTCCTTTTTTTGAGTGATTTGAATGGTTGTGAATGTGCCAAGCAAAGCTCTATATAAACCTTTTGAACTTTATAGAGACAAAGGAGAAATGCCTTAGGATTCAAACCCTTTTAGAGCTTACGTATTTGGTCACCAACCTACTTAACATACATACTTTATTAATTTTATTGTTATTTTGGGTTTCCAACATTTACATATGGGCTCTATTTTGACAAATTATATGTAGATTTTGTCCTTGATCATCTTGTCAAGATAGAGGATTGTGATACTACCTACCAAGATGATTGTGGAGTTGAGTTAGGATCTCCCAATATGAGTCCCTAGTCTTTGTCATCTCACTTCTAAGGAATTCAACTTGGATTTAGGTGTCTAAACTCCTCTCCTTTTGTCCTTCCACTAGTTGTATGAATTGGTGCCCTTATTAATAGAGTTTAATAGGTTTACAATAGACACAAGCTTGACATTGTTATGTCTTGATTCGGGATCTAGAATTTCATCTTCACCATCATAATTATAAGGCATAGTAGTAGACACAAGTCTTTGGTGATGAGCAAGATAGTGTGAATGGGGTTGTCCTTGGGATGACCAAGTTGGAGAGCTTGAGGTCGAACTAAGGATCACAAAAGCTGATGTGTAAATACACACATGCCATAAACTGCTTGCACACAAACATATTAGTGGGGCTATTAAACATCAAATGAGCTTAAACCCCCCTCCCAAATATTAATAAAAATATTTATTAATATTACTCTAGAAGCAATGAAAAAATAAAAATAAAAAATTATTTTCTTTCTATATTAATATGGTGAAAAAATAATGTAACTTCATTTACCTATGCCATATCCAATAAGTATCATCTGTCTCTAGGAGCCAACTCATGCCGGCAAGGGTTAAAATGGCGAGGCCAACTATTAAATATACCCAATGGAACCGTCCTCTCATCTTGCCCAAAAATTCTTTTGCTTGTCTATGCATTGCCTCCCATATTCTGAACCAAATTCAAGACATACCCACACACACCCACCAACCCTAAACCCTAAAATGGCGTATGGACAACACTTAACACTTTAAGTTATAATTCATAGTAAGTTAAACTACATAGGTGCATGTCCATATGCATTATAGGTATAGGACCCAAAGTTCATCCCATTTGTGGTTTTGCTATGACCATTAGAAACTAAGGTGTCATCACATTAGGTTGAAAGCCAAACCTCAAATGGACTCCTTGAAGAGGAGCCATGGTGGATATTTGAAGCCAAGAAGGGATTTGATGTTGGAGGTGCCAACATTCCATAGCCCACCCAATGACCAAGCCAGCCATTCCAATCAACACAACCAATAACACATTCCATGCACTGCAAAACATACATACATGGAATCCCTTTGCTTTAATTAAGGCTCTTATAGGGGGCCACCACCTCCATGATCAAGCAAAATTGCAAAAGAGCACTTACCTACACATATGTGTGCATTCTATGGTTGTTGATAACAAGTGAAGTGGTCAAGGATTAAACAAAAAATTTGTATTTGAGTCTAATTTGTATTAGTAAGTATGGTTGATGATGGTTTAGGGTTTACCTTGTGGCATTTTCTTTGGTAAAAGCTGCAGCTATAATTGTTGCACCCATTTGAAATGCACCTTTGATGCTATGGGCAAAGGATGCAATATACACACAAGTCATAACCACAGCTAGGAATGAAAGCCAGAAGTCCAGGAACTAAGCTGCCATCCAGCACATTATTCTTATTGGGTTGTGTATAAAAAGCTCAACTTTTTCTCTCTTCAAACACTATATACATCACATGTGTACACATGACTACAAAGTACATGAGAACATATCACCCACCCATTGTCACTAACCTTTTGCCCAACACTAATCAAGGGCAAATAGACAACTCCTCACCTTGATTTTATTTTATTTTTGGGCCAAATTTTACGATATGGCAAAATAAATTCCTTTGAAATGGTGAAAATTTAGTGATTGTTTGGGTTTCTAGTGGCCAACTTTTGAAAAAAAAAATCTAATTAGAAAAAAATTGCTAGATTTTATCTTTAGTTCTAGTAAGTAGCTAAAAATATAGAAGGGTGTTAATTTTTTTTTTCATTTAATTTTTATTGTCAAATCTAGCTAAATCATCTTATGAATCATCAACACAAAATAACTTGCAGGGTGTAGCCATAAAAAGGAAAAAAAGATATTGATGTTTGTCGAAAATGTTGAGAATTGAACTCCCAATTTGTGTAAAAAATATTTATTGTCCCAACCATTATTGGATTACTATTACCAAAATACACAACAAAAGGTGTACTTTGCATATACTTGTTCCTCAACCGTCAAAATTTTGGAAAATTAAATTTGAAATCGCCTAACATCACTTTCTAAAATAAAAATAAACATTTGACAAAGAAGTGCCAAACATCAGTGGTAAGGGTACAATATGCAAGGAGGGGAGGATAATCAATCAAACACACCTGGAGAGTGTCGTAAGAAAGAGCACACCACCCACCAGCATCACATGAATGATAAATGGCACTTGTCACTCCACTTAATGTATAAGTCACCCACTCTGAATAAGCCTGAAATATGACATAAAAATTTGTGTATTTTGTTTGAATAAGGTTGGATAAAAGTAGGGTTAGACTCTCTAATTGTTTACTCATCATGCTTAGAACTAAATGTAACTTATTAGAGTTATCCGTAAAACTACCCTTGTCTTCACATCTATTTCACCCCCTATCCCATCTTGTAGTGGTAGCTGCCAAGGAAGGAAATTTTATTAAATTTCATTCCAATATGAAATGATGAAATTTAACATTTAATGAACAAGGTTCGAGAGTAACTATAGTAGTTGTGCAGGTAGGAGCAGTGAAAATATATGTAATAGCAGTGAAAGCGCTCAAGAAAAAGCAAAGACAAGACAAGATGATACTCAGTTTACCACCAAAATTGGGGGAAAAACTAGTTTGGGGTCCCAATTATTTCATTTTGTAAAATTTTCATTCCTAGTCACAAGTTTGATGCCCTATTATGCCGTTCTCGCCCCCCCCTAATCATGTGACTTTACAGATAACTTGATCGAGACTGGAAAAAATGATGTTCACTTAGATTGGGCATCTAGGTACAGGGGTTAGAAGACACATACATACATGGTGGTGAAAAGCCCACATGCTAGGCAATATTGCAGCTAAATTAGATCCAACAAGTGCCCATATGTGAACCATCTTTTCTGCTTCAACCCCCCAATGAGAAAACAACCTAATATTAACTACACCAACAACATAATTATTTTTGAATGTTTCTTCATGTATTCAACTATTTTCAACAAAAATATATATTATTTCCTTACAAAGGGCATTTGATGGGTAGTTAAATTCTCTTAAAATAATAATAATGATAATAATAATAATAATATCTTAAATGGTTGCAAGAATTACTAACCAAATGGAAGGAGGAGCAACAATGAGCAATCATGGCCTCCATGTGTTTCATCACAATGGCAATAACTGCCCAGTAATAGAAAAAGGGGGTGCTTAGGGGACCTACTAGTGGACATGCTATTTAGTTGTCCAATATTATTAATTATGTTATTTCTTCAGTAATTCAATGAAAATAGAAAACTATTTCAAAATATAAAATAAAATAAAATAAAATAAAATGGGTAACTATTTATTTTACCTGAAGAAATGGAGTTGGCTTGCTTCATTTGTAGTTTGGCAACTTCCATGCCCGGAACATCCATTCAAGCACCCATGAATTGTTACATGTATATGTGCACCTCCATTTGTTGTGTACCCACTTGTATTTTGTCTACCACTATGTTCATTTTGCAAGTGTTCCCTGGAATTTACAAAATGGTGACATGAGTAAAGCAAAAGTAAGTAGAAAGAATGAGGTCATTGGAGTTGTCCCCAGATTGGGACCAAACTGGGGACCAAATGAAAAGTTGGGATGAAAACAACACAGGGGAAAAAAAACAAAGGACCAACTAGTTTTCTCACTTAAATTGGTCCTCAAGGGAGTATACCACCCCTGGTTTTGGATTTGCCTTACTTTGTATTTTGACTTCTATTTTTCATTAAATCAAGTCCTTGTCAGAATCCTGTTAATCTTCTAAAATGATACCCATTTTCATCAAACAATACCGAATTTTGCTCATTTTTACAAACATGCCCAAATTGGGTATGAAACATGGATTAGAGGCTCAAACTAGGGCCCAAAGATAGGGTCGGTTTATGGATAACTCTATTGTATCTTGAATTCAACACCCATTTTTAAGATCTCCATTGTTGGATTTTAGTGTATGATATCATAACAAATTCATGATAAATTCCACCGTTACCAAAACAAAATTTGAGTTGTGAAGTTACAACAACCTCATGCTCGAATTTGCCAAAGAGTTGGGATTATTGCCATCAATCAAAGAAGAAGCTTTACTATTTGTATCTTTCTCCAAGGTCGAATTGTCGTTGATCTGTTGTGATTGGACACCGAGACACCACATTCCTTCAATCGGGAAAACCACATCCAAAGATTGTTTTCTTCTTTCAAAGACATTAGAAGATTGGAGGAACTCAAGAGTAGTTGTACTCAGATCCCAGATTTCATTTGTGGGTATGCCTTCAAAGCGGATGTAAACATCAGAAATTAAATTCCATGTATGTCTCAATTGTATGCTCAAAACAGCTCCTGATGTCCCTTTAGGAACCATAATAAGAAAATAGGTCCAATTTTCATGACGAGTATTGTTGTTCAATGCGACTGGAAGGGACAATTCAAGACAATTCAAAATCTCCACCGGCACCCATTGAAAATATGAAACTGGCTTTCCAATCAAAGTGTAATAAGAGTCAAATGGGGATTCATATGCGGTCTCCATTAATTTTCTCTGAAAGCCAAATTTATCACAATTTAGGATTGAAACATTGTGAACTTGGATCAAGTGAACAAACTGCTTAGTTAAAATCCAACTATCCAACAAGTGATTTACAAAGTCCAAATAGAAGTCTAAAATTCCATGAACACAATTGAGATTTAAAGCGAAAAAACAAACATAAACAATCAATGTAAAAATCACTAAATACAAAAGAAAAAAAGTGAAAGAAGATATTGATTGGTTAAATCTCACCTCCAAAGGAATAAGAGTTGTTTTACATTCAGCACCCTGTGTTTTGGTATTACAGCTTTCAAGTCTCCAATATAAGTTAAAATTGATCATGCCCGAAATTTTTTCACCAACTGGATTAAAAACCCCAATGTACCACAAACCATGCTTGGGTACATCAATTGTCAATGCATTCAATGAAAGATGCATTTGATCTTGTGATTGTTCTGGTAACGCTCCATATCGAGTAGAGTGGTATAATTTGTTTAGCCCCGTATCGCTCTTGAAAGCCATTGGACTAACAACTGTAATGATATCAAGTTTGAAATAATATTGTGCAACGTCTAATGAGTAGTATTTCCATTCCCCGGGTTGAATGTTTTGGTCTTTCAATACCACCCAATTGGCATCATCCAAGAAGGCAGAATGATCTTGAATTGAGCTACCAGAGAGAGGTTTTAGGTCATGATGTTTTAGCTCTTCATGTAAACTTCCATCAGATGGGTGCCAAGCAGTTGTGTAGAAATGATCAATTGGGAGGTAAGAGCAAAGTTGTGTCACAGTTATATTGCAATTCGGGCCTCGAAGAATAGGGGAATTGCATTTAAAAACTATAACGTGTAAACCAAAGGTGAAGGTTTTTCCACGTGAAATCTGCAAAAATCCTTCCAAAAAGACTTTCAATTTTAGAAAAGCTCAAAAAAATGGGTGCAAGGATTAATAAAGAGTAGCCCTAGCAATAAGACAGAAGTTGAAATTACCCAGGTTCATAGAGAAATTCCAAGGTCCTGTACATAATGAGAATTTACCATTTTGGATTGAAACCGGGAAGGATTGGAGTTGCTAAACACCCCAATGTACCACACTCCTGCCACCACCTTCATAACAAACAGATGTTCAAAACATTCATTATTAGCTTTTGCAAGGTTTACAAAACTAGCTTTGAACAATTTTCATTGTAAACAATTGACATGCATGTTATGTGATCTTGAGGTCTTTATGTGTGTTGCTTACCTGCATATTGCTTAGATAGATTAGGGTGGAATTGTGGAACCATGCACATTGCCCTTTATCAGAGACATTTCGTACCCTGCCTGTTGCCATGGCTGCCTCCTCAATTGTCTCCCCTGTCATGAATGATCAAACAAGGGGAGAGATCACACATCCAAATTTTGGGGAAACATCGATTGAAAGCAAAAAATGAAGAAAAAACAGCAATCATGCAAGAAATAATAAAAGGCATAAACATGAATTTATGAAGGTGATGAACATTGCATACAAATAGTATTTGGAAGAGGGGGTCCACCGAGACGGAAGCATATCACAGGCACCTTTGTTTCAATCCAATTGTCTTCCTTTGCCTATTAGCCACCAAAGCACCCGAGTACATGAAGAATAGCTAGAATCCTGCGATGGGTTTTTCACAAAATTGTAAAATTGTTGGTACTTACACAAAATTTTCCCTAGAAGTGTTCACTTGCACAAAGCTTTTGGAAATAAATTTGAATCAAGATACATACAGCAAGGTTCCTTTTCTAAGAGCCCTTTCTTTTTGGGTTGGAGAGCTTACAACCATCCAGTTTCTAGACAACTCAATTTTGAATCGAGAAAACGCATCCACCACTTCCACTGCCATTCAAATTTCTTAAATGATTAGTAAGCCAGCCTGAAGCCAATATGAAAAGCCTCATCTTCAAAACTCAGTCCAAATCTTAAAGCTCTAAGCTTTTCCCTCTTGGTGTCACACATTTGGCAAATACATGAGATTCAAGCCAATCTTGTATTATGTGCACTAGCTTATATCAAGTCATTAATAAAAGTTTGATATCTATTGTGTTTACCATATGGTGAGGAATGAGGATCAGGAGGATTCATAAGTGCACAAGGCAGACCAGAAATTCAATGTTGAGAATTGGAACAAACATAATCAAAATACACATACCTTGAAAATACTTCCAGTTGTAGGGACCCACTTTTAGATTTGGGTAGTTTAATGCATTCACTACTGATGAACTCAAAGGATCATCATATTCCGCAGAATCCTTTGAACTTTCTACATTTAAGAAGCCACTAATTGAGGTTTGGAAAATCACAAAACATATCATCATGAGGTAAAGTGCTAGTATCTTAGGTTCATGCTTCATCTTGTGCCTCATGATTTACTGAGACCTAAAGAAAATCTGAAAATGGTTGCAGGAAAAACACAAAAAAAAGGTACCCAAAACTTGCAAATTTATGCAACTAAAAAACCTACATTTGGTTAATGCCAGTAGTTCCAAAATTTTGAAATGATAAGCAAATTGAGAAAAAAATCTTAAAAAGTAGTTATAAATAGTGTTGTTTTCTGGGGCCATGCAATGCATTTTGGAATTGGTTGTAATCATAAGGCACCCCTAATACTTAAATCTCTTCATGAACTCAAAACTCCACAACACAAATTCTAGACAATTTGCGATTTGTTATTGTTACCCGCAGGAAACTCAAACACAGAACTCTTATCAAAATCACAAAGTTGGAATCCAATAAAAGATGTTATGAGAAAAAGCCAAGAATTTTTTGCATATTGAAAGGCAATCTAACAAAATCTTTTTATTTCCTAGAGAAGAAAGGAAGCAGCAATTTGTATGTTCAAGATGAAGAAGAAAAAGGAGGGAATTAGTTTCACATGAAAATGCTAGCAGAACATTAAAATCAGAACACCAAACTCTAAATTCACTCTAAATTCACTTAAGAATTTTTTGTCAAGAATCTAGATTTAGGTCTCCTCCAGTGTTGGCCGGGTATTAACTAGGGCATCAACATGGGTATCATATGCCCTAACTGAAGGGCAATGATCAACAAAAAAAGAAAGTAGTTATACCCTATTTTATACCCTATTTGAGTGGGCCTTGCTTCTCCTATACACATGCAATGCCTTTACATAGGTGGGAATGTGTTTTGAAAAACTCACAACATGCCTTGGTGAATGGGCTTCTTTCATAGTGAACATGTGCATGGCATAAGGATTTAGGTAAGTAATTCATGGTTTTTGCATCAATGAATTTAATCAAATTGTGCTTACTATGTAACGGAATGGCATGTCCATAAGGGTTCATTTTGTTTCAATTCGTGGATTATAATCATAAATAAACTAATCAATAATTGCCATACATAGTCACAACCATCTTGCATATCATGCAAACTACACTAAGATTATTTGATTTGTATTAAGAAATGCCAAAACATGAAATCCACAAATGTAAAATGAATATATATATATATATATATAAGTTTGGATATATATAAACAAACAACAAAATTATTTCAATTTACAAATCAAATAATATGAATTGTTTCAAAATAATAATAATTTATGTATGTGAGGTGAATTGTCAAAGATAATTGCCACAGTTGATGCAATTATGTGTGTGGGGTTGTTCTAGGAATGAGAATATCATGAGAGGTGGGAAGTCAACCTGAATTCTCATAACACCCCTTGTGATTCAAATGCAACTATTTCCTAACTTTTTAGTTACCTCTAGAAACACAAGTACAAATGTGGTGAACATCACCTTTTTCCCTTGCTTTTTTAGTGAATTTTTTTTTAATTCAATAAAAACCCTTTGAGCTTATCTCTAGTCATTTACATACTTTGTGCAACAATTTGTTTAGTGCACAATTCTTAACCAAGGTTTCTGTCACCAAGTTCATTGTAACTTGCTTCAGATTGGATTACACTATCACCACTCCCAACCCCACCATTGCCACTCCCAACCTTAACTTCACCATTACAAACAACTATACAATTAGCAACATGGAGAGGAGAACCTTGTGAAGTTTCTACAACCCCATTCAAGAAAAGTCATGTTTTAAGTTCATTGTCAATTGACCTTGAAAGTTAAACCAAGTACACTGTATTATGAGATCAAAACAAAAAAATAACATAAAAATCGCAAGCACAACTATTTACCAAATTTGTAATGTAGACTTCAAATTATCACTAGCAATGCTCACAAATGTCAAAGAAACATCACAAAATAGGTGCCAAACAAATCACCAAAATTGTAGTGTTCACAAAACATTGGTCATGCATTACAACAAAAAGTGTCCCTGTACGCTAAGTGATTTCATTAAATTTTGAGTGAATTCAGTGGTTTTAGTAAATGGGGACAAATTGGAAAATAGTGAATTCACTAGTCTAATGAATGGGGATTAATGAATTGCACTCACATTTTGTAGTAATGATGGAAATCCATTGTTCATGAAGCAACACACAGATCATTAACATCGAAATTTCAACCCTTGAAGCAAATTTATTAATGTTTGTGAACAAAGCAAGTGCTAAATAAAACATTGAATTCAAAGTGCTCACAAAGCACCCTGTAGATCTGATGATCACAAAGTAACGCACAAATCACTAACACCAAACCTTAAACCCTTGAAATGAAACAATGTTCATGAATCACCTTGCAAATTTAGTGTTCACAAAGCAACACACACATCACCAAAACTTAACTCTAAACCTTCAAAACAAAATAATGTCCATGAAATAGGACTTGTCAAATAATCGATCACCGAAATTTGAGTGTTCATGAAGCACCCTACAAATCCACTATTCACAAAGTAGCACATAATTCATTAACACCAAACCCTAAAGCTTAGCTTGAAATGAAATTAATGTTCATGAAGCAGGTGCCAAATGTCAAATCATCGAAATGGGAGTGATCATGAAAACCACAAATCGAATGCTCAAAAAACATACACAAATCATGAAACAATAGACATTGGATCACCAATATTGCATAGTGTTCATGAAGCATCATAGATCCAACATTCACAAAGCACCAAAGATCCAATGCTCACAAAACACAACACACACCACTATTGTAATGCTCATGAAACACCATGAAAAACATTAATAACAATAAACAATGTTCATGAAAATTTGTTGAACAAAGCATCACATAGATCACACAACTGATGAAAGAAAAATAACAAAATAGACAACATATTTGAATCACACAACCTAGGAACTTATGAAGTAAGAAAAACAAACTTGCACATAAGACTCACTTGTTTCCATCAATGTAAGTTTATTATTGATTACCAACGACAAAGAAGAGCTACAAATTTCGACGTTCCTTTCTAGAGCTCCTTTTTTATGTTCCTTTCCATTATGCATCGAGATCATGGACATCTTACATGATGTTGATTTGCTAAAATCCATGACATGGTAAATTGATACATTTATTTAGATTATTAATGTGGGTTTTAACTCCATTGGTGTATGTTTGTAAAATAGCTTATCAATACATATTTACAACCAATTGGTATAATCAATTGTTTTCCTTTCCAAAAACTTGAAATTTTCACTATATTTTTATTGAAGCAATATCCTAATTCTTTTATAAAAAGGCATGAAATGAAAGACATTTTTACCACCATAGGGACCCATGTTCATGACGCAAATGGTTTTGGGACCTCCATTTCCTTCAATGATTTCATCGGTTGAAACCATTTGGCCATTTTTTTACGTGTATCCTTGTTTAAAGGTGTCAAGTTGTCCCAAACTTTGTCTAAATAAGTTATATATGTGAATGCTAGGTGTGATGTGGTGGACTTAACAATTAGCCAAACAACCATTGATAGATTTTTGCTACCACCTTGGTTGGAAGTGCCAATGTTATTGCAACCACATAAGTAAATAAGAAAATTGTAGGTTAATTGACACATTACATGTTCAAAGTTTGAATTTTAAAAATTCATTCTAGTTACATACGTATTTACAAAATTTACATAAATATGTCTATTAATATGATATTTGGAATAATACTATATTTATATTAGATTTAATATTTAATATTTTGAACTTTAAATATTATGTTATATTAATTATTTTTATTTTAGATTGAAATAAATGGCAAGATCTTTCATCACAATTTTTCCAGATGAAATAGTAACACAACATATATTTTCAAAATAATTAGACAAATGACTTCAATCAACCATGAATACAAAACTCACAAAAAAAATTCAAATTTTGTGAATTGTTCACTTAGGATCCTCAACAATGCATGGACAATTTTTATAAACAACACAATTGAGTGGTTTGCATTATGCTTCATTAATAAATAATGTAAAAAATATGAGTGAAAAAAAATGATGTATAGTGAAATATGCGCAATTTTATCCTATGATAAAAAACTTTCAAATTATCAGTCTCATGAAAATTCAATATAAAAAAATCAAACCTCACATATTATTCCAAAAAGAAAAATTCATCATAATGAAAAATATTAAATTTTCATAATTAAAATTTCAAAATTATTCTTTTGTACAATGTTAATTTTCAATATGGTTGATTATTTGATGGCATAAATGATGAACATTCCACTGAATAATGTGTATATAAAATACATAGTTTTATTGTTTTCATGGAGTTGTTTGATATGGCTTTTTGGTAAAGTAGGTATATCAATGGTCATATTCACATAAATAAGTTTAAATAAATTGACATCTATCTATGTTTGGATTCTAGAATCTAGACTGTGGAGTGTTTTGTTGATAATATTGAGGACAATGTACATAACTTTAAAATAATTGAGGTCAACATATTTTGTGAGTATATTAGTACATAGATGATGAGTATGTAAAGGATTGAGGTTGTCGATTCAACTTGTTTTGAGGTTTGGCTACTCTATTTTATGACCTACCTACCTACTTTACAACTTGCCAAATAAGGATATCATTCCTTTATGGTAAGGAGCCCACGTTGTAGTTATGGATCCCAATGAACATCACTCTTTTACAATAGAGAGGCAACACCCCAATTATGGTTCCCACTAAGGATCACTCTCATAATGATTTTTTTTAGTTTTATGATTTTCCATAAATAGATTAAAAAAACCAAACATTTGAAGCATACCATGCAAAGTTGCTGAATAACATTGATTTTTTTTAATTTTGTTTTGTTGAATTTGGTATCAACATCTCCCAACAAATGGTTACAAATGTTTGATGAAAATTTGGATGATATTAGATTTTGTTTTTCATTGCTTACTTAATTCTAACCTCCAAGCCAAGAATGTATTCAAAGCAAAAAAATGTTGTACTTTTATAGTTGGACTTTTGTGTAGGATTAAACCCTAAGGTTTATTTTTCAAGTCCTTCAAATTAGTTTCATGAAAATTTTGGTCATTGATTTTCTCTCATGCAAATTTGCAACACTTTTGAAAATAATATAATTAGTGTTGAATCTACCAAAGTACATGTGGTATGTGACATTTTCATGGATTCTTAAAAATACAATTCCATATTAGAGTACAAAGGGTCATCCTCCTTTTGTTTTCATGAAATTTTGTTAATTTAACTTTGCTTCTTACTACAAGGGATATTAGTCAACAAAATTCACCACTAAAAAGTTTTTTTTTAAAGAAAAAGAAAAACTTATTTTTTAAACCACCTTGTTGATTTTATCTCTAACACATAATATCAACCCCAAATTACATTTGACGAAAACCTTGACCCTTTTTTTTGCTCTAGGATGTCACATTTGTTACACTTTCATTCTCAATTTGAAGGGCAATATCTCCAACTAGGTTGTAAGGACATTGTCATCATTTCAGTTTGGTGATACCAAAGTTCAAATAACCGATGCATTTCACAAGTTTACTTCCACTAGTTTGTTTTCTACTTGCACATGAAATGCAATAAAGTTACAAGCAACCCCTTTGGCACAATCCCAATAATGGCGTTCATAAAAAAGGCCTAGATTCACAAGGAAAACTTCTAGATCCCTTTCATCTTTTCCTACATCCACACATCCCCAAGTGTATCCTCTCTAAGTTAGCACCCAAGTTTTGAAGCAAGTATATGCTTGATTAAACTTGCATATGCAAAAATGAATTAAATTTGAAACTGATATCATCAACGATGGAAGATTAATTCTCTTTAAGGCAGGGACATATTCAAGCCTATGTATCGACAACATCCAAGCCCATGACATTCTGAAATCTTTGTCACATTGGAGGCTTCTCGTGATTTAAAGTGGAAAATTTGTCAAACACTATAGTAGGTTAGGACAAAACTGGAAACATAGAATAAGAATGATTTCAGCACCCTTCATTTGACCCCCTTCGTATGTGACCTTCCCACAAAGATACAATGCATTTCCCAATCTAGGGGTTTTGATGACAATATATGTTGTTGCATGAGCAATAGGCTTCAAAGAATTTTGCAAACCTTTTGTAAATTTGTTGGAAGCATTAGATTAACATCATAATCTAGAAGATTTAAGTGTGCAATAACTTTGGTAGTCCACTTGCCATAACTTAAAGATATTCTAGGCCACATCCCATGCAATTCCTTGCACATACATGAAAACACCCCAAAAACAATTCAACTTTAGACACCTGATGCACAAATGAAAACACCATTGTTTACTTTGATTGAAGGTTCATACTTTCACACAAATTTACCTGTGAAAAGCAATTGACTAGTATCAATAATCTTCCCCACATGCAGTAGTCAAATGGCTCACCAAATTAATGAAAGCAACTGAAAAGTACTTCAAAAAGATGTTAGCAGTGTTGGAACTCAGACCATGCAGGATGTTAATTTGTCAAGCATAATTTTCATGGAGGAAACCTTGCCCTCATAATCTACATCCAACTGCATTCCCAATTTTTTTAACCGAGTTGTTGCCTTGCATTGTTTGCGGATGTATATTTAGAGAAAATAATTTTAGACACCACATGAAGTTCAGCAGCAGTCACTTACAATAGAAGAAAATCATTGTTGTTCATAGAAGAATCAGAGCAAGACATGCCCGACCCAACATACAAGTGATGCCAAAAACATAGAATACAAGACAAGATAACAGTAGGAGAAAGAAGATAACAACATGAATCCAACATGAGAGAAAATCTGATCCAGCAGCCGGTTGTGAATGAGGAATATCCATGTTAAAAAACATATACTTGTGTTTGTAAGTGGTGATTTCAAAATGTTTGCAACTTCACTTTCCTCCAACTTTAGCAAGTCTACCACAATTGTTATACCAGCATCACCTAGTAGTTTCTGCACAACTTAAAGTTCAAATCACAACATTGATTCACACCAACTTTTTTTTTTTCTCCTGCAGCAGATTAGAACCAAAGCATAGGCAAAACTTTAATCTAGAAAGAATTTCAACCACAAAATACACAATCACAATCAATGAGAACTGGGCAGCATGCAATACCAACTACTTCTTTTTTCCTGTAACAGATTGGAACCAAAGCATAGGCAAAACTTCAATCTAGAAAGAATTTCAACCACAA
>Ga0116231_10009065_pt1 | contig 17058 bp, 9 predicted proteins | sample S1TSphgellanicum_2_FD_89695 | JGI IMG/M metagenome (GOLD analysis project Ga0116231, IMG submission 89695) | Host-associated microbial communities from peat moss isolated from Minnesota, USA - S1T2_Fd - Sphagnum magellanicum MG | ecosystem: Host-associated > Plants > Peat moss > Unclassified...
ACCGAGAAGGTGGTGACCAGTGCGGCGCTCGTCATCCTCAGCGCCTTGTGTTTCTTCACCTGCTACACGGATAGCTACAAAACCGACCACGGCACTTTGTACTACGGACTTGTAACCAGCAGAGGTTTGTGGAATCCTAATTTCAAGCATACGCATATTGCGAGTTTGAGTTCCGGGTTTTTTCTGGACTTGCCGGATATGAAATACAAGCCGCGGTTTACTGATTTTGTGAACGCCGCCGTTTCCGTGGCCACTCTTTTGACACTCTCGCTCTTGACGGCTCCTGTCACCACTTGCTTCTATCCTAACCTCCCCAGTTCCGTTGAGAAGACGGTGCCCTTGTTGGTGGGTTTGGTGGTATCGGTCGTCTGTGCCTTTGGCACCAATTCCAGACATGGAATTGGGTTTGCTCCGCCTCCTCATCCTGTTGAATCCACTGGGAAGAGTGCATGAGCCTCGACGTGATCTAGAACTGCCTGGGTTTTGCATCTTGAAACTCTAGCTAGCGGAAGAAGGGGACAAAAACTCCTGCTCATCATCATCATCTAGGACCTCCTGTACATACATGTGGTTGGTGTGTCTGCAATTGCAGGGAAGTCGGAATGTAATAGAAATTCTTTTGTGTTCCATTTGTGTGTCTCAATAGGTAGAACCACTTGCTAGTTTGAACAGTGCAGACTTGAGGTAAATTTGCACGAAGTCGATTCCAACTTCCAAAGCAACCAAAGAGACCAAACCGATCTCCTGAGTCTGGCCTTGAGAGAAGATGTTGTCGTGCATGTGTTGAGGATCTGCAGGAGCTTGGACTAGTATTGACCAGATTTTCAGCTCTCATTTTTGTACCCCAGTGTGGCAACCGGTTATTCCCTACCTCACTGATTGAAGCAGTACAATGTTTTCAAAGCCATTTAGATTAATGCTTCTGCAGTCAAGATCTTTCATGACATCATTAATTTCATTTCACAAGCTAGCTAGAGTTTTCTAAGATCAGTATGGAATTATGTTGCAGCCGCTCTGCAGTTTATTGTTTGTGGAGCTTCTTGAGTTTCTCTTAAATAAAACTTCAAATAGACTATTTGCTGAACTGTTCATGTCTGATATATATTTGCAGCTCAAGTGAATCTCTGAGCTAGATTCTTTTGAATTCTGCAAGCAGCAAGAGCTGCCTGGTCCTTAAGATTTTCTTCTAGTCTTTCATGAACTTTGGAGATGAACATGAACTTGAGGCTGTACAAAACAATCTTTGAACTTTTTCCATAGTAACGTAGTTCAGCTACTTGAAGCTTGTGTCAAGGTCACAATATAGATGTATTGCTTTTGCAGATTTCTGCACTTTCTAAGGTTCAACAGCTTCGACTTCTTGTCACTACTGCTCCTCTTGTCATGCAAGTACTGTGCAGCTGCTTGAGATTCCAATGTTGAGGATCCAAATTTTTGGCTGGAAGAGAAATTATGCTCAAGATGGGGCTTTCATATGTCCTTCAGAGATTCTGCATTGAGCAACAGAGATAATAGACCACATTTCTTACATACCTTAGTACATTGTATCTTGTTGGGCTTTGTAGTTCAGAGATTCTGCATAGAGCAACCCAGGTACAACACTGCAATTTCTCAGATTCTGCAACTTTGTGTCTTGTGTTAAATTGTTCTCTCAACAGATTAAACTGCATTGAGCAACAGACATAATGCACCACATTTCTTAAACATCTTGCAATTTTTGTATCTTGAGCTTCAGAGTCAGATTTTAGAGATTCCAGGTATTAAGCAAAACAGAGACAATACACAGCAATTTTTTAGAGCTTGCAATTTGTACCTTAAGCTTTGTCCTTTTGAGATTCTGAGTTGAGCAATTCAATATAGATAATACACCACAGTTTTAGAACTTGCAAACAAGCATCCCACAACACCGAATTCATGTTCAAAAGTAGTAGTTACTTTGTTCAAATCATGCCATTAAGCTGCTCCTACAACAATTTGCTCAAGATTATGGCTTTCTGCTGTGATTCCAGCCTTTCACTGGAGCAATGACAGTGTTTCTCATGGCTAATAATTCAAGTTTTTTTTCGAAACGATACTTGTGTCTTCTCATCCACTTGACCTCATGCATGATGCATACATAGTGAACTTTTTGTCGATGTCACTGACCTCATGCATGATCGATATGTGCATACTGTAGTGAACTTTTGTGAACGTGATGGACCTCATGCATTGATCAGTATGTGCACACAATAGTGAACTTTTGTCAATGTCATAGTGACAATGTTTTAGGCATACTTGACAATTGCTCGTTAATGAACTTTTTATGGATGTCATAGTGACCGGACTTTATACATACTCAGCAATTGTACACTAGTGAATAATTATTGATGCCATGGTGATAATTTTTTGTACTTGCACATTGGAGTCAACTTTTATGAAAGTCATAGTGACAGTGGATTACATATCATGTCAGATTGCGCAAGTGTAGTGCCCAGAAACACTTTTGAAGCCATGCAGCTGGTTCTCAAGATGCCTTTTCCTTACAGGTTCATGCTTTAAATGTACTTGACAAAGTCTCACTAGGAAAGTATGAAAGGGATGCAAAAATTTCAAAGTTCATAAAATGTGGGGCCCTTAACAAAACTCTCATTTTCAATGAGAAAATAGAGGACTGACTAAAGTATGGGAGAACCTTTCATTGCAATTCCCATATTTATTGCACACCTATTGTCATATTGTTGGGCACTATTCTTCCCTATATATCCATGTGAAAAAGAGCTTATTGTTGCAGCCTTTCTCTCTCTATATCTTTTTGTCAAGAGCATTTGCGTTTTTGTAAGTATGTGAGATTAGTGATTTTCAATGCAAGATACCAAAATGAGGGTGCAATTCACTAATCCCCATTCACTAATTCACTAGATTAGTGAATTCACTCAAAATTCAATGAAATCACTTGACATACAAAAACACTTCTTCTCATAATTGTATGGTGTTGATGTGCAATAAGAGAGTTTAGTGATAGGGTTTTGCAATGAGGGACACAATCATGGGTTCAAATGGAACATGGGTGAACTCAGACAATATTGGTGGGATGTTGCTCACAGATTTTGACATCTTTAATATCATTTTTGCACATTTTGAAAATTGGGTTTTGTGATCAACACAGCACAGATGTTCAATGTTCTACCCCCAAAATTTCAGCAAGAAATATTGTTATATCAGGAATACTCCAAACCATGTTCTTAAATGTGTACTAAAAGGGTCAGCTACCATAATGCAACACATTATGAGATTTATTTTTTGGGGGGGAATCACTTAAACAATTGGTTTCAATGATGTCCTTTGAACTGTAATTACCTGTTTATTGGAGTTTGCACCATTTGTTTTTAGAAGAAGGGGAATAAAAGACACTGCACTAAGCACTTTCTGTTGCCTTTCATCTCCATTACACAACCGGCCAAAAACACATCAAAATACTTTGATCAATTTGGCAAGACTGTGATCCAGCTTTTTGAACACCTTTGATGGGAAGATGTACCATCGGTATGACAAAGAATAATGTAAAACTGTGATCCAGCTTTTTGAACACCTAATATGGGAAGATGCACAATCGGTATGACAAAGAATAATATAAAATTTATTTGAGAATCTTGGTAGAGTGTTATCACCACGTGAAGTACGACTTAGAGCATGCCCACCCATACCTCACATTTGAGTGTTAGTCAGTCTCTCATTTTAAACTGTTCAATTTTGCAGGTTTGTTGGTGGGGCTACTGGAACAATTAACACTTCGCTGTGTATTTTGGCAAAATTACCATTTCAGTATGAGTTACTGGGAACAGTCTGACTGTTGGTTAGCCCTCAGTTTTAGTATTTTTCTCCAAAAAAATCAAAAATAGTGGTTCCAGTTTTGGTTATATACATAATTGGAACCAGGATTCAGTTCCAAGTCTGGCTCTTAAAATTTTCAAAAAGTAATTTTTTTAGTTTTTTTTTCATGCAAAAATTAATTCTTAAACACACCATAGATTCGAAAAATATACAAACAAATAAGAAAAAAGAAAAGGGAGAATTTACTGGATGTGAAGTTAGCTCATACAAATTTGGTTTTAGTTATACGGGTTCTAAAATTCAAATCCAAATCGGGTTTGGTTTTTATGAACTGGAAGTCTAGAATTAGAACCTCCAGTTCTAACTTGCCAAACAGGGTAATGAGTAATAACCCTGCCACTGGGGCCAATTATTATGGCAGGCCCTCTCCGGGAAGATCACCAGTCCACGTACTTGACAAAATTGGGAATATAAAACTCTGCCACTTGGGCCAATCTTTATGACCGGCCAATGAAAAGCAGCCATTTTCTTCTCCTGGACAATTTCCTACCTGAAAATACAGGTCCTGGACTCTGGACCATGTCCTGCATGAAAATGCAGGTCCAAAGTCCAGGTTGCCAGTATGTATGCAGTGCAAAAAGCAACTGAGCTAACCACCATTCTTAGCTAGGCAACTGGAGCATACCATCCATTCTTCGTGGTGTGCACCCTGGTGGGTGGCAGGTCTCTAATCCTTTGGTGACCAAAATTTTAAGTGGCACAATTTTACATTTCCTGTGCAGTGGTTTTTGTTTTCAATTTTTTTATGTGGCACAATTGGCTACTTTTAGGTAGTTCCAGTATGTCAATTTGGCAACTTGCAATTTTTTTGGGGTTGATCAATATGCTTATTCATGCAAGCTTGAAAACTGGCTAGAGAGTCAAATCAAGAATAGTAAAATCAGACGCAACCACATTGAATTTATGATATGCAAAACAACAACCAAGTAGGGTCCAAGGTAGGAAAATGGCTACCAAAATGGAACTCCATGTAGACAAATTGGCAAACAACTACAATTCAATGGGGGAAAAAATGGCAAAAAGATGCAAAAATCAGTAGACATCAATTACTTATAGGTTAATGTTTATAGATGTAAAATCTCCTAGGGGGATTGAACTCCGGTCTTGAAAACCTTGCCCATTGTAATGGGAAATTGCCTACAAAAAAAACAAAACAAAGATAATACTTGAATGCTTGTTCAAGTTACAAAAAACTGAAATTACATACACCTCATTCTAACCAACATAGCACATCTAATTGAAAAATAATAATAATACAAACATCATAGTAAAAAACACATGAACATATTGTATAAAAGGTTAGGGTTTAAAGATTTGTTGTTGCAAATGAATTATGCCTATGTGGCAGTGTGGCGTGATTTGGTAGCATTCCAAGTATTCATTGTTGTAGCAAATGGGAAAGAGTTGAAGGTAAAAAACTTCTGGGCAAACAACTTGACAACCAAATCCAAATGGGTTGTCAACTTGTTTTTAAGTTTATTCTTCATAAACCCCATATTTGAAAAACATCTCTCATCTTCTATGTTGCCCATAACAATGGCCATAGACAATTCAATTAGTTTTAGCCATTCAGATAATCAATGGGAAAGAAGTTGGTTGTTGGACAAGGTGGTCTAAATATTCATGCATAAATTGCAGTCCATAGGAGGCTTCATAGTTGCATGGTAGTTGGCAAGCATAATAATCTTGAAAAAGGATGACCATTGCACCAACAATGTTTCATCCAACAATTATTTTGGGCCATATGCTTCCCAAAACAATATTGTGCTTCCAAAATTGAAAATTGTGCCAAAATCTTGTGCTTAGCTTTAAGTTGACCCAGAATTGGAGGTAAATCACCTTAGTGGCATTCATGATGTCTTGAGTTGGGAAACATTGTTCATGTTCTTGAATGAAACCAGTAGCAATAGCACTACATTGTTGTTTCACAGCTTCTATTACATTCAACCAATCCAATCTATAAACATAATTCAAATTACTTGTTAGTGGGTCCCTCTTATGAACCATGTATGTGTGAGAAAAAAACTAAAACCTTGCATACTCCACACCATAGATAGGTTCAACAATCCAAGCCATGTTAAATGATCATATGTGTTGATTTGCAATGGCAAAGAAAGTCTAAAATATCCCATCTCTATAGCCATAACTTGTAATTAGTTAAACATACATCCTATATAGATCCCCTACACAAGCCTAAACTTCATCCATGAAATCACAAATGAAAACATTTAAAACCTAAACAAATTTTGAAAGAGATTGCATGCATTTAAACAAGGGTAGGATACATGTTAAACCCAAAAAAATCTCAACATTGCAAACAAGGTCCAAATTTGCTTTTGCCAAGGTGTTGGCTACTTGCTCATCAAATATATGCACAATTTGGGACTTAAATTGTGCCAAGATTCTTTTGGTAGGGGACACCATTGGAATCCAACCTATCTTCATGTTGCGTAAAATCTTCAACACCTTTTGCTGCAAGAATTCACCCAACCTAAATCTTTCCAAAGACCTCTTAAGGCTTTGTGAATAATAGGTGTAAATAAATTGTAGCAACAATTCTCTTTTTGCAACCAAGGTCAATCAAAATAGCATTTGCACAACCAAATTGGTGAGGATGGTTTGTGCATGAAGATGAAGCTTGAGCTTAAAACTTAAAGTTTAATGTGATTTTAATCTACCTACATGGATGAATATGTCCATAAATGAATGATTTCATATGGATGAATATCATTTTGCATGGATGAATGTCATTTATGATTTGAGTTAAATCAATAAATCATTGGATGAAATCATCCATAATTGGAAGATAAATAAATTCAAAATTATTTATATCCATCTTCATTTGTTGTCCAAATATTAATATTTCAAATTTGAATCATTCAATAATGATGGATAATGAAATTGTGATAGTAGGGGAAAATATGATGATATGACCAAAATGATACTTAAATTTTTGTTTAAAAAATCATTTTCATGAACAACGTTGAGAAAATTCAAGAAATATTGTTATGGAATGAGTGTCACCCCCCACCTTCTCAATTGTTGTCAACAACATTATATATTTACTTCATGAAAAATTAGGGTGCCTTGAAAATAAATAATTATTTTAAAAAACCCCATTGTCATCTATGATAATAGGTCATTTGACGAAAGTTAATTAAAGTGCCTAAAATTGAATTTTAGTTTATTTTAAAAACTCATTATCATTAATGACATTACATAGTTTTAAAACATCTAAAAATTTCAAAATCCATTGTTGTCAACAACATTGATTATATTTGAAAAAAGTCATGGCACCCTCGATGAATAATTGAAAAAAAAACCCATTGTTGCCAACAATAGTTATAAATAGGTTTGAAAAAAGTTGTGGCACCTTTAGAAGAGGGGAGGAAAAAACCCATAGTCATCAATGACATTGGGTCAATTTGCCCCCAAAAAAAGAATTATTTAATTGTTTAAACAAAACAACAATGACCATGGGGTGGATGTCAACATTATAATTATGTTTTATTTTATCATTAAAGTTTTATGGATAATTTTTTTCCATAATTTTAATTAATTAAAGTTTCATGAAACACAATCTAATTATATATGATATAACATTTGTTGAATAACATAATGTAAATTCCATAATTTTGATGGAAATTATATTTATTAAAAACATGTACTAAATGCAATTAATATTTTTCATCCATACACTAGATGAATGAAAAATGTCATTCATCCATAATGAAGATGAATGTTTACATTCATCCCCATGTTTGCTTTTAGGTTTACTAATACAACATTTATTTTGGGGTTAAACTTTTGAATTTTACTTGCATATGTATAGGGGAAAAGAGATTTTACCGTCCCAAGTTCCAACTCTAGACTTTAGGCTTAAGCTTTAAGCTCATGCGATAGTTTGCTTCCCAAATTGGTTTGGTGTGTAACATAGTGCACACCTAACATAAAAGGCATGTGCTTTTCTTTCAATTGCACAATAACACTAGTTTTTGAACCTCAAAAAGTTGTCACCTCATTTGCCCCAAAGCATACCAATTTGGAAACCAAGTCAAATTTTGAAAAACCACCATAAGTGAATAGAAAGTCCATAGTTACCTTCATTAAATTGTCAACATTGGAACCTTCTAAAACTTGTTACAATGTCAAAAGAATCAATAAACATTTCCATCCTTCCACAACATAAAAATGGGTCAAAATCCATGATTGATTGTCTAGAATGGTCACTTCATCACAAGAAACAAAGATGAATCGAGCTTTTGCACTACTAAATGAGTAGATCAAAACACAAAATCATACATGGTTTTAACCATACTCCAACTAGTAGTGTCAATTTAATGTTTTTGAAAGTTGTTCGACACTTTGAAAAAATAAAAAAGTTCTTTACAACCTTCAAAATCCATCATAGGTCACCTTCAAGTTTCAATAGATGGAAGATCATGATGAACAACATGAACTTTCTTTTGTTTTCTACAAGGTCCTCATTCACAATTTGTTGATCCATAAAAGCTTGCCCATGAAAAACAACATATTATCGCTCATTCTTAATATGTTAATTAGACAAAATTATGTAATATTCATTGGCAGCCACCCTTAGTTGCACAAATGTTGCTTTACAACAACCTACATGTTTCTGCAACCCATCAAATTTAATGTTGTAACCCTAACATTGGGTTTGCAACTAAGTGTGAAATGCAAGGGCCCATGAGGTTGAGAATGTGTTTAGGTGTGAAACACATTCTCACAAATGGGGGAGAGTGCAAGGGATGAAGCCCAATGACTCCCAAGTGCACTCCCATTTTGGGAGTTACACTCATGCGGGAATTATGAATGTTCAAAGCCTCGGTTGGAAAGGCAAACAAGCATCAAATTGGGCCCCCAAGACACCATTAGAAAGGTCCTAAAACATAGATGCTTAGAGTGTCCTTTCATTGTTCATTTAAACATGATTTACATGAGTTATGATCAAAAGAAATGGCAAGAGTCAAATTGAAAATTTGACTCCCGACCACAAATCCTTTAAAAGTAAAGGCCAAATGAAGTCCGATTAAAGTATGTTATATCCCATTGGAAAGATCGTTTTAAGGGTTATAAGATATTGCCCTTGCATTCTCAAAATAGACTCGATTTGAAAATGATATGAGTGTTCAAAGTTTTGGGATAGTAAAAGTCCCAATTTTGGGACTCCCATTTGGGAGTCTCGGGGAAAAGTGACATTTGGATGTAGTCCCTGCAAAGAGGCACAAAGTATAATATAGGGAGGGGAGTGGTGCCTCCTCCCAAAGGTTGTGGGCCATGTAAAGCTTATGCCTGAAATTGTCCCTACTAAATCCATCGCACCACTTCCATTCAATTTGCACTAATCACCTTCTTTTTTTTTATTGTGCAAGTTGACTTCATCTTGACTTTCGCTTGTGAGTTCATCTTAGTTCCATCTCAAAGCTCCAGCATGCCCTCCTACCCTCAAAATGTTACAAGTTAGGGAATGTGCCTCAACTCTCTTCTTCTTCCGTTATTTCACTCTAGGACCCACTTTTGGGTCTTTCAAGGAGTTTGGGGGCGCATCAGTTAGGAACTAGAATTTTTTTTAAAAAAAATATTTGGTTGCAAATTGTATGAATTTTACCTGTGTCACTTTACCATTAGGACCAATGACTACTTTTGCCCAAGGAAATTTAATAGCCCAAACATCTTAGAACATTTGATTAAGCTCCCATTATTTTTTCCAAATTTTTTTGGGAAGAAGGTTTTGAATGAAATCAAGAACTGAATCATGTCCAATAGTTTTAGAAGTCAAAGCTCTTGTAATTCCTTCCATAAAATTGAAAAGGTGCTTACCTTTATGCATGATGTCGGACATGTTTTCACCCAAAAACATGCTGAAAGTTTTTGCTAAAGGTGAGGGCAAAGATGAACCATCACCTAGGGAACAAATAATTTCCAAAGGAGTAGAGGATGAGAAAAACTTTCGGTACTTGAAATTTAATGAAGGCTTAAGTGGCGACATTGTTTATGCAATATGCAACAACCAAAGCCAACTCACTATGCCTTCAACCCTAGATCACAAGATGACAAAACTATGACCCCAATCACAAGCACACAAAAAACTTGCAAGGAACACAAGTTATAACAAATTTATACACAACTTATACAATTTCTTCACAACAAAAGTGCATATAGCAAATTGCAAACTAGAAGCCTCAAGAATGCATACAATAGAATGCACAAGTGCACACCATGAAGCACAAGTTTTATATGCAATGTGGGACTGAGTCCTTGAAGTACTCTCGCTTTTTGAAGTTGAAACTATTACAACTTGCAACAAGCTTGAAGGTAATGGTGACTGGTCGTTGTAACTTTTTTGCATCAATGCTTATCCATTGTAGCTTTGAAGTTAGAAATTCAAGCAAGTTGCAAAACAACTTCAAGTTGGCTTGTTGCTTGAAGATCAAGGTTCAAGCTAACAACAACAAAAAAATCAATAAGCAAAACTAACATCGACATAAATTCACACCAAAGTATTAATGACAATGAAGGCCTTTGAACGTTGTGGTGCAAAGGAGTGATGGCCACAATTTTTGAGAAAAATTGATGTGAAATTATCAATGCCATGATCGGACTGTGGCATTCGATGGCCACATGATTTCACAAAAGTGGCTATAATCAATCATCATGGCTTCAACTAAATGGCTCCTATCACATCAAAAACTAATGATTGTTGGTGATTTCAGCCTAATCCAACAACCTAATATAACCCTAGGAGGTTTAAGGCCCTTTTTTTAATTGAAAATGATAATTTTTTCCTAAATAAAAAAACACTAGTCCTATGGTGACACAATTTGTTGAAAAGATAATATTCTATCACAAAATTATTTTTTAATATAAAAGATTTGTTTAATTGCAACAAAACATTGGTTTTTTTAGGGGAGGGCGTCATTAGATTCATGCCTATAGGCTAACACATTTATGAATTCTCTTGAAAAGAGTGGTTAATTAAAATGTCATCTACCATAATAATTCAATAATGAATCAAATCATTAATGTGTGTTTAACCCATGTGTCATGCACCAATGTTGTGTAGTTTTTTGTTTTTAAGAAAAAAATTAATCTTGGTTTTGACATGAAAACTATCCATAAAATGTTTTAAATAGGGATGAAATTGTTCATTAGGGATGCAACATGGGTTGAAATGTTAAGTGAACATTAAATTTTTAAATTAATTTGCACTAGGTGCAACAATCATGACCAAACTCCTTTTAACATCTTCATAGGTGTTAAAAGGAGTTTGGTCTTAATTGCAATGCTTGAGTTAAATCTTGAAGGATACATGCAAAGGAAGGCTACAAACACACCTTCCACAATCACATTAAATGTTAATTTCAACAATTTCAGGTTGAATTTTGAAGTTTTGTCAAATATTTTTGGGACTTCATGGATAATAACAAAATTAGGGTGACCAAATCAATAAGGTATGAAATAGAGGTTGGACGGGGTGTGATTTTAAGGAAATTTTAATGTATAACTTTATATGGAGGTTTCCAAATGGGGGTTTGAGCCCAATTCTTTCAATTTCTAAACACTTGGGTTTTGATTCTAACACATTTTTTCAAATTCAAGAACCTTCAAATTAGGTTCAAAAGATTGGGTTTGGTTCCATGTACACATTACACATTCTTCAATTCTATTGATTGTATGGGTACAAAGTTTTACAACAAATTAAATCAAGGGTTTATGTGGGTACATAGTTCAACAACTAATTAAAATTAATATTTCACTATAAAGTTCAACTTACTTATAAAGTTTTCCAAAAACATCAATTTCTTTCCCTAAAGATCCAAACTTTGATAACATAATTTTTCGTGATTTTAATTTCAATTATGGGTTTAACAAAATACTAATTCTAGGATTTAGTTATTGTGTCAATTTCAACAAATGGATGCCAACTTAATGTCAACAATCACAACTAGGATATTTTGATAATAATCACAACATCATTGCCAACATTGTCGTCAATGTCATAATGGATGGAGTTCATCCATGAAGGTTCTTTTTCATCCATTGTACATTAATAATGGAATCAAAAACTTGCCCAAGAAAATAGGACATTTTGATATTTTGAGATATCTTGAGTTATTCTGAGTTATTTCAAAATATTTTGAAACATCTTTTGTTAATGTAAATATTTTGAAATACTTTTCTTTGAGTTAGGTCCTTAATAGTGTAAAAATGTAAATATTTTTCCCCGTGTTATTTTAATATGTTCAACACTAGTTTTGGGTATGATCTTGCACCATAAATATGATATGTTCTTTTTGTGTTTTCACAATAATGTTTCACTTGAACTTATGTTTTGCACACTTTCTATTCTTATATTTGGTTTTTGTGGTTCATGATTGGATTTAATATTAAGCTTGTCTTTTTCATGGTTAGTTCATGTTCTTCAAAATGCTTATTGTCTTGACAATTTTCATGCCCATGACATGCACTTGGGTCCAAATCACAAAAACCTAAACCTCCAACTTTTTACCCTACAAACCAAATACTCCCACAACATTAGTGTGTACCTTTAACCATCTAGAGACCCAAAAAAGGCACATGATATTTGAAAAATGAACAATAGGAAGCAATTCTATGTGAGGGGAAGGTTTAGTAGGAAGGGGGTAGTTTTGTAAAGGAAAGGAAAGGAGGTAGGTATGTAAGCTTAACATAAACATCTTTTTTTTGTTTTGTATATATGTTATTAGTCAAGGCTAGAGTTGTGTTGTTTGCATGAGAATTTTTTTTTACCATGATATCAAAATCTCACATTCAACATATTATCAAAATCTTGAAGAAAAAAGTTCAATAACATATTTTTTCAACCAATACATGGGTTAATATCCCATTATTAAGGAAGATCTAGTTTGTATATTTATATGAAGACACAATTATGAATCAATTTCATAGTCATGGTTTGTATAACTTGTTTTTATTTTCAAGGCTCACATCAATTATATGTGATTTTTAAAAAACTCAAAATAATTGAAATATTACATGTTATTACTTTTGATATTATATGTAATTTTAATTTAACTCAAATAGTCAACATCATACCATGCATTTATATTTTTTATTACTTTTTGCACAAGAAATTATTAGCACAATTTTTCACTTATTAACCAATATGTTATTGATGCGTGATTACAAGGTAGGGTGGCTCACTTTTTGCATCACAATCCAGTTTTTTTCAAAGTGACATGCATTTACATGTTATTAACATGGCATAAAAACAATAATTTTCCAAATTTATGACTAGATTTAGATTTTCAACTTGAAGAAGAAGACATCTATAAAAAACATTACAAGATATATACACTAAATATATAGTAATGGACTTTTAAAATTGAAATATATGGACTAGTTTGTTGTTGTGCCTTTATATACATGCATTTTTGTGTATGAATTTTATTTGGGATATATTATAGGGACTTAATATATAATATGTTAAAACAAAAAAAACATATGTGCAAAACAATTGCTAAAAAATAAATTAAGTAAAAAAAAAGTTATGGACTTTTTAATGGATTAAAATGAGCCATATTTTCATAGGTCCATATCATAATCATTTTTGGGTGGATTTCAATTTTTATTTTTTAAACATGTACATTACAAATTGTTTAAAAATACTTATTTTCATATGGGTTTTTTTGTTCATTAACCACCATGTAATTCCCCACTAAATTAATGATATCAAAATAAACTGTCATTTTAACACTATATGGACTTTTAGGGAGTGGAACATTCGCTGAAAATGACCCACCTTAGAGTGCATACACCTTAATATATTGTATGATTTTCATTATTTTAACGTAATCTTTAATATTTAAGGAATGTGCTTGTGAGGTACCTATTTATGATTTCATCTCATTAAAACTTACTAAGGAAAACATTTTATAAGCCTAAAAGGCATGTTAAAACTCCACAACCCATTTTTTTGCATAAAAGATTCAATGCCAATCCATGTTTTTATTCAATGTCCATGCATTATAACTTACTTATAGTGATTAAAGTATAAGAGGTTACATCCAACACCTAACTACATCCATTCCAATGAAATTATTTTTAAAAAATAGTGGATTGATAACTCTACATTACATTTAGGGTAAAATGTGGTTGAAAGTGTTATACAATGTGTACATTGTGTATCACATTCAGAGTTTAATTGGTTCAAATTTATATAATCTTAAAAAAAACTATGTAGGAGATTTATTTGGATTATAAATTTTAAAAATCACCATAAAATTTTAGATATATATATATATATATATATGATGAGGATGAAAACATGGTGATATGAAATGTTGTTCAAAAAATTAACATCTTAACTTTAAACATCACAACTTATTCACATTAAACAATTACACATTACCTTGTTCAATACTAACAATGGTCATTAATAGACCCTTGGCCTACCACCTTAATCATTAGCTTCAATGTTAAATTATAATTATATTGATCTTTCAATGTAGTTTGCCAATGCATAATACTAGTGTCCAACATTTGAACAAAAGTACGAATGCCATTTGCTTGGTTAAATTGCCAAGTTGATTTTGCCATTTCACCAAGTCCATTTTGCCAAATTGCGAAGTCCACATCCACTTCACCAATTCACCAAGTCCAATTTACAAATTGCCAAATCTTCAACGCCATTTCACCAAGTTGCCAACCTCGTGTCACCAATGTTATGTAGCCAAATGACAAGGTCCATTGGATTGTCTGAAATGAGTTTCAAACAAATCTTGGTTAGGTTTTGGTTTTTATTGAAATTGTTAAATCCAAGTTTAAAGTTTTTTTTAATAAGGAAGACGTTTTAGTTTTGAGTTTAGTTCATATTCTCAAAAAATAAAATTGTGAATTCCAAGTCCAAATCAAATTTTCTTGACCAATGTCAATTTTGGGTTTAATGATGGGCCTAATTTTTATAAAACCCTTCGATTCTAGTTTTAGGATGGGTTTGATTCCAATTTGCTAATTAATTAGGGGATGCATCCCAAAGTTCAACATTTTTTTTTTTTGCAATGAATCATTTTGATTGACCCATCACAAAATCTTCTAAACTTGAGACACCCCTTGAACATAAACCTTCTTTTTCAAAATAGAGTTAGTTTTTTCCTTATAAGCAAAGCCAAAAAAAAATTTAAATTAATTTTAATGAAATTAAGCAGCATGAACCAAAGAGGCTTATTTTTTTTTCTTTTATCAGGGTTTGGGTTTTAAAAGGAAAGAACACCATAATTTATCCCATAAATGCATTAATTTTGGAGCACCCCTTGGTTTGTCAAGTGGTATCAAAGGGTTAAAATCCTCTTGATTCTTGAATTTATAATTTAGGGAAAACTCAAGGAACGATCCCTAACTCCCACAATAAAAAAAGGAGGTGAAAGTTTCGAAATTGGACAAGGAGGAGCTCACAAATTTGAATGAAAAGTGAAATCAATTTACACAAATTGAAAAAGATGACAATTAGTGCAAAAATGGTGCACATATGATGTCATGTATACACATGCTCATATGATTCGAACTTGTGAAGAATCATCACTTTCTTTCCTATAATATACTTTGCAAATGATGAATAAATTACATCAAAATGACATGAATTTTTGTACCTTTCAAGTGTGAATCCCAAAAATTTCAAATTACAAATCATACTATTTTGTGGGCTCATGTAACTTCCTCATATGAATTCAATTCAAGAACTCTTTAAGAAAAAATATTGGCCTTAAAAAAAAGTTTGGACCATATTATTTCATTCATTCAAAGATGATTTCATTCATCAAAATTCATTTAGATTCCATGAATGAACATCCATAAAATGTCATCCATGAATTATAATGGATGAAATGGCTGAATTTTAATGGATGAAATTTCAATATGTGAAAACAATATGGTAAAATAAAAGGAACAAAAGTAATTTGTTCAAAAATAAAATTTTTAATTTGGCAATTTTAAGTAGAAACACAAAAAAAATAAATTCAAAACCTTTTTAAATCTCATTATGACAACGCAAAATCCTCCATTGAGTTTATGATAAGTTGAATATAGAATTTGAAAATTTTGAACATATTAAAAAAAGTAACAAATACAATTGAAACTAACTAATCAATATGGTGTTCAAACTTATTTTTAAATTAAAAGTTGAATATATTTTGATTATAATATTAAAAAATTGAAAGTCTATGACTACATTTTAATGTGCCATTGAATTGAAATGTTTAGAATTTTAATATTTCATTTATTCACAATGTATGTTGTAGGTTTTGAGATATGCTTGTAAACTTTTAATTTAAACATATGTTTACTAAATATAGTTGTAACAAAGTCAAAATATATACTCATTGTATATTATTCATTGGACTAAATAGCATTTTAAGTTCAACATATAAAGGCCTACTTGATAGCTACTTTTCATTTATGTTGTAAAAAATTGACCATCTATTTGACCATGCTTACACTTAATATTATAATAATCAAAGTATCCATGTAATATTGCCCAAATCTTTATTTCATTCATGATAGTTCATCAACATTCATAGAATTTCATCTATGAAAATTCATGACTGAAAAATTATTAATTTTGTGTACTTCATGTGAGTCTGTCAATTTGAAGCCTGATGCATCTTGTCATCATGGCTACTTAGTCTCATCGTATATATAATGTTGTTGTAGTTTGGGGCTAAGGATAAACTAGTTACTCATGTGATGAGAGAAAACATGTTAGCTAATATGGGTTTTGTTGGCCACAAAACTTGCCACATGATTGAATTAAAATGCCATCTAAATCTCATGAATGATATTTGGAAGAACTTTCATGAATGAAATAAAAATTATAATATTATGTGGATGAATTTGATTTCATCCTAAAATTTCATAAAATTATGTCCATGAAAGTTTAACCATTCATCCATTGAAAATTCACAATTGATATCTTATGGATGTTCATTCATGTAATATGGCCAAACTTCTAATGCATGGAATGAAAATGTCAACAAACTATATTTTATGCATGAAATCAAATTCAAGATGATATTTCCTATGTACAAACTTTATTTCATCGTAATATATCACAAAACTTCAGTCTAGAAGCCAAACACATATTCAAGTCCATGAAATTTCATTTTAAAAAACTATGAATGAAGGTTCATCCAT
>Ga0116231_10009066_pt1 | contig 17058 bp, 9 predicted proteins | sample S1TSphgellanicum_2_FD_89695 | JGI IMG/M metagenome (GOLD analysis project Ga0116231, IMG submission 89695) | Host-associated microbial communities from peat moss isolated from Minnesota, USA - S1T2_Fd - Sphagnum magellanicum MG | ecosystem: Host-associated > Plants > Peat moss > Unclassified...
AAGGTGGTTCTAATTTCATTTTAACAAGCTACCTTGACCCTTACAAAAATTATTTGTGTCCAACCAATTATGGACTATCTAGTGTGCAATCAACCTTAAACTACTTGACTACGTACCCACTTACCTAGGTTAACTACCACCTAAACTACTTATCTAGGAAGGTAATGATGTCGCAACCCCACTTTGAGGGAAGTGTGAGGATGAAACTCACATTCCTGAAATTGGGACTTGGGAGTCCTCCGGGACTCCCAAAATTTCAGAGTTCGATTGTAGGGGTCAAAACACTTTGCATTGGGGTGTTCTTTATATCATTGGAAATCTATTGAAGTGTAGATGTCGAAAATGGCCTTGCATGAACCATTTGGACATCTGCAGCACAAATTATGGCCAAAAGAAGGGTCGGGAGTCAAATTGCCAGTTTGACTCCCGACCACTAAAAGTCAGGAATCGACCTGACCCCGGTGCGTGCAGGTCGAGTACGACACATTGTCAGAAAGCTCTTGAGGAGAGATACAACTTTGCTTTAGACCTCATCTCAATCGGAGGTTTGAGCAAAAAGTTATGATCGTGCAAAGTCTCGGAAGTCCGAATCGGGATAGTTTCGGGACTCCTCCTTGGGTGTCCTGGGACAAAAAGCCATTCGGATGTGGGTGCCGCGAAGAGGCGCAGAGTATACTATATGCGGGAAGGTGGTGGCTTCCCCTGAGTCCAGGTCGTGGTGAGTCAAGTGAGTCTAGAATTGCCTATGGCTTGTCCTAGCACCAAAGGTGCTCCAGAATGTGAACTAACCAACTTGTTGGTTGGTTTGATGTAGGTTCGAGTAAGTGAATAGCTTGTCACTCTTCCTAGTCCCATCCCGGAGCTTCAACATGCCCCTCTACCCCTTTTAGTGCTAAAAACTAGGAGCGTGCCCCGCATCCCCCACAATTCTACAACTTGAGTAACTTAGGCCCCACTTGGGGCTAACTAGGGACTTGGGAACGTGTCAAATGATACCTCAAAACTTTTCATATCATTTGGGTATCCCCTAGGACCAAGGATATTTTGATAGCAAATTTTCAAAAATGAATTTAATGAGCATCCAAAAAACCATTATATCCCCAAGACCCATTCATGTCAAAGTCTTTTTCTAAATCATTATTCTCAGATGAGTGAAGTCCCTTTTTCAATCATTCAAAATTTATTTTGTGGTTTTCAAAGTACTTTTAGATGAATACTTAAAGTAGAACATAATCCTTCTTTGGAACATTATTCACACATGAGCAATATGTCTCGCTCTTCTAACAACTTTAATTTATCTACCACCTCAAACTTTTTTAATTCTTTTTTATTTAATGTTTACGAGTTTATTGATGGCATAGATGTCAAAGCCTTCACATCAATTTTAAGGTGACAATAGTCATTATATTTGTTCATAAACGTTTTTCACTACAATGAGTGGTGTTAGGTGTTGGTTAATTAGTGTATCTACATGTTGAGGTTTGTGATGTGTTGACAACCATGTGCGAAGGACACATGGATTATTTAAAATCTTGAACTTCAAATTAGTTGAATTCAAGGAGTTGGTGTGGTTTTTGGTTCTAATAATCATCAACCACACAAGATTAATTAATGATGCTTGTAAACTTCTCAATTGACCATGTGACTCCACAAAACTCACCTTTCACCACTTGTTTCATTAAAAGGAATTATGTCTTTTACAATAATAAATCAATGATTAGATGTCCTAAACAACTATATAATTGATTGTAGTCATAAGATATTACTTCAAATTCTATGTGGAAAAAAGTTGTGGCCATATATTTGTGATGCATTTGATTAGTAAATAATGATGGGGTAACAAAAAGGATGAAATTATTTTTTCACTGCACAATTTTTCATCCATATAACATCCATGATTGATAACAACATGACGTGGATGTTCAAAATATCATTTCAAAATGTGATTAAGATAAAATCATTTCAAATATAATTAAAGAATGACTATGCAAATGACATGGACACAATGATGTGTCATTACATAGACAATGTGGTCTTGAAATTACCTTACAATGATTCAAAAATGATTATTAATCATTTAATAAGAGTATAAGTAGACATAAGAAACAATGGCATGTAGGGTTTTGATTATTATTATTATTATTATTATTATACATATAGGTAATATAAAAAAAATTATTACATTTTAAATATATATATTTGATATGACTCACTTTAAAACATTTGACATGAATAATTTATATATTACAAACTGAAATAAATGTTACTTGTAAAAGTATGATATATTGGAAGCAAAATTATATAATATAAATTCTTAAATCAAATGAAGGTTTAAAATATGAAGATATATTTTATTTATTTTGTATTAACCACAAAGGTTTTTCCATTTACAAACCATGTGTTTGAGTTTTTTTTTTCCAAATAATGGTCATTGAAATGATATTCAATGACAAAATCCAAAAACAATTTGAAATGAATTTAAAGTTTTTTTTAAAATGTTATAAATTTGTACTTTATTAAAGGAATTTGTGAATTTTTTTTCATTTTTTTAGTCAAAAAAATTATTAGTAAGATATGAATTATCAAATTTGAAATTTTGTGTAATATTTAGATGAAATATGGTTTAAATAAAATAAACACTAAATTATTTACACAACAAATGGGGTGGCTTGGTGGGAAAAGAATTGAATTCCATCCTCAAACTTCAAAAATGACATTCATTAACCATTATGGTCAGCATCAAAATATTAACTAAATATTCCTTAGCTACCTAGATTATTTAAGTTAGGTGGTGACACATGTCAATAATTGATCGGAAGGAAAATATGAAAATAAAAATGATTAAAAGTTTAAAATATTATTATTTATATTATATATAGTAAACTAATACTAAATATCATGATTTAAAATTTAATTTTCCCCAATTTTTGGGGTCTAATTTATAATTAAAAAAGTAATTAAATAATGATTAAACTATCACTTACGACTTATGGATGAAATGTGTTACAACCTTAGCCTTGGGTTCATGACAAAGGCAAGGGCATGGAAAGGTGCAAACTGAGAGTGTGAAAAAGTATGAGGGAATGAATTCATGCATTCCCAAATGGACTTTCACTTTGAGAATTAAAATCCTTGTGGACTTTTGAATTTTTTAAAAAAAATTTGAGGGGTCAAAATTTATTGGTTTAAATTTTTTTTTAATACCATTGAAAAGCTCTTAAGAAATAGATGTCTAAAATAGGCTCGCATGATCCACTTGAGTACTTACGACACAAGTTATGGCCAAAAGATAGGCCGGGAGTCAAAGTGTCAATTTGACTCCCGACCATTAAAAATCAAGAAACTCTTTAAATTTCATGCACGTAAGTGACATGCCACATATTGTTGGAAAGCCCTCAACAATAGCTACAACTTTGCTTTAGACCTCACCTCAATTGAAGGTTTGCACAAAAAGTTATGGGCCCCCAAAATGGCAAGAATCCCAATTTCAAAAATTTTGAAACTCCCAACTTAGGAATCTTAAGAAAAATGACATTTGGGTGTAGCACTTATTATTAATCACAAAGAATACTATAAGGGGGAAGGTGGTGGCTTTTTTCAAGTCCCAGTTATGATGAGTCTTGTGAGTTCGTGTATGCCCATGATTTGTTTGTGCACCAAAAGTGTTTTAACTATGCACTTACTAACTTGTTGTTTGATTTGTGCAGGTCCATATGAATAATTGACTTGCTTGTCATTCATCCTAATCCCCATCATGGAGCTCCAACACACCCTTTTTACCTTCGAAATGTTACGAATTAGGGAACATACCCTAATTCTTTTTTCTTCCATTGTTTTCACATTCAAACTGACATTTGAGTCTTTCTAAGAGTTTGGGGGTGTGTCAAAATGTGCCATATCATTATGTCACATCTTGTCCTAAATGACTATAATTATATTAAGCAGATGGTTTGTAATTTTGAAGCTGTTAATCATTTTTGTGATTTATAACATGAATATTAGTTATAAACTTAATCATGTATTTAAAAATTTCTTCTATCATTTCTTAATGTTGTCATAATCATGAAAACTATAACGCACCCCCAAACTCTTCAAGAGACCCAAAGGTGGGTCCCAAAGTGAAACAACAAAATAAGAAAAAAGTTGGGGCACATTCCCTAATTCGCAACACTTCGGGGGTAGGAGGGCATGTTAGAACTCTGGGATGGGACTAAAAAAAATCATAAGCGAAAGTTCAAGATGAGATCAACTTGCACAACCAAGAAAAAAAGGCGGTTAATACAAGTCGAATGGAAATGGTGCGGTGAACTTAATAGGGACAACCTCAAACACAAACTTTACACGGCCCACAACCTTTCAAAGGAGGCACCACTCCCCTCCCTATAATATATTATATGCATCTCCGCGAGGACTACATCTAAATGCCACTTTTCCCCGGAATTCCCAAATGAGAATCCCAAAACTAAGAGGATTCATGTTGTCCCAAAAATTTGGACGCTCATATCTATTTTAGTTTGTTTTGAGAATGCAAAGACATTATCTTATAGCCCTCGAAAATATCTTTCCAACGGTGTATAGCACATTCCAATTGGACTTCATTTGACCCTTGTTTTCAAAGGTTTTATGGTCAGGAATGAAATAGCTTGTCGCAACCCTAGCTTTGGGCTCGTAACTAAGGCAAAGCGATTACAAGGTTCTAGGCCAAGAGGAAGCCCGGGAGTCAAGGCAGGTAGGTCGCAAGGGTGTGGGCCAAGAAGGAGCCCAGGACAAGGAGAAGCCCGAAAGTCACATCACATACTCTCGGGAGTGTAAGAAAGTGTGAGGGAGTATAAGGGAGTGAACCCTCACACTCCCAAAGCAACTCCCACTTTGGGAGATGGAGTCCCGTTGGACTCCCAAAACTTTAGAGAGCGATTTTAGGGGTCAAAATTCAATGGCTTATGGCATTCTTTATATCATTGAAAAGATCCTTAAACGTAGATGTTTAAAATGGGCTCACATTGCTCATTTGAACATCTAAAATATAAGTTATGGCCAAAAGAAAGGCCAGGAGTCAAACTACTAGTTTGACTCCCGACCAAAAAAAGTCGGAAATCGATTCAATTACTTGGCTGCAAGGGGCGTGCGACACACCGTTGGAAAGCTTTCGCTGAGAGTTACAACTTTGCTTAGGCCACATCTCCATCCGAGGTCTGCTCATAAAGTTATGGAGGTCCAAAGTTGTGGGAGTCCCAACTGGCGCGATTTTGGGACTCCCACTCAAAAGTCCCAGGAGAGAAAAGCCATTTGGATGTAGGCTCCGTGGCCAGCCACAAAGTATACAATAAGGGGGAAGGTGGTGGTTTCCCCCAGGTCCGGGCCGTGATGAATTTAGTATGTCCGTGTTGCCCATGGCTCGTCCTAGCACCAAAGGTGCTCCAACTATGCACTAACCACTTTATGTGGGTTACGTGCAGGCCCATGTGAGTGAGTGAAGCTTGTCAACTTTTCCTAATCTCATCTCGGAGCTTCAACACACCCCTCTACCCCTCAAAGTGTTGTGAGCTAGGGAGCGTGCCCCGATTACTCCCTCTTCCATTGTCTTCTACTTGGACTCACATTTGAGTCCTTCAAAGAGTTGGGAGTGTGTCATAGCCCAATTTGACTCCCGCCCCTTCTTTTGATCATAACTCATGTAAATTAAGACTAAATGACCAATGCGAAGGTACTTTAAGCATCTATATTTCAAAACCTTTGTAATGGTATCCTAGGGGCTTAAATTTTGTGTTTGTTTACTTTTCTAACCAAGGCTCTGAACATTCACAACTCTTGCACGAGTGCAATTCCCAAAGTGGGAGTGCACTTGGGAATCATTATGACATGTTCCCAAGCTCCTTGATAGATTCAAATGTAAGTCTAAATTAAAAATAACAAAAGAATAAGGAGTCGAGGCACGCTCCCTGGCTCGTAACACTTTGTGGGTAAAGAGCCATGCTGGAGCTCCAAGATGGGGACTAGGAAAAGTGATAAGCATCAATTATTCACAGGAACCTGCACAAACCAAACAACAAGTTGGTTAATGCATAGTTTGAACATTTTTGGTGCACGGACAAGCCACGAATAAACACGAACTCATAAGATTCGTCATGGCCTGGACTTTGAGGAAGCCACCACCTTCCCCCTTATAGTATACTATGTGCCTGGCCATGGGACTAACACTCGAATGTCATTTTGTCCTGAAATCCCAAAATTGGGACTCTCGCCACTTTGGATGCCGATAACTTTGTCTATAGACCTCTGATTAAAGTGAAGTTTGAAGCAAACTTATAGCCCTCGTCAAGAGCTTTCCAATGGTATGTGGTATGCCACCTGCACATAAGGAAATCAGGGTGATTCTTAGCTTTTAGTGGTCGGGGGTTAAATTGCCAATTTGACTCCTAGCCTTTCTTTTGGCCGTAACTTATGTTTCAAGAACCCAAATGGGGCATGCGAGCCCATTTTAGACATCTACGTTCCAACAGATTTCCAATGATATAAGGAATGTATCAATCTAATGGGTTTTGACCTTTGCAATCACTTTGTGAAAATTCAGGAGTCCATCAGGACTCCAACTCCCAAAGTGGGAGCTCATTTAGGAGTGTGGGGTTTATTCTCCCACACTCTTTTACACTTTCAAGAGCATGAATGTGTGGGCTTCATTCTTGGCCCGCACCTTTGCAAGCCCTTGCTTTGGTAGCAAGCCCAAGGCTAGGATCATGACACATTGGGCTTCTTCCTTCGCATTTTCTACCATTGGTGAGACTGTGTTTCACACTTAAACACACTCTCAACTTCATGGGCCCTTGAACTTCACATTCTGTCACAGACTCAATGTTAGGGTTACGAAAATTACCATAATAAAAAGAATTCCAATTTCCAAAATACATAGAAACTAAAATAAACTATGGAAATAACAAACTTAAATGTAAATCCAACCACAAAACCTAATATTCAAGGACAAAAACATGGAATATGCAATAAAAAACTTGAAATAAAACTTCATTTTAGTAACACATGAAAATATAAATATGAAATGAAGGAAACAAAATTATGGTGTTCAATCATACCTTAGACTAACATTAAACAATTAAAAGTATTAAAAGGAACTCCCTTTATTTATACCCATTTGAGTATGTAATTCAAAGAAACTTCCATGAAGGCTTCCATATGGCCCACCATCCAAGGAACCCTAAGCATTTTCTTAATGACACATTAAGAGCAAAACAATAATGGATGAATTTCTTACATTATGGATAAAAAGTCAAAAATAATGTTCATGAATTTCAAATTTGTGTGGATGAAAATTAGACAATGATGAATGAAATTCATCCATTATGAAAGAAAAATGATCATTCATGGTGTTGGTAATAATGATGTTTCAATGAATTGTTTGGATGTCATCCATGACAACTACCTTACTTATGAATTTCTTTCAATGATGGAAAATGGATTCAATTTATGGAATCAATGGGGAATCATTGAAGAATCAATCAAATTATGGATGGCATGGAAGCTCACCAAAAGATATTAAAAAAAACCTTTAATTAAAAATCACATATTACTTATACTTTCACTTAAAACTTTTATTTAAATATTACACCCTTTTTTTTTAGCAATTTTGGTTTTGTTGTGTTTTTATTAAGTAATGCCCACCAATTAGGCCATTAATAGAACATTTATAATTTCACTATTCAATTGAAATTGGTTGGCCACATGGTTATTATACACTTTTAGCCTATGTGTGCAACATTTTAGCCTTTGACATGAACTTATTTAGTTTTTTGACCATTATAGTAAAGGGCTCAAAATTGATATGTAGAACTTGAAACACCAATGATCCCTACACAAACTATTTCATCTTGCATTTAAATATTAAATGAAGGTGTTAGCCATATATGTACCATCTATAACAGATTAGTGCCTTTTCAACACATTTTTAAAGGTGTGGTCATTGGTAGTCTTTAATCAAGTTAAAACTTCATCACATTGTGGAGTTGTCTACTTGGAGTCTTTTTCATTAGATGTCATTATTTATGACTCCGATGTTTTTCACAAGCAATCCTTGAATGTTTCCTCCTATAACGAAGACTTCAAGTATGTTTTTTTATATGCAAAATACATGTTTTTCCATTGAGTAACATGTTTTTTACCCTTATTGTAGATCTTAAAATGGATGTTGTACATAGTTGCGATTACCCAAAAATGTAAAGATTCCACAAATGATCTATGGGTTTTATCTTTCTACACAATCTTTGCCTTTGGTGTGCTACCTTTGAAGGACCACAATTTTAATTTTTGTGAGGGTGAATGGTAGTCATTTACTTGTGATTCCATAAAAATGTTAGAGTTTGCCATATTTCATAAAAAGAACATTGAACAACAATAAAAATGACATTGACATCTTTAAAATGGGGGAAAATGACATGCCCTTTTAAGTGAGGACAATTGTTGGGTTCACCCAATCAAGGGCCCATGTGGGGACCACTATGGGGTGGCCCCCATGTTGGCATGGGTTGTACAATGTGAATGTCAAATTGGGTTTTGAGTCCTGGCAAGGTAGGCCATCACTTGGCACAAAAGTTTGTTGACTTGGGTGGAAGGTTTTTAAAAGGGCAAAGGTGTTATCTTAGGTAGGTTGCAGTTAGGTTGCCAAATGGAGTCAAGGGACTTTTGGTGATGAACCTTTGGATCAAATGGGAAGTTCACAAAAAGCCGTGTCTCTCTCACATTAGGTGGAAAGGAATGGCTTTTGTAGAGAGTCTGTTTAGGATTAGATTTTGGGTAGGGGACTAATCCCCATGTGGCTTGACCATGTGTAGGTAATTTAGGTTTGTTTTGGGAAATTGAGGAGTGCAAGGACACGCTTGAGGGGCATCTAGGGGTGAAAGTAGTTTAAGAGGGGTTTCAATAGAAGGAGAATTAGATTGAAAGAAAGTGGGTTGAGAAAGTTTGTGAATGTTTGGGTGAAAGAAGAAAGAAAATGGGTTTGAATGAAAAAATAATTTTTATAGAAATATACTAAAGGAGAAATAAGGTTTTTCAAATTAAAAAATAAGGTCTAAATGAAAGGAAAGATGTGAAAGAGGAACTTCATTTATGAGCTATCAGTGGTCAATAAATGAAGGCAAATAATAAGAAGGCATGTTAGAGGTATGAAAGGGGTGTGAGGCAATATTAGGAACCACATACCATGTTAGATCTTAATGAAAGCTATCAAATTTTGTACATATATTTATGCATTGCCATGTGAAAATTATGGTAATCCTGGGAAATTATGTGAAATGATTAACATGAATGTTAAGGAATTAAGAATAAAAATTCATTTAATCTAATTTCAGGTTCTGATTTTAATAAAAATACTTTTGAAAGAAAATTTAATGGTTTTTTTTTTGGAAAAGATAACCCCAATGTCAACATTCAAAAAACACTCACAATGTAAAATATGTGAAATTTGAAACTTTTAGAAATTCAAAGTACATTCCAAAATTTCAAAAGTCTTTTACCACATGTAAATGGGGTGTAATGTACATGACATATGAAACAAAGTTTGTAGTTTATAATATAAGAAACTAAGCCTTAAAATAATAGCATATTTAGGTATCATTTGAAATTATAATCATTCTTAAAGACAAAGTTGCATATATCTATTTTTGAAACTTCACAATCATTTAATGATGACTAAAACACAACATGTGATGTATTAAAACAGTTTTAGGCATATTTAATAACAAGTTGTAAAAAAAATTCAAAAATTCCTTTATATGCAAAAGTCAAAAGGATTCTAAAAAGACTTGTAGTCCTTGGATTTAATCATATGAATGATTCCTTTGAGTGCAATTGGACCCATGAAAGGGGTTTAAATGTCTATCAAAGGTGAAGCAACATTTGGAAAAGGTGAAAAGTTTTTTAGAAATTTCAAAGGGGTGAAAAAAATGAGGCAATGGTGTAAGAAAGGTGAGTGAGGTTTGGCAACATTTGAAAGGGTCTAAAAAAACCTCAAAAGGTCCAAAAGAACTTGAAAGGAGATAGAAATCTATGAGGTTTATGGTCAATGAGGTACATGGGTATTAGAAGGTATGAATTAATTAAATGAAAGGAGGCAAAGGTCTTAGATGTTTGAATGAGGTGTAACAATGTTGAAATGGGTCCAAAAACACTTGAGGGAGGAAGTGAAATGTTTGAAAGGGGTAAGAGAAGTGAACTATTGAGAGAAAGGGTTTGCTTAAGAGAAAAAGAGGTGAAAAAGAGGTTTGAAAGGTGAGGTAACAAGAAAGAAGGTGAGTCAACATACTTGAAAATGGCTTGAAAAGGTTCATGTGAAAGGGGTGATTTTAGGAAGTGAGGCAATGAGAGACATGGTTTGATTAAGAAAAAAAGAGAGGTGAAAAAAGGGTTTTAAAAGGTGAAACAACAAAAGAAATGGTGAGTTGGAGCTAAAAGAGGTATGATAGGGGGTCTAAAAGGTTTGAAATGTGAAACTAACACTACAAGAACTTTGCATATTAATGATTAAGTTTTTTAGTTGTAAATGATTATTTTCAGTCATAAATGCCACATGTGACATGCTAAAATGTTTAGTTGCCTTGAAAAAATTACATACAATTTTTGTTGCAAAAGACATGATGTGGCACCTAATTGCGATGGCAGTTGCATCAAAGTGCAATTAACATGAACTTTTCATCCAATTAACATCTAGCCAACATGACATGATCAAGGACCGCCTTCGTCAGTTTCCCTCTCTTGTAAACTGTTGCACAATTGATTGGTTTCAGGTACCTACTTACCATACATCTTCCTTAAAACCCCAAAATTCCAACAGCATCTTTCAATGCTGCAAAAATACCCAAAAATACCCAACATAATAATGGCCAGGGCATTGACTGTTTTGGTAGCACTTTCAGGATCGTGTATAGATCATGGCAAAAACAAAGAGCTGTATTCTTGTTTGGTTTTCTTGAAGAAATATTAAAAACAAGGTCAAGTCTATGTGATGCAAGTAGAACAATGGCTATTTGTCTACTTGAAAGTGTTCTGCATTGTTTGAATATGGGTTTGTTGGTTGAAGAGACATAGTAAGACATAGTATTATATGTGTAATATAAGAATGGCCGAATGATGCATTGGAGGCAGTGGCCATCAAGTTTTTGTCAACTATGGATCTAGATGATAAAATCCAGAACAGCATTGTGCTTATCTGCAAGGTTTCCTTCCTATGCTCTTTCACTGGCTCCCATGAAATCACCATGTTTAGACAATAGGTTCCAGCAAGAAATAGCAGGATTCTTGAAGTTTTCTGTTAAACAGAAAAAGGATTTTATGTTTTGCAATTGAGCAAATTTAGGAGTTTTGAACAATTTGAGAGAGAGATTTTGTTGCATTGTTTTGTCCAGATGTTTCATGAATCTGTGAGGGTGTACTCGCTGAAATTCAAGGAGCAATTGGGGCGCTTCAACTATCTCACACCCACATCCTTCCTTGAACTGATCTCAAGTTTTCAGGTAAATAAAATTAAATCAGATGATTTTCAATCAGATCTAAATCATGATGATGATCTGCTATTGCCGCCATTCACCCACACAGATTGAATCTCCTTTCTTCAGAAACTTGTGAAGATGAATTTATTCATTTTAGTTTGGCATGATTTGTGCATTCCATGGATTTAATTTCCTGCATGTATGCATGAGTAATGTGAGATGTGTTATTGGATACTTGGGTGATATGATGACATGTGCTTGCATTGCTTGCAGACACTTCTAATAGCAAAGAGGGAGGAGAACTTGCAACAGAAACGGCAGTATGAAGTTGGATTGCAGAAATTGGCTTCAAGTTGCCAGCAAGTTGCAGTCATGCAAGCAGAACTCACAGAGCTCATGCCCAAGCTTATGATCACAGTGAGTATATGCACCATTGTTGGTTTGGTATCTGTCAGGTGGGTATCACAGGAAAAAAGGAAAAAAATTCTGCTAGTGCTTCATGTCAGATAACACCCTCAGAGCAGGGCATTCCCAAATTAAGTGCCCCCTCCACCTCAGGCAGGTGCTTATTTTGGGAATGCCCTGCTCCTTGTGTGACCCTACTCACAAACATGATAGGAAATCAAGAAGCAGATGATGCTATACCTATGAAGATTTCATCTGCACTAGTACATCTTCTGGCTTTCTGATCCATTATCTTTGTGTTTTGTGTACAAATCCTAATCCTAAAACCCTAAACCCTAAATCTGAAAAAGTTTTGTGGGGTACCTACAGGTGACAGAGGTGGAAAAGATGATGGCAGTGTGGAGAAAGAGAAGATTGAGAAAGTGGAACCCAAGAAGGCCATTGTGATGGCAGATGAGGCAGAGGCAAACAAAGCTGATGCAGCAGCTAAGGTCATCAAAGATGAATGTGAAGCCACTTTAGCTGTGGCAATGCCGGTGCTCGATGAAGCACTTGCTGCTTTGGACACTCTATCTGCAAATGACATCAACTATGTGAAGAAGCTCGCAAATCCCCCTTATCTTATTAAGCTCGTGTTGGAGGCTGTTTGTGTGATCCTTGAGGCAAAACCTGCCAAAGTGCCTGATGGAAAAGGTGGTCAATTATTGGACTATTGGAAGCCTTCAGTTACCTTGCTCAATGACAAAAATTTCCTTCAAAGTCTAAAGGTGAAATCTTTTTCTAATGAAAAAGGAGCATTTCATAGCTATTGGCAAAAATGTGTTTCAGTATTTTGGGTTTGTGGGTTTTATGGCTGAAGTTTGGGTTTTATAGTTACCAATTTTCAAATGTCTCTACACTTGAACCAATTGAGTGGGTTTGAGGTTTATTTATGTCTTAGGGTTGACAGTTCATTTCTACAGTACTACTTTAAACCAATTTCTGACATCTCAGATATCTGACTGTTTCTTCCTTTCACTTTGATAGTATTTATAACCAGACACTAAACAATTTCTACGAATGAATGCGTCATCATGCATGGTGGCATTGTTATGTTTGAAGTATAAAATGAAATTAAAGAGGCATTGTTCTAGTCAAATCACATGGTCGATTCAGAAGTTTACAAGCATCATTAGTTAATCTTGTGTGGTTGAAGATTATTAGAACCAAAAGCCACACCAAATTCCTTGATTTCAACTGATTTGAAGTTGTTCAAGATTCTAAATAATCCATGTGTCCTTTGCACATGGTTGTCAACACGTCCCAAACCTCAACACATAGATACACTAATTGACTAATACCTAACACCACTCACTTGTAGTGAAAAACTCTTATAAAAAATTAGTAATGACTATTGTCACCTTAAAATACATGTGAAGGCTTTGACATCCATGTCATCAATAAACTCTTAAACATTAAATAAAGAAGACCTAAAAATGTTTGAGGTGGTAGAAAATTTAAAGTTGCTAGAAAAGTGAGCATATTGCTCATGTGTGAATAATGTTCCAAAGAAGGACTTTGTTCAACCCTAAATATTCATCTAAAAGGACTTTGAAAAACACAAAATAAATTATCTAAAGAAAAACATTGAATGAGTGAAAAAAAGACTTTGCTCATGTGAGAATAATGATTTAGAGAAAGACTTTGACATGAATGAATCTTTGGGATATACTGGTTTTTTGGATGCCTATTGGATTCATTTTTGAAAATTTGCTATCAAAGTACCCTTGGTCCCAAGGGATACCCAAATTATATGAAAAGTTTTTGAAATATCATTACTTTCCTAGATAAATAGTTTAAGTAGATAAGTACCCTAGGTGGTAGTTAACCTAGGTAGGTGGGTATGTAGGTAAATAGTTTATGGGTGATTACACATTAGACAATCCATAATTGGTTTGACACAACAAATTTATGTAAAGGTCAAGGTAGCTTGTTAAAATGCAAATTAGAACCACCTTTAATATTTGGAGGTGACTCATCTAACAAATGTAACATATTTATAAACACATAGAAATTTTTTTGATGATAAAATGCAATCATTTCATTATGCAATGTATTTTAGAGTGACCTACCTAAGTATAAATGGTTTCTATGGACTGTGATTTAGGATGTGTGATACCTTGGCATAATTAATTTTTCTTGTGATTTATGGATTCCACATGTGTTGTTTTTGGTCCACCTTAATGTGCACCTACCCTTAATTAGACTAGGTAAATAACTAGGTAGTTGATTTAACCTTTGAGATAGGTTGGTGATTTAAGTAGGTAGGTAACCTAGGTGGGTACATAACCCATACATGTGGATAACCAAGTTGAACATAAGGTAGCCAAGGTAAGTGGGTCCTTGAGTTGTTAAGATGGGGGCCATGGTAGGAAGTTATGTAGTCTAGGTAAGCAAGTAAGTAGGTAGGTTAGTTGGGTGCCCACATAGGAAGGTAAATAGTCTAGGAAGGCAAATAAATAGGTAGGTTGGAAGCCAAGTAAGAAGGTATGTAGGTAGGCAAGTAGATGAATAAGCACACTAGGTAGGTGGGTACCAAAGTTGGTCCGGTATATAGGTTGAGCCCTAGTATATGCATTGGTATGACCATAGGTATTGCAAACCTGATCGGTCTAGCATTGATCCACTTGGTACTAGTTCAATACCAACATACCCCTGAAATATGAACAGTCACAAACTTCACCAGCCTAATTTTAGGGTTCGAATACCACAGTGCATACCATTGTTGCGCGTTTAGGGTTGTCTTCTCTCTTGGTATCAACTTGTTATGATTATGTGCTTTGAGTTGCAATGTGTGAGGCTGAGATTTGAAGGCAACCCTAATGAGAGATTGGATTTATACCAGAGTAGAAAATTTATACCCTAAGGTTGAATTCAACCCTAATGAGACACTGAATTTAGACCAGAGTTAAAACATTACACCAGCTGATATCATTTTAGTCAAATTGATATTGATACCATTGCATCATGAAATTGGGTCCCTTGAATTGTTATACCAGAATGGTTATGTGAGTTTGAGAAATACTCTGGTACCAGTACCAGTCTCGTACCTCATTTTAGGCCAGACCTATTTACCAGCACCAGGCTGGTAAATCAAAAGGGTGATACCAGACCAACACTGGTGGGTACATAACCTAGGTAGATCCCTAGGTTTAGGTGAGTAGCCCCCTAGGTAAGCAAGGTGTCTACTGTATCTATGTGCAGTTCAAAAATAGACCCTCTACACCAGTCTTTCTTTTTAGTTTGGACCCCAATTTGTGGGACTTGGCAGATACCTGCAAAGTGAGGGTGAAATGCCCAATCTAGGATGAGAGAGGGCACACGACTGGGTGTCACTTTAAAGGAAATGGATTCTCTAATGGCCTAGTTGGGGTGCCTGCCTTTTATCATGCAATGTACATATTCGTACATGCAGAATACATGTCCCAGTACAAAGGATTCTTACATAAGTACTGCGTGCAATTACGGTTTTGTGGTTTCCTTGTACTTCGGTAAGAGCCTGCTATGCCATCGAATCAATTAATCATAGCAAGATTGATACCAAAAGGAAAGCAAAAAATCCAGTAAAAGCGCATGGCTGGACCCATATGACACTGAAGACAAAAGGCAAGGCCAACAAAGAAAGGCCAAAAAAGATGCGCCGCCTGCAAGGACCAAAGAAGCGAGATACCAGCTAAGCCCCTCAGAAACAGGGTACCCCCCCCCCAGTTGAGGCTCACGTTCAGCTCCTGCCTCAGGCAAGGGGCGCATATTTCAGGAATATCCTGTTACAAAGGCTTTACCAGAAGGTAATTGTAATCACCTTTCCCTGGCCCCTACCAACTAAGAACCTTACCTGCATCCCACAAAACAAGTTTATTCTCTGGTTCCTCCCTAGAAATTGGTAGAAATCGGTGGCATGGTGTCACCCCATTGGCGGAGAGGCCTCAGGTTACAACTCATTTCTGCTGCGTACTGGGACGGCCAGACAGGTGTAGGTGTTTATGCCGACAATGACAATGGCATTCATCCCAGACGTCCAAGCAGTTATCGGTTCCAAGCGAGTGAAAACCCATCCATCGAGTCACCAACTATGTCCCATAACACAGCTCAACCAGCCTGGTTACTGGAAAAAAAACTCAACACTCCAATTGCTTGTTTCTTTCTGGTAAAGGGGCTGCTCTTGCTGGTTACGTGGTCAGTATTGTTGTTAATTTGCTTTATTGCCAAGCTGTTTTAATAGGACCTCATCCAGATAAGGATAGGCACAATTGGGGAGGATTTGGGACCTTATCCAAATTGGAAAGGATTCATTCATAGTAAATTTAACCCCAATTTGTCCCAACCTTTATCCATGCACCACCTTATGAAATATTCACACCACTTTGAAACATACGCATATGAGTTTCAACACTCACTATGTAGGATGTGGAGACCCTATATTCTAGTCAGTGATAAATATTCAAATTATAATAAAACACATATATGTATTTTACTTTATGTAGGCAATGTATATATTTTCTTATGTTAAAGCAAAAAGAATCAATTTACAGTTTTTTTGGTATTTTTTAGACGTTTTTTTTCAAAAAACAGGGAATTCTTTTCCCAAAATACATTTCACTAAATTAAAAAAAAATTGCCACAAAAAAATCACTGCTTCCAAGTTGAGGAATTAGAATGGTCTATTGTTTCTTCTTAGCTAAGCCAAAGATGTGGTGTTTCAAATTTTAGATCCAATGGTGCAGTGAATGTAGAATCCAATGTCCTCATTTTTTTGTTAAAACATGTCAAAATTCAATAAGTAAATCTTTCAATAAAAGTAACTGTGCGGTTGAGTACAATTATAAAATCTCTCACAACTAAGACTTTCATGGAATACTTTGAATGCTCATGTTTTTTGAAGTTCAAATCAATATGAACACAATGTCTTAAAATGAAGATTACAAGGTGAACAAGTAGACTTGTGAAATTAAAGGTTCAAAACATGAGGGATAAATGTATAGAATTCCTTGGCAATCAGTCAAATTGTCAAACAAAGTTTTGTTAAAATTGATCTTTGTAAATGGGAATGATAAAAGGGTTGCAACACCACATCCCAAATTCTATTTGAAATATTTATGCTTTGCCACCAAGGATATTCCTC